>Ga0066640_10002003_pt1 | contig 12239 bp, 8 predicted proteins | sample CryGeyCG2114_020_2_FD_59505 | JGI IMG/M metagenome (GOLD analysis project Ga0066640, IMG submission 59505) | Groundwater microbial communities from aquifer - Crystal Geyser CG11_big_fil_rev_8/21/14_0.20 | ecosystem: Environmental > Aquatic > Deep subsurface > Groundwater | place: USA: Utah... | reverse complement strand
CCCTGGCCTGGCTGACTAAAAATAATACCGCCATTCTTACCGCAATACCGTTAGTGACCTGCTCTAAAATCACCGAATTTTTCCCGTCGGCTACGCCGCTTGATATTTCAATCCCCCGGTTAATCGGGCCCGGGTGCATCACAATAATATCTTTTTTGGCCTTAGCCAGTCTTTCTTCCGTAATGCCGAATTTTTTAAAATAATCCAACTGGGCCGGGAAGGCCGCATCCTCATCCCGCTCAAACTGCATCCTTAAAACATTAACCGCATCGGCATTTTGTAAAACTTCATCAATATTGGTAGATGTCTTGGCCCCGGTTGTCTCTATCCCCGGCGGAAGCAACATTTCGGGAGCGCATAAAGTCACTTTAGCTCCTAATTTGGTCAGGCCCCAGATATTGGAGCGGGCCACCCGGGAATGCGCGATATCGCCGACAATCACTACATTCAGGCCTTGAATTTTCCCCAATTTTTCTTTCAAAGTAAAAATATCCAGCAACGCCTGGGTAGGATGCTCATGCCAACCGTCTCCGGCATTAACGACGCTGATATCTAAAGAGCGCGCCAGTATATTGGCTGCCCCTGAACAGTTATGCCGCATAATAATGATATCGGCTTTAAGGGCTTGGATATTTTTCCCGGTATCAATTAAAGTCTCCCCCTTGCGGACGCTGGAGGTTTCGGTGGCAATATTAATTACGTCGGCGGAAAGCCTTTTAGCGGCCACCTCAAAAGATACGCGGGTACGCGTAGAAGGCTCATAAAAAAGATTGACCGCGGTTTTACCGCGCAGAGCGGGAACTTTTTTGATCTCACGGGTGGAAACTTCTTTAAAAGACTCCGCCGTATCCAAAATAAGTCCGATCTCCTCCGGCGTTAAATATTCCAGGCCCAAAAGATCTTTCTTGCTCCAGATCATTATTCTTACTCCGCAATTAAAACTTCGTCACTACCATCGGATTCCTTGAGGCGTACTTCGACGGATTCTTTTTTAGAAGTAGGGATATTTTTGCCTACGAAATCCGCCCGGATCGGTAATTCACGGTGTCCCCGGTCAACTAAAACTGCTAATTGTATGGATTTAGGCCGGCCAAAATCGATCAAAGCATCTAAGGCCGCCCGGATGGTCCGCCCGGTATACAGTACATCATCGACCAAAACTAAATTTTTATCATTAATATCAAAATCGATTTCGGTTTTACGCACCAGCGGCTGGCCGGTAGCTAAAGCCAAGTCGTCGCGGTAAAGCGTAATATCCAAAGCTCCGGTTGGCACATCCCTGCCTTCAATCTGTTGAATGCTTGATGCAATTCTCTGGGCAATATACACCCCGCGATTTCTAATGCCAATTACACAAAGCCCGGCGCTGCCTTTATTCTTTTCGATAATTTCATGGGCGATCCGCATAATCGCGCGGTTGATGCCTTCCTGATCCAGGATTTTAGTTTTTTCTTTCATGTTGTAGGAGGACAACCCACCCGGCCTTCCAATAGGCCGGGGTGTTACCGAATTAGCTTATGTCATTAGCTTACGCCCGCGCTACATAGCGCGTACCCGCGCAATACAATTAAGCGCGGGGTACAAGCCTAGTGTACCCGACGCTAAATGGAATTGCGTCGCGGTATCCGACTCGTGTCGGAGATTTGCGCTGGAGTGTCGCCTGTGCGACAAAAAACCCAACCAGGCTGTTTTGGTTGGGTTAAATTGATTATCTTAGCGCTCTGTTTCATATTTTTCACCTTACCAGCTTCTCTGAGCCAGCCTTAAAGGTTAACTTTATTTAAGTATATCATCTGTTCTTTCTTTGTCAAGATTAAATTACAGTGGAGTTTCCCCATTATTTCCAGCTTCCAGTCACCAACCCGTTTAGTGGTTATGACTGGTGAAATGTTCCAACGAGAAACAAAATTATGGGGAATGTCCACTAAATTACAATTACAAACTCTCCGCGAGGTTTATCTTTAGCCAACTTTCCCTGAATAATTTTAGGGGGCGCCCGCAGAACTTCTTCAAATTTTTTGGTCAGCTCTCTGGCAACTGTAATTTCTTGATCCCCAAAAACCAGGGCGATATCCTCCAGGCTGGCCAAAATCCTGTAGCATGACTCATAAAAAACCAGGGTGCGCTCTAACGACTTTAATTTCTTCAGTTGATTCTTGCGCGCTCCGCTGCGGTTGGGCAGAAACCCGGAAAAATAAAATTCATGGGCGGGTTTCCCTGATAAGACGAGCCCATTCACCAAGGCGCAAGCCCCGGGGACAAAGGTCATCTCCAAGTTGTTTTGGATCGCCAGATTAATTAAATTATACCCGGGATCCAGGATCCCCGGGGTGCCGGCATCCGCAACCAAAGCAATTTGTTTACCGGCTTTTAACAAACCCAATAAATACTCCCCCTTAGTGAACCGATTGTGCTGAAAAAAACTGGTGGTGGGAGTTTCAATCTTATAATGCTGCAGTAAAATTTTAGTGTGCCGGGTATCTTCACAGGCAATCAAATCTACGCTGGTTAAAACCTCGATTGCCCTATAGGTAATATCTTTTAAATTTCCGATTGGCGTAGCAACAATGTAAAGCATTATTCCACAGTTACTGACTTGGCTAAATTACGCGGCTGGTCCACATCGCAACCGCGTTTGACAGCGATATGATAGGCCATTAACTGTAACGGCAGTACCACTAAAAGCGGAGAAAATATTTCTTCAGTTTTAGGGATATAAATTACTTCCCCGGTTAACTCTTTAACCTCTTGGTCACCGGCAGTAACAATCGCGATAATTTTTCCTTTGCGGGAACGGATCTCTTGAATATTAGACACCATTTTTTCATACACTTTGGAGGCGGGCGCAATACAAACCACCGCTCGATATTCATCAATTAAAGCGATCGGCCCGTGCTTCATCTCTCCGGCGGCGTAACCTTCAGCCGGAATATAAGAAATCTCTTTAAGTTTTAAGGCTCCTTCCAGGGCCGAAGGGTAGTTTACATTCCTGCCCAAATACAAAAACGACCCTAAATGCGAATGCTTACGGGCTAAAACGGCGATCTTTTGCTGCTGCTTCAGAATCTGGGCCTGTTGCTGAGGAATTTTGCATAATTCGGCTAATAATTTATTAATCCTGGTATCCGATAAAACTCCTTTAATCTGGGCCAGATAAAAAGCAAATAAATAGAGTGCCACCAGTTGAGCGGTATAAGCTTTAGTTGAAGCAACCCCGATCTCCGGACCGGCATGGATATAAATTACGCCGTCAGATTCACGGGTTAGGGTGGAACCTAAAACATTGCAGATGGAAACTACCCGGCAATTGCGGCGTTTAGCCTCCCGGATGCCGGCTAAAGTATCTGCGGTTTCGCCAGACTGGCTAATGGCAATGACCAAAGTCTCCGGGCCAATCAAAAGATCCCGGTACCTGAATTCGCTGGAAACATCAATTTGCGCAGGGACCTGGCAAAACGATTCCAGTACATATTTAGCCACCATCCCGGCATGATAGGCTGTACCACAGGCAACAATAAAAATATTTTTGATATTTTTAAGTTCGGTTTCCGGAATGTTCTGCTCTTTAAAAAATATCTTGCCGGTTTTCTTATGAATCCGGGAATTAATCAAATTTTCCAGGATCCCGGGCTGCTCATTAATTTCTTTAAGCATAAAATGAACAAACCCGCACTTTTGCGCCTGGTCAATATCCCAACTAATGTGCGTAGCGGCCTTCAGCACGGTTTTGCCCTCAAGGCTGCTAATTTTAAAACGGTCATTAGTTAAAACTGCGATTTCATTTTCATCAAGAAAGACAACCTCTTTGGTAAAACCCAAAACAGCCGGGACATCGGAGGCCAGAAAATTTTCACCCTTACCCACCCCGATAATTAAAGGGCTCCCTAGCCGGGCCCCGATTAATTTATCCGGTTCATTCGCTGAAATAACCCCGATAGCAAAAGAACCGACTAACCGCTTAAGCGCCAAAGCCACCGCTTCTTCCAGAGGAATATTCTTATAAAATTTTTCAATCAGGTGGACAATTACTTCAGTATCGGTCTGACTGCGGAAGAGATGCCCTTCTTTAATCAATTGGGCCTTAAGAATTTCATAGTTTTCAATGATTCCGTTATGCACCACAGCAATCTGCCCGCTACAATCATGGTGAGGATGAGCATTGGCCTGCGTCGGGGCACCGTGGGTTGCCCAACGAGTATGCGCAATGCCGGCTAACCCGTCCAGAGGCTTATTTTTAACCAATTTTTCTAATGCGCTGATCTTTCCGGGGATTTTTCTGATTCCAATGGTTTTTTTATGAGGCAGGATTAATGCGATGCCGCTTGAATCGTAGCCGCGATATTCCAGGCGCTTTAAACCAACCAGAAGAATAGGCTGGGCTTCTTTTTCACCGATATATCCGACTATTCCGCACATCGAGCACCTCTAAGGTTTTATCCAGCGAGATCCCGTCGAGCGTGCCCAAATTATCGCAAGATAATTTGGGCACATCTTGCGAGACGGGAGAGCACCGTTTTAATTTATTAATTGACCCTGACGGGATTTGAACCCGTGTCGAGAGCTTGAAAAGCTCTTGTCCTGGACCAGGCTAGACGACAGGGTCGTCGTTCGCTACAGTTGATTCAATACTATAAGCACCAAGGAATACTTGTTGCTGTATCTATTACTAATCTAGCGTTCTTGTGACGCTCACTCCTTAGGAGGGGGCAAGCCTCCTTCGGCGGAGCTGTTAAAAACACCCCTGGCTACAACCTACTCTTCTTCCTCCGCGATTACCGGAGCAACACAGGAAACCCGATCTTTATCCTGTAACTTAATTAAACGCACCCCTTGCGAGGAACGGCCGGTTTCGCGGATATCTTTAATCGCGCAACGTAAGAATATTCCGTTTTGAGTAATCACCATCAGTTCATCTTTATCGTTTACGGTTTTTAGATTTACTGCCTGGCCGTTTTTATCGGTAACCTTAATATTGATTACCCCTTTACCGCCGCGGCTGGTTAACCGGTATTCATCAATCGTGGTGCGTTTAGCAAACCCCAACTCGGTTACCGTCAGAATAGTAGAGGCCTTTTGGGGAACGACCATATCAATAACCTCGTCTTTTTTAGCCAAAGATATTGCCCGCACTCCGTGCGCTCCCCTGCCCATTTCCCGCACTTTTTCTTCAGAAAACCTGATCGCCTTGCCTTGCCGGGTCCCGATCAAAAGCTCCTGTTTTCCATCAGTCATCTCTACCCCGATCAACGCATCATCTTTGTCTAAAGTAATTCCGATAATCCCGCCCTTACGCGGATTACCGTAGGCGTCAAGTTTAGTTTTTTTGATTTGACCAAGCTTGGTAACCATAACTAAATATTTATCCGGGGAAAACTCTTTCACTGGAATCGTCGAGCTCACCTTAGCGGATTGCTCCATCTGCACCAGGTTAATAATCGCTTTACCTTTGGATATGCGGCTGGCCTGGGGAATTTCATAAACTTTGAGCCAATGCACCTGCCCTTTGTCCGTAAAAATAAGTAAATAGTCTTTAGTCGAAGCCACAAAAAGATGCTCGCTGAAATCTTCTTCTTTTAATTCCGCTCCGGTTGCCCCGCTGCCTCCGCGTTTTTGCTTACGGTATGAACTAACCGGCAGACGTTTAATATAACCGCCGTGACTGATCGTCACTACAACATCTTCCTCGGCAATTAAATCTTCCACCTCCAACTCTTCAGCCTCACCCACAATATCCGTACGGCGCCGGTCGCCATATTTCTTAACCAGCTCCTGCAGCTCTTCTTTAATCAACGCTTCGATTTTTTTAACTGAGGCCAAGATCCCCCGGCATAGCTCAATCTTTTTTAAAAGCTCCGCATACTCAGCATCAATTTTATCCCGCTCAAGAGCCGTAAGCCGCTGCAACTGCATCTCTAAAATTGCCTGTGATTGAAGCTCCGAAAGCTCAAACTCTTTCATTAAATTGACTTTGGCCGCTTCGACGCTTTTGGAGGTCTTGATCACTCTGATGATCCGGTCAATAAATTTCAGCGCTATTTTTAACCCTTCTAAAATATGCGCCCGTTTCAATGCTTTATCTAATTCAAACTGGGTGCGCCGGCGGATTACTACCCGGCGATGTTCAATATAGCAGTCTAATACCTGGCGTAAATTTAAAACTTTGGGCCGGTTGTCCACTAAGGCCAGCATAATGATCCCGAAAGTAGTTTTCAGCTGCGTATGTTTAAATAGCTGGTTTAAAACAATCTGGGATTCGGTATCCCGCTTCAGCTCCACGACAATCCGCATGCCTTCTTTATCAGACTCGTCGCGAATATCAGATATTCCTTCGATTTTTTTATCATCCACCAGACCGGCGATTGATTCAATCAAGCTGGATTTTTGAACCTGATAGGGAATCTCGGTAAAAATAATCAGGTCTTTGCCGTTCTTCTGGTGTTCTACAGTAGCCTTGGCCCGTACTACCAGTTTGCCTCTTCCGGTCTGATAAGCGTCTTTAATGCCGCCTTTACCGCAAATTAATCCTCCGGTGGGAAAATCCGGGCCCTTAATATAGCGCATAAGATCTTTAATTTCTGACTCGGGATTATCCAAAAGATAAATAATTGCTTCACAAACTTCGGTTAAGTTGTGCGGCGGGATATTGGTGGCCATGCCCACGGCAATCCCGCTTGAGCCATTCACCAAAAGATTGGGTAAGGTTGCCGGCAACAGCAGCGGTTCTTTTAAAGAAGAATCGAAGTTCGGCCCGAAATTGACGGTTTCTTTTTCAATGTCGCCCAACATTTCATCACTCACCGCGGCTAAGCGGGCTTCGGTGTAACGCATGGCGGCTGCGGCATCTCCGTCGACTGAACCGAAGTTGCCTTGCCCATCCACCAGGGGATAGCGTAAAGAAAAATCCTGCGCCATCCTGACCAATGTATCATAAATCGCTACATCCCCGTGCGGGTGGTACTTACCCATGGTTTCACCTACAATACGGGCGCATTTTTTATAGGGCTTGGAATGTTCAAGATTAAGCTCCCTCATCGCGTAAAGAATACGCCGGTGCACGGGCTTTAAGCCATCGCGCACATCCGGCAGGGCCCGGCCCACAATTACGCTCATGGCATAATTTAAATAGGAGTCTTTAACTTCATCCTCGATATAAACCTGGATAATTTTATCGTTACGCGTGTACATGAGTTTCCAACACCTCTTTTAATTTGTTATACAAAACCACTGTTAGCGTATTCCAAAGCGGCGCCAGTACAAGGTTAATCATAAACATATAGCTGGTCATACCTGTCTGAGCAGAGCCGGGATCCTGGCTGACCCCTGTTAATACCTGGGTAAGAATCATCGGAGCCAAACCCGCTGCGTACACTAAGATCATCAACCCATAGACGCCGGTCAACGGATTAATCTGATCTTTGACTAAAGCAAAACTCCCTCTTAAAGCAGCCTTAGGCCAGGTGTTTTCGAAAACGCACACCGCAGAAGCCAAAGACCAGCGCAGCAAAAAAAAGACTAATGCGGTAATCAGTGCAACGATGATCAGACAACAAACCAGGACGGCTAAGATTTTATTAACCTGCGGCAAAAATACTAAAACCAGCGCCATAGATATTCCTGCCGCTATTATTAGACCGAAAATAAACAGGGTCACGCTAGCCAGCAAGGTTAAATATTTTATTAGAAATCTCTGCGCCCGGTTTATGCTTTGCCCAATTGTATAATGCTGCCCGCCAACTGCCTTTTGGGCACCCAGTAATAAAGCAACCTGCCCCCAGCTGCTGATTCCGATTAGTAACAAAATCCAAAACCACGCAGTGAGGCTGGGTTTTTGCTCCTCAAGCGACTGCATTTGAGGAGACAAAGAAATAAGCGTAAGCGGTAAATTAAAAATCAAATAGATCGCGCTCAATTTACCAAGATTTTTCCAACAGACGCTCCGGGCTTCTCGGAAAATAGCCATCGGATGAATCGCTGTTTTTACTTTCTGGGAAGGCATAATTATTTCCATAATTAAATATCCAGGTTCTTAACCTGATGCGCATGGTCTTCAATAAATTGCCGGCGCGGCTCAACCTGGTCCCCCATCAATACTGTAAACATCTTGTCAGCTTCCACAGCATCCTCCAGGGTGACCTGCAGGATCGTCCTTTTCTCGGGATCCATCGTCGTATCCCAAAGTTGCTGCGGATTCATTTCCCCTAAACCCTTATATCTTTGGATATGCATACCTTTTGCGGCAACTTCTTTAATATAAGCCAGGGTCTCTTTTAAACTAAACACCTCTTTAATATCATCACTGTTGGCAATCCGGTAAACCGCCTTGATCTTCTTCTCACTCTCTTTTACTGCACCTGCTTTGGGAATCATCGCGGTGTTAGAATACGTCTCAAACTCTATTCCTAATTTTTCAATTTTTAAGATAAATTCCTCAATCTCCTGGGCTTCAAAAAGCTGCAAGACATCCTGCTCAATTTCTTTGCCTTCTTTTTCAGTAAGGGCGGCTAATTCTTTATCAGAATAAACAAATTGGGTATTCCCATCCACTTTAACCCTATAAATAGGCATTTTTTTGGTCTTTGGGTGCCTAAAACTAAGATATTCTGTAAAATTTACTCCCTTTTTATCTAAATACCTCCCAAGCTTGTCTAACTCCACTAAGAGCTTTAGCAGCTCCTTAAACTGGTGATCCGTAAAACTCAGCTTATCTTTTACCCGAATTAATTTATGCCCCTCTCGCCCTAAATCTAGGAGCATATCATTCATTTGTTGCTCAGTTTGAATATACTCTTCACGTTGGCCCCTTTTGATTTTATAAAGCGGCGGCTGCGTGATATAAACATGCCCCTCCTCCACCAGTTTGGGTAACTGCCGGTATAATAATGTCAAAAGTAATGTCCGGATATGTGAGCCATCAATATCAGCATCGGCCATTAACATTAGCTTGTGATATCTAAGTTTGGACAGGTCAAATTCTTCACCGATACCGGTGCCTAAAGCCGTGATGATGGTGCGTATCTCTTCATTAGATAAAATTTTATCTAGCCGGGATTTTTCAACATTTAAAATTTTTCCTTTGATCGGCAAAATAGCCTGAAATCTTCGGTCACGGCCTTGTTTGGCTGAGCCGCCTGCAGAATCACCTTCGACAATATATAATTCACACAAAGCCGCGTCGCGTTCCGAACAATCCGCCAGCTTTCCCGGTAAACCCGCCCCTTCTAAAGCCCCTTTTCTACGGGTTAATTCCCGCGCTTTACGCGCAGCCTCTCTAGCCCGCGAAGCTACAATGACTTTATCAATAATTTTATTCGCTACCGAAGGATTTTCCTCGAAATAACTTGAAAGCGCCTCAAGGCTGGTCGAAGCCACTAAGCCTTCTACCTCAGAATTACCCAGCTTAGTTTTGGTTTGGCCTTCAAATTGCGGATTGGGCACCTTAACGCTGATTACCGCGGTTAAACCCTCCCGGACATCATCACCGGTAATGGCAATGTTATCTTTAAGTAAATTTTTGGACTTAGCATATTGATTGATTCCCCGCGTTAATGCAGATTTAAACCCCGACAGGTGCGTCCCGCCTTCAATGGTATTAATATTATTCGCAAAGGAAAACATGGTTTCGGCATAACCGTCGTTATATTGCAACGCTACCTCTACATCGACATCATCCTGGAGTTTCTCAAAATAAACAACTTTATTATGTAAAGGGTTTTTATTCTTATTCAGGTATTCTACAAATGATATAATGCCTCCGGAAAATTCAAACACCGCTTCCTTGTCCGAACGCTCATCCGTTAACTTTATTTTTAATCCTTTATTTAAAAATGCCAGCTCTCTTAAGCGGCCGGAAAGAATATCATAGGAATATTCGGTTTTAGGGAAAATTGTTTTATCCGGTTTAAAAGTAATCTTGGTCCCGGTAGAAGCGCTCTTACCGATCACGGTAAGCTTGGAGACGGTTTTACCGCGCTCGTAGCGTTGGTGATAAATTTTACCGTCTCTTTTTACCTCAACCTCCAGCCAGTCCGCCAGGGCATTAACGCAGCTGACGCCTACGCCATGTAAACCTCCGGATACCTTGTAAGAACGATGGTCGAATTTACCTCCGGCATGTAAGGTAGTTAAGGCCACTTCTACCGCCGGCTTCTTTTCGGTCTTATGCATATCAACCGGAATACCCCGTCCGTTATCTATCACAGTTATACTGTTGTCCGGCTGAATCGCCACTGCGATAGAATCACAAAAACCCCCCAGGCTTTCATCTACGCTATTGTCAACCACCTCAAAAACCAAATGATGCAAGCCGCGTACCGAAGTATCGCCAATATACATCGCCGGTCGGCGTCTTACCGCCTCAATACCTTCTAAAACCTGTATACTGGTAGCATCATAGGCCTTGGTAGTTTCCGTGGGTTTTGGATTGTTTTTGATTGCTTCTTTGGCTTTTTTCATCCTCGCATCTTCCCTCATTCCTTCCACCTAGCCCTAAAAACCCGGTTTTTTGAATCAGGTAATTTCTCCGATACGGAAATTAATATTTTTTAATTCCGGGTGCTCTTTTTTTAACTGCCCAAGCAGTTCTTCTTTTTTTGAACTTAACACATATAACCAAACCGAGGAATCTACGCTTATTCCTAAAATTCCCTGGCTGAAATATTTAACTCTTATATGCCCCAACTCCTTCTTTGTCAAGGCTTTTTTTAACCAGGTTTGGGGGCCGCTCTCCTGAAAAACGCTTGTTTTTGCACCCAACTGGCGCATAACCTCATCCAGGGTGTTTTTTAAAGGTTCCATACTATTAATTGAGGCGCATGGGTAAAACTATGTAGACATAACCGCTGATCCGGATCACTCCGGGTTTTTCTCCGTCCACCAACTCCAAGTTAATCATTTCTTCGTTTAAATTTTTTAAAATATCAATTAAATAAACCGGATTAAAACCGATGACTAACTCTCTTCCTTGGTATTCTACTGCCAATTCTTCATGAAACTCGCCTACATCCGGCGTAGATTTGGAAATGACCAATTTATTTTTAAAAACCTCCAATTTCACCGCCCGATAGTCCGGGGTGGCTAGAAGTGCGGCTCTTTTGACCGCCAATAATAACTGGTTGCGTTCCACTTTCATCTTATTTTCCGAAACAGGCGGCACTACTTGTTTGTAATCCGGGAACTCCCCTTCAATTAAACGCGAGACGATACCCACACTACCCAGATCAAAAAGCGCCTGATTACTACCGACCACCAAAGATAATTCACCCTCATCTTGCAGAGTGCGATTAAGCTCCTGGATTGTTTTGAGCGGTACGATCATACTAATTTCAGCGTCTGTTGCTGCGGCCAACTTTCTTTCTGCCACAGCCAATCTTTTGCCGTCCGTCGAAACTAAAGTGAGTTGGTTTTTATTAATTTTAAAAAGGATACCGTTTAAAACATAACGGGTTTCATCCAAAGATACTGCAAACGCCGTTAAAGATAACATTTGTTTAAACACTTTTTGATCAATCTTAATCGCCTGGCGATCCTTAAATTCCGGCAGCTTAGGGAACTCCTCTTTAATTAACCCCATAATTTTAAACTGGCACATATCCGAATCAATAGTGACCTGATTATTTTTTTTCGTCGTTACACTAATCACCTCTACGGGAAATTCCTTCACAATATCACTAAATCTTTTAGCTGGAACCGTAATGGCGCCTGCTTCCTGGATATCCACGGGGATTACACAGGTTATTCCTATATCTAAGTCGGTAGCGGTTAATTTTAAAGTACCGGTTTGGGCTTCAAGTAAGATATGCGACAGAATCGGCAAAGCGGATTTGGTAGTAATAACGTTTTGTACGGTCTGGATGGCGTTGACTAAGTTACTTTTTTCAACTTTAAACTTCATTTTAATTTCTCCTCTATTTATATATATTTAAAAACTTAAAATCGTAGTAATCGTAATCTAACGGTGTTTTGGTGAATAAGTATGTAAAAAGTGTTTCGGAAACAAGTTACAATAAAAAATATCATGGGATAACCTGGTGATTATTGTCTAATAATCTGAATAATTTTTTCCAGCCGTTCTTTCAAATCCGGATTATTGCCGATATCTTCCTTAATTTTTTTGTAAGAATGTAAAACCGTGGTATGGTCTTTACCCCCAAAAAGTTCTCCGATTTCAGGTAAAGACAACTCGGTTAACTCCCGGCTTAAATACATAGCAATTTGGCGCGGGAAAACTACTTGTTTATTAC
>Ga0066640_10001994_pt1 | contig 12272 bp, 13 predicted proteins | sample CryGeyCG2114_020_2_FD_59505 | JGI IMG/M metagenome (GOLD analysis project Ga0066640, IMG submission 59505) | Groundwater microbial communities from aquifer - Crystal Geyser CG11_big_fil_rev_8/21/14_0.20 | ecosystem: Environmental > Aquatic > Deep subsurface > Groundwater | place: USA: Utah... | reverse complement strand
AAGCGCCGGGGAAAGTCCAACCGAAACCCAGGGGTTTCCCTTAGAGGAAAACGTCGGCAATGCTCCCCTTACCTACTTCGGGGGGAGGCTCGATTCGCGTGGAAGCCCCGGTGTTGACCTCATTTCCACCGGTCTTGACGACATCTAACGGGGTGCGGTCGGCGCCAAATTCCTGTGGTTCGCCGTTAAATTGTTCGATGGTTCTCAGCGGACTTTTCGGAAGAGAACTCACCTGATCGATGATGGTCGTTCGGTTCGCCCCCTGGGCGCTTCCAGATGTGGGATCCAAAGCCGCGGGCATGGCACGTTACCTCGCAATTTCAAAGCATGGGATTGGATTACGATTTTAGTATAGGTCGCTGGGCTCGAATTTACAAGGCAAGAAATCGCCCCGGTCCGACCCGCCGGGCTCTGTCGCTTCCTTCGTTGACAGAGGCCGGGCGGTGACCTATTGTAAACATTTTACGGGTGTCCCCTAGGGGGTACAAGTTTTCGATCCCAAAAACCCGCCTTGAGAATTTGCAATGACCTCGATACATTCCATTTGTGTTTTCTGTTCGTCCAGCAATTCGGTGGATTCCGAGTTTCAGAATGTGGCGACCGACCTGGGACGACGCATGGGGCGTCAGGGCATCGGTCTCGTTTACGGAGGAGCGGGTATAGGCCTTATGGGATGCGTTGCCCGTGGGGTGCACGCGGAAGGGGGGAAAGTTTTGGGGGTCCTGCCGGAATTCTTCCGGAAAAAGGATATCGAATACCTCGATGCGGATGAGTTGATCGTCACCCGCGACATGCGCGAACGCAAAGCGGCGATGGATGCCCGGTCCGATGCGTTCATCGCCCTCCCGGGGGGAATCGGCACTCTGGAGGAGGCGATGGAAATCCTCTCCATGCGGCAATTAAAGTTGACGCGGAAGCCTCTGGTGTTCATCAATACCCGGGACTACTATCGTAGCCTGATGGATCTGTTGCGGGAAATGGTGGATTTGAGATTTGCCAAGCCCGAGACGCTGGAGTTATGCGCGGTGGTTCCCGATCCGCAAAGCGCTCTCGATTACATTTGCGATTACGCACCGAAAGAACTTCCCGGAAAATGGCTTTAACTCAAGGGCAATGGCTCCCGGTTCCGCGGTGGGAAGGGAAGGGGTGAGACGGACGGGTTAATTCGCCCGCACCTCAAGATCGGAGTGAACGTTCTCCCGCAGAAAATTTTCGATGTAAAGTAGTGTGCCGGTGGTGGAACTGGGGCAACTGCCGCAAGCGCCCTGGTAATGAATCTTCACCACGTTGCCCTCGATCCCCAGAACGTCCAGTCCGCCGCCGTCGTTCGACAAGGCGGGCCGGATGGCCTTATCCAGAATCGCTTCAATGACGCGGCCTTTTTGTTCCGCGCTCATTGTGCCGAAATCTTCCTTCTTGAAATCCGCCAGGGGATCCTCTGCGGGCGTGAGGGCTTTGGCATGGTCGGGAACCTGCTGGAAGACCAGGAATTCCTCGATGATATCGTTGATCCGCTCCAGAAGAGTATGCCAGCCCACGGAAGGGGATTTGGTAACGGTGACGAAGTTTTCTTTCAGGAATACGTTTTGGACCCCGAATAACTGGAACAGTTGCTCGGCGAAGGGGTCACCCTTTGCGTCCTCGGGGGATTCAAACGTGCGAGTGCCTTCGCCGATGACCGGCATATTCAAGGTAAATTGAAACGCGTCGGGATTCGGGGTCGGCTGAACCCGAATGACCTCGTAGGGGATTTTATGTTTTGCGTGCGGTATCTCGCCGCTACCTGAAACCCCGGCCGTTGCCTGCGTGGTTCCAAACCAGTTTTTGAACAAAGTGCCGATCAAGCCCATGATATCCTCCTGGAAACTCCCTGGGAGTCTTCCGTTGTTGGGTGGGGGCTCCTCCCGGAATGATGCCGGGGTTAAGGTATGTTTTCGAGATTTTTCTGAAAGACCGAAAATGCAGGATCATCAAACAGAGTAAATACCACCGTCTGTATGCCGGTCTCGGAGTTAAGGTATTCCTCTACTGTTTGTAGCATGATTCGGGCCGCGAGTTCCAGCGGAAAACCAAATATGCCGGTGCTCAGGGCAGGGAAGGCGATGGATTTCAACCCTTTTTCTTCGGCCCGCCGGAGGGCGTTCAGAGTGGCATTTTTCAGCTTCTTCTCCTCGTTTCCCTCGCCCCAGCGCGGACCCACCGCGTGGATCACATATTTTGCCTTGAGGGCGCCGCCCGAGGTAAGTCTGGCATCTCCCACGGGACAGCCCCCGATCGCGTTGCATTCCTCCTGGATCGAAGGACCGCCCTTTTTCCGGATCGCCCCGGCCACCCCGGCGCCCAGCACCAACTGGGAATTGGCCGCATTGACAATGGCGTCGGTATCGCTTTCGGTGATGTCCCCTTGCGTCAGGAGGATATCCGACTGGTTGACCCGGCGCCGCGAGGTCATGATGAGAATGCCTCCCTATTGTCCGCCGGTGGACCCGAATCCCCCCGTTCCGCGCGCCGATTCCTCCAAAAGGTCAACGGCAATGAACTCCACCTGCTCCACCTTCTGAATCAGGAGCTGGGCGATGCGGTCTCCCGGTTGAATCGGGAAATCCCGGTCGGAATGATTGAAGAGAAGGACCTTCACTTCTCCGCGGTACCCGGTGTCGATGACCCCCGCACCGCAGTCGATGGCATGGTTCACGGCCAGGCCGCTCCGAGGCCAGATCAGCCCCACGTGGCCTGCAGGCAATTGCAGGCGGATGCCGGTGGACACCAAAAGTTTCCCGCGGGCGGGAACCACGGCGTGGACGGCGGATCGCAAGTCGGCTCCCGCATCACCCGGATGGGCGTATTCCGGGAGGTTGGGGCCTTCCACCATGCATGACAGGCGCTGGGTTGAATACAAGGGGTCCTCTCTTGAGACGGGTCCGTGCCGAGGTTCGATTTCCGGTTGGGGAAAATCCAAATATAGAGGAACCGCTTCCGGCATGCAAGGACAGTTCGAAGGAACCGCCGCCACGTTAATGGGATCAGTAGAATGGAAACGAAGGGGCAAGGAGCCTCTTCTGTGCGAGAGAAGGAGGCGGGTTACTATTCTGCCGGAACCAGATCCGTCAGAAAAAGAGCTTCCGTGGGACGCCGTTTGGGAGGAACCTTTCAGCCGATGAAAAAACGGGGGTTCGGCCGGCGCTAGTGCATTTGGGGGTATTGGAAGGGGGTGACATGCATCCCACGTGGCCGTTGTCCATTCCTAGCCCGGCATTAGGATACACAAGCTTACCTTCCACGGAAGTCCTCCATATAGTAACCCGCCGTTGGAGAGTCCTTAAGGTACCCAAGGCACCTTTTTCGAAATTTACTTCTAAATCGAATTTTGGGCTCTTCTCGCGGGCCACGCCCGGGAATAGAAGAAAAACCTGCTTCCTCTATCTTGTATAACTTGCAGGAAAATACCACTACATATTGTGGTTGTCAAGCAATAAAAATTCAATTTTTTTGATGTTTAAATAAATCTTTATTTTTCAATATGTTATATGAAGCCACGGGGCGCAGAAAATCTACCCCGGCGTGAAATAATACAATATGAAGTGTGGCAAATTTCGGATATGCCTATATGAAGGGGAGGATTTTTCCTAATTCCAAGGGTCCCGGGACAGAGGATCTCAGGCGCCGGTTTGGGTTTCGCTGAAAGGTTACGGCTCGAATTTTTCCAGGTTTTGGGGCAATTCGTCGAGGAAGCGTTTTTTGATTTCGTAGAGGGATTTGTTACCTTCCACCCGGGCGAAAAGTAAAGGCTGGCCATTGACGGGTTTGCCGATCGACACCTCCCCCAGGACCGTGCCTTTGGCGTTCCACAACGTGATGCGGGCGGCGGGAAGGTTGAGTCCGGTTTTCGCTTCGTCCATGGAGGGAGAGACGAGATGGTCGAATTCCATCGTTTTCAGCGTCCACAGGGTGTCGTTGCCCAAAAAGGCTTTAATTTTTTTGACCGCCCTGGGCTGAACCAGGTTCCAGTCGTCTCCCTCCTTTTCCAGTTCGAAAGTCTGCTTGGGGTATTCGAGACGGATCCGGTTCACCTCGTCGGTCTGGAAATGCAAAAGCTTTCGATCGCGCAGGCTGTTAAGGTCGCGGAACAGTTTTTGAACGGTTTCCGTTTTTAAAGAGAAGACGGCCTTCTCTCCCTTTCTTCGCGCAAACTGGTGAAGTTGGTCCTGGGTGGTGTTGCCCAGTTCCAAAAACCAGACGGCCTCTTTCCCGGAAAAGGCGGTGAGTTTCTTTTTGGGCCGATCCAGTCCGAATGGGACGGGATCCACGATTTGGGTTTTGACGAATTCTTCGATCCGGGCCTCGCGCAGGTCGGCCAGCAGGGTATTCACGGTCCCCGTGTCGGTGTCGGACTGGATGGGAAATTCCAACCGCCACTTTTTGTCTTCGCCCGACTCGCGCACCAATCGAATCACTTCGTCCCCGCTCTGGAAGTCGAGCCGGGTGGCCTCGGCCGTATTGAAGTCGGCCAGAACCCGGTCGATGAAGTCGACCTGCTTTTGCGAAAGGTGTTCCACCAGGGATGAGGGAACCAGGAGGACGCGGGGATCATCGTCCGTTTTGGCAAAGTAACCTTGTTCTTCCTTCCGGTTTCCGATCAGCAGTTTGATCGGCGGCTCGCCCTCCTTTGCGGTCAGGGTGAGGGTGAGAGTCGGCTGGTTCAGATTGAACGGCGCCAGGGAAGCCGGGGTCTCGTCGACGAATTCCCGGATCTTTTCACGCCGCACCTGGTCGAGAAAATTGCGGACCTCCGCCGGATCGGCCTTGAGAAATTCCTCGCCCGGGAAGCGCCATTGGTCCCCGGATTTTATCAGCGTGAGGGGCTTGGGCTGGCGTTCGATGTCGATGCGGGTAATGTGATCCGGCTCGAATTTCAGAAGGGTTTTGTCCCGGAACGCAAACACCGATTTTTCGATTTCATTGCGGGATGCGGGAACGAGGAGCACCTTCGCATCGGCCTCGGTTTTCATATAGATTCCCGAGCCCATCGGGTGCTCGTCCCCGACAAGCAACTTTAACTCCTTCCCGGATTTCGTTTTAAGGGAAACGGTCAATGAAGGGGCCTGCAATCCAAACGGGGCGAGGTCCTTGGCCGACTCTTCCACCAGGCGTGACGTTTTGAGGGATTGCAAACGGTCGAGGAACAGATCGACGGCGACCAGGTCGCCGGGAGCTTCCAGGGGTTTTGTGAGTTCCCATGCGTTTTCCCCCTTGCGGTGAAGGGCGAGGGTGAGGTCCTTCCGGTTGAGGACGAAGGATTCCACCTCGCCCGGTTGAAACGGGAGAACGGTTTCGGATCGTTCCTTCTCTTTTTTTTCCTTTTCCTCCCGGGGCAGATCGACCGCATAGTAATATGCGGCGAGCCCGGCCAGGATCAGGATCAGCCAGAGTGTTCCCTTGAACTTCATGGACTTCCTCGTTTGAATCGGCCCGGTCCGGGAGGAGGGATCACAGGCGGCGTCGCTTCCACCATCGGGTTACGCCCACGGCGAGGACCATCGAGGGGAACAGGATGGTTCCCAGAAGAAATAGCGCGCTTCCCTCCGCGCCGGTCAACTGGACCGGATTATGCTTGCGCTCCCGGGGGCGGATGGAGATGAGGTTTTCTTCCTCGGCCAGCCAGGATATGGTGTTGAGAAACAGGTCCCCGTTTCCGGAAAAATTGAAATAAGTGTTGCTGGCGAAATCGGAATCTCCCAACACCACGAGCCGCGCCTTCGGACCGGGCTTCGCGGCCTCTTCCGTGGCCGGAGACGGGGGTGAATCCTTTTGACCCAGGTCCCGGGTGGCGACCACCCCGATGGGCACGGGGCCCTTCACATCTTCTCCAGGATCGAAGCGGACTTTGGATGACCCGAGTTGGGACTCGGCCCAACTGTTGGCTCCCGATTGCATCAACTCCACCGTTTCCACCCCGGGCGCCTTTTGGGCGCGAACGGAACGCAAAATGGGAAAGATGGTGGGGAGGGTGAAGTCCTTGGTGATATCGTGAAAGATATATTCATTGACCACCGGAGCCGCGGCGTCCCCGCCGAACAGTTTGGAAAGGGGATCGACGATCATGTCTTCCCGCAATTCCACACCCCAACCGGCGAGCATCCCGGCCATTCCAAATTCCGACTGGGGATCGACCATCAGGAAAACCGCGCCCCCCGTATTGAGGTAATCCTCGATTACCTTTTGCTCTTCGGGAAGGATGGGACGCAGAGGACCCGCGATGACGAGGAGGTCGGCTTCTTGCGGAACCTCGGCGGTTTTCAGGATGAGAAGTTTGTCGACCTTGAAGTCATCTTTTTCCAAATGCTCCCGGGCCGTCTTCAGACCCAGGCCTTCCATGGAATTGATGTCTTTTTCACCATGCCCCTCAAGGAAATACACGGTCTTGGTTTCATCCTTGATGACTTTGAGGATGCCGTTGGTCAGGTTGTCTTCCGTCGGATTTTTGATTTTGGTTTCCTTGGATCCGCTTTCCAGGGCCACGGTTCCGTAAGTCGTGATTCCGTACTGCTTGGTGATGGCGGGATTTTTGTCGGGATCCACAAAGTTGAGTTCGATCTTGTCCGTCAATTCCAGGTAACCGTTGACGAGGTCCTTGAACCGGGTCCTTTCGGGAGCCTCGGTCTGGAAGAAGGCCGTCATCTTCACTTCGCGGGGCAAACTGGAGACGATTTTTTTCGTTTGCGGGGCGAGGGTGTAAAATCCGCCCTCGGTGAGGTCGATCCGGTTCTTGTGCCGGTGCGTCAGCAGGTTGATGAAGGTCAGGATCCCGAGTACCACGACGATCAGGACGAACGAATTCGCGCCATGCAGGGCGGCCCGCGTCTTGAGCGCGTGCCGCACCGCGTCCCGCTCCATAAATGCATAAAACGCGGCATTGGCCACCGCCCCGGCCAGCAGGACATAGGTCAGAAGGTAGAGATGAGGGGCCACGATGTAAAAAAACAGGGCGAAGAACCCCATCAACAACGAGAGCCATCCGGAAAAGTTGACCACGGTTTTCATAATTTCAACTCCACCGCTGTGAATCCAGGATCCGGTGTGTGAGGAATAATCCGAAGAAAATGAATGAGAGGTAATAGGTCAGGTCCGACGTGTTGATCACTCCTTTCACCATCGAATCCATGTGTTCGATGAGCGACAGAAACTGCAGGACCTGTCCGAAGCCCGGACCGGTGGCCTGCGCGGCCCAGCCGATGACCCACATGAACAGGGCAAGGCCGAACGAAAGAACCGCCGCGATGACCTGATTGTCCGTCAGCGATGAGGCGAAAATTCCCATGGAAATGTAGCATCCCGAAATGAGCAGAATCCCCAGGTAACCCGAAAGGATCGGTCCCACCTCCGGCGACCCCACCTTGAACAGATACAGGATGGAATAGGACGATATCGCCACCATCACGAGGACCACTCCCAGGCAGGCGAAAAATTTTCCCAATATGATTTCCTTGAGATGGATCGGGGAGGAAAGGAGAAGAGTCATGGTTCTATTCTTCTTCTCCTCGGCGAAACTTCGCATGGTGATGATCGGAACCATCAGGAGAAGGGTCACCGCCATATTGTGAAACGAAGGTTCCACCACCATTTGGTTGACGTTGAGAATGATACCCGCCGCCTGGATTTGACTTGCTTGCAGACTTTGGAAGCTGAAGAAATTGAGGATGTTGAAAAAAATAAAACTGTACAGCACGAGAAAGACCGTGGTGACCACATAAAACATGGGGGAACTGAAAAAAGAACCGAGATCTCTTTTGGCCACCAGCCACGCGTTCCTCATACCTCCACCCCTTTCTCTTCCAGCGTCAGTTTGAGGAAGATATCTTCCAGCGTCATGGCGAGGGGTTTAAGTTCCACCAGGCCCCAGTCCCGGTCCAAAGATAATCTTGCCACGCGGTCCTGGAGACCGGTGTTGTGGTCGCACTCGATCAGGAATCCCCCATCCTCCTGGGAGTGAACGGATAATACCCCCTCCAGCGATTTGAGTTGGGAGGGGATTTCATCCAGGGTTTTCCGCACTTTCAAGAGGATCCGCTCGCTTTTATGGAGCGAAGTCGTCAGACCTTCCAGCGAATCGACCGCGGCGATTTCTCCCTCATTAATGATGATGACTCTTTTGCAGATCTGCGTGATTTCGGGAAGGATGTGAGAGCTGAGAATAATGGTATGCGACTGCGCCAGTTCCTTGATCAGTTTGCGGATTTCAATGATCTGAATGGGATCCAGACCGATGGTGGGCTCATCAAGAATTAAAATATCGGGATTGTGGACCAGGGCTTGCGCGAGCCCGACCCGTTGCTGGAACCCTTTCGATAGCTTCCCGATAATCCGCTTGCGGACGTCCTTCAGGCGACACGCATCAATAACCCGGTCCAGCGCCCCGGGGATGTTGCGGGATGCCACCCGGCGTATGGCCGCGGCGAATTTCAGGTAATCCTCCACCACCATGTCCTGATAGAGGGGAGGGGTTTCGGGAAGATACCCGATGATCTTGCGGATCTCCAGGGACTGTTCGAAGACGTCGAATCCGCATACCCTGGCGGTCCCGCTTGATGCGGGAATAATACAGGCAAGAATATTCATCGTCGTGGATTTTCCCGCCCCGTTGGGCCCGAGGAAGCCGACGACCTCTCCCTTATCAATCGTGAAAGAAAGATTATTGATGGCCCTTCGGGGGCCATAAAATTTAGTCAGGTTTTCAATCGCGATCATTCTGAATATATTTGAAGGGTTAAGCCGCGGTGGAGGGTGCGGACCGGTTCCTTTGTTGCCCGAATTCGAATGAATCCACCCTTCATCTTTCGACAGGTTCAGGGCGGCAAATCAGGGGCGTGAAGATTGGGTCACCTCACAGCCCTGAAGATTCGACTACCGGCAACGAGGTAATTTGACATCTCTAAGGGAAACCTTCAGACGGTTAGAAGGTTACAACAGAGGCTCTTTTTTTTGCAATTAAATTTTTTTAATCTTCGGGCCGGGTCAGGTCCAGTAAAGACCGAGAATCCAGAGTCCGTAACAAGCCATGAACCCGCCGCCCCAAGGCAAAGCGCGCCGGACCGAAAATTCTCCCGAAGGGGTAAAGCCCCGCACGATCCATCCCAGGGCGCAGGTCACCCACCCGATGAATCCCCCCACGGCGACCAGCGACCAAAACGTGTGCGGTGGAACCGAGCGGGAAAGAAGATTCAAAGCATCGGACTTTCTCTGATCGAACGACTTACTCCTTTCCATTTCGGATGAGGGAGGGAGGAGGGCCATGAGCCGGGCGATTTTTTCATTGCACCGCTCGATCCATGATACATCCGGAGTGTAAAGGCTCCGCACCGAGTAAATGGAGCCGCGGAGCTGGCGGTAAACACTCAGGGCTTCTTCAAGCTTTTCCTTGTCCTCGAACTGCTGGGCCACGTTCCACATCCCCTCGGCGGCCTTGTTTCTCGAAGGCAATCCCGGCAGGTACCAATGGAGGGATCGCCCATAATGAAGGACGGCGTTGTCGAGGTCGCCTTTCGCGGAATACGTCCCGGCAATGGCCAACTCGGAGGTGGCATTGAAGTAAACTTTGAACAGGGGAATCAGGAAAAGAATGAGGATTCCGGCAAGGAGCCACCGGTGGGTGGGGGAGAGGGTTAAGGTATCCGAAGACGTTTGCCCTGGCATTGTGCGGATCGGTAAACGGTCATGATGACTTTGAGTGCTTCCAAACCGTCCTGGCCGGAGGAGCGGGTTTCCTGGCCTGACTGGATGCACCGTACCATATCGCGAGCCCCTCCTGCAAAGGGGCTTTCCAATTTCCGGGGAAGGGGGAAGTTCGCCCGCTCCAGTTCGTGGAATCCCGTGAACCGCTTGCTGGTGCGCGTGAGAAACAGTTCGCGGCCGCCATTGCCGATCAGGATGCGGCCTTCCGAACCCTGGATATCAAGTTCGAAGTTGAAATATTTCCGGGCGCCGCCGCCCTCGATGAATCCCATCACACCGTTTTTGAATCCGAGCATGGCACAGGCGGTTTCCTCGATACACTTTTTTCCGTTCGACCGGAGTTCATAACCCGAAACCCAATCCACCGCCCCACCGAAGTAGAGAAGCAGGTCGGTCAGGTGGGTTCCGTCGTGAAACAGCGGTCCTCCGCCATAGCGGGCTTTGGAAAATTTCCCGGGTTTCCAACTGAGGGTGTTTCCGATGATGGTGCGAAGCTCCCCGATTTTTCCCTTTTGGATCAGTTCCCGGGCTTTAACGTAATAGGGATCCCACCGGCGTTCATGATTGATGAGAAGCGGAACCCCATGCCGGCGGCAGGCGCGAACCATCTTTTTTGCTTCGCTGATATCCACCGCAATGGGTTTTTCACAGAAGATGCCCTTGACCCCCGCGCGCGCCGCGTCAATCACCATTGGGGCATGGAGGTGTGTCCAGGTGGCGATGCACACTATATCCAAAGTTTCATTGCCCAGCATCTTCCGGTAATCGGTGTAAAGTCGGCCGGTTCCCCAGCGGCGGCCGAAGCGTTGCAGGCGGTTGGGGTCGATATCGCATCCCGCCGCGATTTCGACGTTCTTGAGCGCGGAAAATCCACCCGCGTGAGTGCAGGGTTTGCCTCGCAGGGGGTCTTCCTCCAGCAAACTGCCGATTCTTCCGCAACCGATGATTCCGACTTTGAATTTACGCATGGATCCAGATGGATTGAAAGGTTAATCGGGAAAACGGGCAAGGCCCGCCAAAACCGGGCTGAAAATGCACAACGGGGTCCCGAGGGACCCCGCCAGTTGAAGGTTTTGCCGGATGGCTCAGCCTCCTCGCATTGAATCGGAATCCGGACTGCTCCCCTCCATGGGACCGGATTCTGCATTTCGGTCAGATCTCATTTCCGGATGATTGATGCTCAAGTCATCTGAAACTTTTCTCCTGTTCCTCATAATGGCCATCCCCGGCGATGGATTTGATTCCCGACTCATCCGCTTTCGTGAGCCGGGCGGAGTAAGTCGAGATACCCTGAAAAACGGCTGGGGCATCGGTTCTTCCGGAAAAGTTTTCCGCGGTGGCGGCGAAACTCAGTGAAAACGCCTTCGGGAAAATGACAAACGACATATATTTTTCTCCTTGGTTAAATCCAGGGGACGAGCGGTGATGTCCCGTCCCCCGAGTTGGATATGCGGTTATTGCAACAAGGTCAGTACGGACTGCGGGATCAGGTTGGCCTGCCCGACCATGGCCGCGGCCGCCTGCACCACGATCTGGTCCTTTGTCAATTGCGCCACTTCCTCCGCCAGATCGGCGTCTCGAATGGACGAAACCGCGCTGGTCAGGTTTTCGATCGAAGCGTTGAGTGTGTTCAAAGCGGTGTTCAGCCGGTTTTGAACCGAGCCCACGTTGCCGCGGACGGAGATCAACTGGTCGATCGCGCTGGTCAACGCACTCATGGCATTGAGCGCTCCCGAGTTCGTAGCGATCGTTTCGTCGTCAAGTCCAAGGGACTGTGATGTGACGGCGGTAAGATCCAGTTCCTGGTTCAGATTGATCCGATTGTTTGCGGACGAATCGAGACCGACCTGAAGGACAATGCTGGTTGAAGATCCTGAAGCGAGCGTGCCGTCGATCAACTTGGTGCCGTTGAACTCGGTGGTTTGCGCGATGCGGTCCATTTCCGACCGCAGGGCGTTAAATTCCAGGTTCAACGTTTCACGTTCGGTTTGCCCGATCGTGCCCGTTGCCGACTGTGAGGCAAGTTCCCTCAACCGGATGAGGATGTTCCCCTGTTCATTCAGGGCGCCCTCTGCCGTTTGAACCATTGCCAAACCGTCCCCCAGGTTTTTCGCACCCTGCTTCAAGGTCCTGACATCGGAACGTAACGATTCCGAAATGGCCAACCCCGCGCCGTCGTCGGCGCTTGAGTTGATCCGTATGCCGGAGGCGATCCTGTTGATGGAGCGTCCCAGCCTCGACCGACCCGTCTCCAAAGCCCGTTGAGCATTCAATGAAGATAGATTGGTGAAAATTCTGAGAGCCATTTTATTTTCCTCCCTGAAAATAATTAATCGAAAACTGCTCGATTGTCGGGTTAGCTTCCCTGCTCACCCGTGACGATGCTAACTGTATCCCGTGAATGTGAATGGTTTTCATGGGTTTACTGGAGCAATTGCAGAACCGATTGGGGAATCAGGTTGGCCTGACCCACCATGGCGGTTGCGGCTTGCACCAGGATCTGGTTTCGTGTCAACAGAGCGACTTCCTCCGCGATATCCGCA
>Ga0066640_10001993_pt1 | contig 12274 bp, 14 predicted proteins | sample CryGeyCG2114_020_2_FD_59505 | JGI IMG/M metagenome (GOLD analysis project Ga0066640, IMG submission 59505) | Groundwater microbial communities from aquifer - Crystal Geyser CG11_big_fil_rev_8/21/14_0.20 | ecosystem: Environmental > Aquatic > Deep subsurface > Groundwater | place: USA: Utah... | reverse complement strand
CCCTGACCCGCCTCAACCTGCTTTCGTTATACCGCAACGATGTCGGAAACAAGGGAGCCCTCGCCATCGCGGCTTCCAAAAATTTGGCCAAACTCACCGAACTCAACCTGAATTGGAATTATATCGAGGGAGCGGGGGTGGAGGCGCTGGCGCAATCGGAAACGCTCAAGAACCTCGAGCAATTGACCCTGACTTACAACCCGGTCGGTGACCGGGGCGCGAAGGCGATCGCCGCTTCGGAGATGTTCAGGAACCTGACCCTCCTCGATCTTTATGAATCTGAAATCGGGGATGCGGGCGCGCGCGCCCTGGCCGAGTCGTCCTGCCTCACGCAATTGGAAACGCTGATATTGATCCGCAACGATATCGGGCCCGAAGTGCAGAAATTGTTCGAGAACCCGCCCCACATGAAAAAATTGTCCAAGGTGGTGTTTCGAACCTTCAATCCAGACGCCTGACGCCGGATGAATCCGGTGACTCCAACGGGGGCTTCGCGCAGAGCGAATGCCCCCGTTTGTCTTTTGGCCTTTGCGGGTTTGGCACGCACCGGTTTGGTGATAGACTGTTTACCGCATCGTAAACTTTTTCCGGGCTCCGGGCCCGTTTGCAAGGATTTCGATTATGTTTGTCGGTGAGAAGCCGGATCTTCTGGATTTTTGGGTTTTTAACGAGAACGGCATTTACGTGGTCGGCAAGGACGGTATTCCCCAGCATTGGGACGGGGAGGAATGGCTTCCGGTGCGGACCGATAACGGCAATCCCCTGATGGGGATCTGGGCTTCCCACGAAGATAATATTTTCGCGGTGGGGATCGGCGGAGTGGTCCTGCATTACGACGGCAAGGAGTGGAAGCAGGTCGATACGGGCAATTACGATTCCCTCAATTCCGCATTCGGGATCGATGAAAACAATATGTTCATCTTCGGGGTTGGCGGGCGCATGCTGTACTGGGACGGCGAGCATTGGCAGTACCGCGAACCCAATACCATTCACGACCTGTTCGGCATGTGGGGCCAGAATATCAATTCCGTCCATACCGTGGGGGGGGAGGGGATTTACCGCTTTTACAACGGCACCGCCTTCGAGCGCCGGGATGAATTGGCCGATGAAACAATCTCCCTCTACGGGATCTGGGGTACCAGCGATGAAAATATTTATATCGTCGGTTCCCATGGCACCATCCTGCATTTCGACGGAGAGAAATGGTCTCCCATGGAATCGGGGACCGAAGAATACCTGCTCAGCATCTGGGGAAGCGCCGCCGACCATATTTTCGCCGTGGGCGACAACGCCACCATCCTGCATTTCGACGGGAACCGGTGGAGCCCAATGTCCTCCTGTACCGAAAATTACCTGACCAAGGTGCGCGGGCTTCGTTCCGATTGTGTCTATGCCGTCGGGGAGAACGGGTGTGTGATCCGCTACGACGGCCATCGATGGCACGATATGTCCCTCTGACGATTCATCTATCTTCCGACTATCAAGGGCCGACGCGCCCTGGGAGTTCTTCATGGCCAGAATAACCAACAGCCATCTTCTTTCGATTTATGCCTTCACTCCCGACGATATTTTTGTCGGTGGGGCGGAGGGGACCCTCCTGCATTTCAACGGAAAAGACTGGACCAGGATGGAGACCCAGGGAAGGTGGACGTTCAAGGGAATCTGGGGAAGCGCCCCCGACAACGTATACGCCGTTGCCACCGATGGGCGCATCCTCCACTATGACGGCAAGGGCTGGGCCGTCGAAGACACCGATAAACTTCCCCCCATGACCGGGATCTGGGGGCTGGGGGCCGACGAAATCTATGCCTGTTCCCGCCTCGGGAAAATCCTCCGCTACGACGGAACGTCATGGAAATTTTTAAAAACCGGGACCGACACCGACATCACCCGCCTGTGGGGATGCCGCGAGGGCACCATGTACGCGGTGGGATATGACGGGCTGGTACTGAGAAAGGAGGGCGACCTTTGGGTCCGCCTCACCCTGAACTCCAACGCGGAGTTCTACGGCATTTACGGGTTTGGCCCGAACGATATTTACATCGTCGGATCGGAAGGGGCCATCGTTCGGTTCAATGGATCCGAAATCCAGGAAATGCCGACCCGCACCATGGAGTTTTTTCTCGACGTCTGGGGTCCCTCGCCCGAAATGGTATTCGCCGTGGGCGACGCGGGAATGATTTTTTACCTCGACGACGGACAATGGACTCAGATCGAGTCCAACACCCAGGAGTACCTCACGGCCATTCGCGGATTGTCCGACGATAATGTCTATGCCGTGGGAGACAATGGGCTGATCCTGCACTGGAATGGCGAAGACTGGCGGGAAATCGAGGAAGGTTAGGGGTCCGGTGGGTGAGGGGAGTTCTCTTTTGGTTTGCGGGCCGTCATTATTTTCCTTTTGACGTCCTGTACCTCATCGAAAGCTTTGCTCAGGCAGGTGGGGCAGTAACCGTGTGAAAGATCCATGTCCGTTTTCCGGCCCAGGTAAACCTCGAAATTGACCCATTCCTGTTTCTGGCCCTCCGATTCCGCTTCCCGGATGCGGTTGCAGAGGGGACAAATATTGAGCACCCGCTCATAAAATTCCACGGTGTTGAGCAACTCAAGCTTTTGCAGGCAATGCGTGACCCGTATCTTTAATTCTTCCCGCCGTGCGGGTTTGAGAAGATAATCCACCGCCCCCAGCCGCATGGCCTGAACGGCCGAATCGAGCGTGCCGTACCCCGTGAGAATCAGGACCAGGGCATTTGCGTGCACCCTTTTGGCTTCCCGCAATACATCCAACCCGGTCAGGCCTTCCATCATCAAGTCGGTGATGATCAGGTCGAATTTACGGTGTTTCAGCAATTCCACGGCTTCCGTTCCATTGGCCGCAAGCAGGGTTTCGAATCCCATCTCTTTGAGATCCAAGCTCACCGTGGCGCGAACGAGCTCTTCATCGTCGACGATCAGTATCGAATATTTCCGCATGCGATCTCTTAGGGTCGGGTTTTACCAAAATGAGCCATAGAATAACTGATTTAAACTCTCCTCACTAGTCATGTTCCATATTTGGGGGAAGAATTCCGATCCGGGGAGGTTTGACCGCCGATAGGGAAATAACGATTTCCGACAAAAAATAATGTAAAATCCGGGAGCAGGGCGGGTAAACGGGCCTTCCGCCCCCCCAAATCGCTTGACACCCTTTTGCGCAAAATGTTAATGTCTGGATACTAAATCCTTGAAATTTAAGTTTTTTTCATACGCTACGCGGAAGACGCCCCTGCTCTTCGCAAATCTCTAATTTGACCAAAATGTTTCACCCCTCGCTGGACGAATTCAAGCAAAAAGCCCGGGAAGGCAACCTGATTCCTGTTTACAAGGAAATCCTGGCCGATCTGGATACCCCTGTTTCCGCCTACATGAAAATCGGCGCCGGCGAGTATTCCTTTCTCCTTGAAAGTGTGGAAGGCGGAGAGAAATGGGCCCGATACTGTTTTCTCGGATGCGATCCATCGGTCATTGTTCGCACCAAGGGCAATCAGCTGACTCTGACGCAAAACGGTAAAGTCGAGAAGCGGACGATCGAGGGGGAAAATCCGCTGATGGAGCTTAAACAACTGCTGAGCCGGTACAAGCCCGTCAAAGTGGACGGCTTGCCGCGGTTTTCCGGTGGCGCGGTGGGTTTCATCGGTTATGACATGGTTGGGTTTTTCGAGGAGTTGCCCTCAAAGGCCCAGGACGACCTGGAAGTTCCCGACTCCATGTTTGTGATTACCGACACCATGCTGGTGTTCGACAACGTGGTGCAAAAAATCAAGATCGTTTCCAACGCTTTGGTTGAAGATGGCGACCTGGAAGGGTTGTACCGCAAAACCATACACAAAATCGAGTCGCTGGAGGAAAAACTGCGGGCGGACGTATCCAGCCTCGCCCGGCTGGAAGGCGGAACCGGCAGGGCGCACTCCCTGAAGATCGAGTCCAATTTCAAAAAGGAAAACTTCGAGGCCGCAGTCCGCAAGATCAAGGACTACATTTACGAAGGCGATGCCATCCAGGTGGTGCTGGCCCAGCGATTGAAATTCCAGATCGACCAGAATCCTTTCAATATTTACCGGGCTCTGCGCACCATCAATCCTTCGCCCTACATGTATTTCCTGAAATTTGGCGAGTTCACGGTGGTCGGTTCGTCACCGGAAGTGCTCGTTCGCCTCGAAGACGACCAGGTAGAGGTGCGGCCCATCGCGGGGACCCGCAAGCGCGGCGCCACCGAGGAGGAGGATATCGCCCTGGAACGGGATCTGTTGCGCGATGAAAAAGAACTCGCCGAGCACATCATGCTTGTGGACCTGGGCCGGAACGATCTGGGGCGGATTGCCCGCACCGGCACGGTGGATGTCAACCAGCGGTTTGTGATCGAGCGGTATTCCCACGTCATGCACATCGTGTCGAACGTCCGCGCCCGGCTTCGCGAAGGATACGATTGTTTCGACGTTCTGCGCGCCACCTTTCCGGCAGGGACCGTGTCGGGAGCCCCCAAGATCCGCGCCATGGAGATCATCGACGAGCTTGAACCCAACTGCCGCGGACTCTATGCCGGGGCCGTCGGCTATATCAGCTTCACCGGCAACATGGATACGGCCATCGCCATCCGCACCCTGCTCATTCGCGGCAAGACCGCATACCTGGGCGTGGGCGCGGGGATCGTGGCCGATTCGGTTCCCGAAAAAGAATTTGAAGAAACGATGAATAAGGGAAAAGCGTTGCTCAAAGCCATCGAGCTGGCCGAACGGGGATTATCCTTATGATTCTGATGATCGACAACTACGATTCCTTCACCTACAACCTGGTCCAGTACCTGGGCGAGTTGGGAGCCGATCTCCGGGTGTTCCGCAATAACAAGATCGGGATTGAGGAGATCGAGCGCATGAAGCCGGAAAAGATCGTGATTTCTCCCGGACCCTGTACCCCCGAGAAAGCGGGTATCTCCGTCGAGGTGATCCGTCACTTTTCCGGGAAGGTCCCGATTTTCGGGGTTTGCCTGGGGCACCAATCCGTTGGCATGGCGTTCGGCGCGCATGTGATCAAGGCCAAGCGCCTGATGCACGGTAAAACGTCAATGATCCGCCACAACGGTCAATCCTTGTTCAAGGACCTTCCCAATCCCTTCGAGGCGACCCGGTACCATTCGCTGGTCCTGGAGCGCGAGTCGTTGCCCCCGAGCCTGGAAATTACCGCCGAGAGTGACGATGGGGAGATCATGGGGATTCGCCACCGCGAGTTGCCAGTCGTGGGAGTCCAGTTTCATCCCGAGTCCATCCTGACCCACAGCGGGAAACACCTGTTGCGGAATTTTTTGGAAACGGCGGCCTGATTGCCGGAGGCCATGAACATATCAGAAGCGCTCAATACCGTGATCAACGGCTGGGACCTCACCCAGGATGAAATGGTGTCGGTGATGACCCAGATTATGGATGGCAAGGCCGAAAGCTCCCAGTTGGGAGCGTTCCTGACCGCCCTGCGCATGAAGGGCGAAGCGGTGTCCGAAATCGCCGGGGCCGCGCGGGTGATGAAGGAAAAAGCCGTACGCCTCAAAGTTTCCGTCGAGCCCATCGTCGACACCTGTGGAACGGGCGGGGACGAGGCGGACACGTTTAACATTTCCACCGCCGCCGCGTTTGCCGTGGCGGGAACGGGGATCGTGGTGGCCAAGCATGGAAACCGGGCGGTTTCCAGCCGGTCCGGGAGCGCCGACGTCCTGCGCACGCTGGGGGTCAACATCGAGGCCGAGGCCGGCATCGTGGAAACCTGCCTGCAGGAGGTGGGGATCGGGTTCCTTTTCGCCCCGATGCTCCATGGCGCCATGCGCCACGCCGCCGCGGTCCGGAAGGAACTGGGATTCCGGACCCTCTTCAACCTGCTCGGTCCGCTGACGAATCCCGCCGGAGCCCACGCGCAGGTTGTGGGAGTGTACGACCGCAAGCGGGTGCATCCCATCGCTTCGGTGCTTCGCGACCTGGGGTGCCTCCACGCCTTTGTCGTTCACGGAGAAGACGGGCTGGACGAGATCACCCTCACCGGCAAGACCGACGTTTGCGAATTGATTGGGGGAGAGATCCGGGAGTACACGCTCGATCCGGTGGACCTGGGATTGCCCCTCTGTACGATGGAGGATCTCCGGGGCGGCACGCCGGAAGAGAACGCCCGGATCCTCGAGGGGATATTGAATGGAGATCCGGGACCCTGCCGGGAGATTGTGGTGTTGAACGCCGCCGCGGCCATTGTGGCGGCGGAAAAGGCCCCGTCCCTGGATGAAGGACTGAAACTGGCCCGGGAATCCATCGATTCCGGTGCGGCTCGTAGCAAACTGGAACACTTGGTCCGGATCTCTCAGGGGAAATCATGAGCACGATTTTGGACCGGATTTTTTCCGACAAAAAGGACGAGGTCGATAGCGCGAAGCGGAACACCCCGCTGACGGAATTGAAAGGCCGGATCCGCCAGGAACCGGCGCCCCGAAATGTCAAAACGTGCCTGCGCGCCTATCCCCCGTCCCGAATCATTGCGGAGATCAAGCTGAGAACTCCGTTCAAGGGGGTTTTGCGTGACGATTTGGACCCGGTCGATATTGCAAAAATTTACGCCGCGCATGGGGCGGCGACGCTTTCGATATTGACCGAAAACAAGTATTTCGGCGGCAGTCTGGACATTTTTTGCCGGGTGCGCCAAAATGCCCACTTGCCCTTATTGCGGAAAGACTTTATTTTCTCCGAATATCAGGTTTACGAATCCCGGGCGTTCGGAGCCGACTGGTTTCTGCTCATCGCCACGTGGCTGGACAAGAATCAACTGGGGGATCTTCTGGCCCTGGGACGGGAGATGGGACTGCCCGCGCTGGTGGAGACGCATGACGAGCGGGACCTGGAAAAGGCCCTGACCGCTCAGGCGGAAATCGTCGGCATCAACAACCGCGATTTGACCTGCGGCAAAACCGATCTGGGAATCGCGCGTCGGCTCATCCCGATGGCGCGCCAGGCGGACCCGAACCTCATTCTGGTGTGTGAGAGCGGTATTCACGGCCGTCCGGAGATCCGCGAATTGGAGAGCCTGGGGGCGCATGCATTCCTGATCGGGGAAAGCCTGATGACGGCGAAGGACATCCCCGCCAAACTGACCGACCTTCTGGGCCGGGACCCGGACGACCGGTTTGGAGTGGCGTGAAAAAACGTTGTCGGACGTAATATCATTTCGTTTTGGAGCGTGGCGATGGACGTCGGTTCCCGTCCGTGGGTGAGGGTTAAGATTTGCGGGATGACCCGGCTGGAGGATGCCCAGTTGGCGGTTCTCCGCGGCGCCGATGCGGTGGGTTTTATATTTTTCAAATCGAGTACGCGACATATCGCCCCGGCGGAGGCGAAGAAGATCATCGCCCAGCTTCCACCCCTGGTTCAAACGGTGGGGGTGTTCGTGAACGAGACCGCCGACCGGGTGAACCGGATCGCCGACACCTGCCGGCTCGATGCGGTGCAGTTACACGGCGAGGAAAGCCCGGCCTTTTGCCGCAGGATCCGCAAAAAGGTCATCAAGGCCATCCGGGTGAAGGATCTTGAATCCCTGCACTCGATGGAAGATTACAACGTCAGCGCCTTTCTGCTCGACTCGTATTCGGACAAGGAGCAGGGGGGAACGGGAAAAACCTTCGACTGGAACCTGGTGCATCGGGCGAAGAAGCTCGGCACCATCATCATGGCGGGCGGGCTTACCCCCTCCAACGTGCATCAGGCGGTCCGCCAGGTGCGGCCTTTCGGAGTCGATGTATGTTCCGGAGTGGAAAAGTCTCCCGGGATCAAGGATCCGGCGAAGATAGATGCTTTCATGACAGCGGTGCGAATTTAGGAGTCAGTAATGGAGTCGAAAATCCAGGAATCCCTTTTGCCGGATCAGACCGGGCACTTCGGTACCTTCGGGGGACGATATGTCATCGAAACCCTCATGCCTGCCCTGGAAGACCTGGAGCGGGTTTACACCGAGGCGAAGACCGACCCGAAATTCAAGGCCGATCTGGAATATTACCTGAAACAGTATGTGGGCCGTCCCACACCCTTGTATTTTGCCGCCAATTTGACCCGGCACCTGGGCGGCGCGAAGATTTATTTGAAGCGCGAAGACCTCACCCATACCGGCGCGCACAAGATCAACAACACGATCGGGAGCGCCCTGCTGACCCTGCGCATGGGGAAGAAACGGGTGATCGCCGAGACCGGCGCGGGACAGCACGGCGTGGCCACGGCCACCGCCGCCGCCCTGTTTGGCCTCAAGTGCGAAGTGTTCATGGGAGAAGAGGATATGCGGCGGCAGGCGCTCAATGTGTTCCGCATGCGGCTTCTGGGAGCCAAGGTCACGCCCGTGGGTTCGGGCACCCGGACCTTGAAGGACGCCACCAGCGAGGCGATCCGCAACTGGATCACGACTGTCGAAACCACCCATTACATCATCGGCTCGGTGGTCGGACCTCACCCCTATCCCATGCTGGTGCGGGAGTTCCAGAAGATCATCGGCGAAGAGGCCACCCGGCAGATTCTTGAAGTGGAGAAACGTCTGCCCGACGCCTGCGTCGCCTGCGTGGGAGGAGGAAGCAACGCCATGGGATTGTTTTATTCCTTCGTGGGCCAGCCTGACGTGCGTCTCATCGGGGTGGAGGCCGCGGGACTCGGCATCGAAACCGGCAAGCACGGCGCTTCGCTGAGCCATGGGAGGAGCGGGGTTCTGCACGGAATGATGAGTTATCTTCTGCACGACGAGGATGGCCAGGTGCGCGAGGCACATTCGATTTCCGCCGGACTCGATTATCCCGGAGTCGGGGCGGAGCACAGTTATCTCCGCGATACGGGCCGCGCCCAGTATGTCACCATCACCGACGAGGAGGCGCTGGAAGGATTCAAGTTGCTGTCGCGTCAGGAGGGAATCATCCCCGCCCTGGAGTCGGCTCACGCCATCGCGCATATCGTGAAAATGGCTCCTCAAATGAAGCCGGACGAAATCATCGTGGTCTGTCTCTCGGGCCGCGGGGACAAGGATGTCACGCAGGTGGCCGAAAGAATAGGAGACCGGATTTGAGCCGCATCGAAGAAAGATTCAAACAGATTCGTAGTCAGAAGGGTAAGGCCCTGGTGGCTTTTATCACGGCGGGAGACCCCGACCTTGCGACCACCCGCGAGCTGGTTATGGTCCTGGAACAGGGCGGGGTGGATATTGTGGAACTGGGGGTGCCGTTTTCCGATCCCCTGGCCGATGGTCCCGTCATTCAGGCCTCGTCGCAACGGTCCCTGAAGCAGGGAACCTCGCTCCGTAAGATCATTCAACTGGTGACCGATATCCGCAAGGAGTCGCAACTGCCCATCGTGCTGATGAGCAGTTTCAATCCCGTTTATGTTTACGGGCAGAAACCCTTTGCCGAGGATGCCGTGAGGGCCGGGGTGGATGGGGTCATCGTGCCCGATCTCCCTCCCGAGGAAGCGGGGGAATTTCTGGAGCACGCGCGAAAAAGCGGACTGGATACTATTTTTCTCCTGGCGCCCACCAGTACCCCGGAACGGATCCGCATGGTGGCCGAGCGAAGCCGGGGATTCATCTATTATATTTCTCTGACGGGCACGACCGGCATGCGCAACGCGTTGAGCACGGGACTCAAGGAAAAACTGCAACTCATTCGGGGCGCGGCGGATCTTCCCGTGCTGGTGGGTTTCGGTATCTCGGGACCCCAGCAGGCCAGCGAAGCCGCCCGGGTGTCCGATGGCGTGATCATCGGGAGCGCCATCGTCAGCAAAATCGCCGAGGAGGCCGATCCCGTGAAACGCCGGGAGTCGGTCGCCCGTTTTGTCGGAGAGGTCCGGAAAGCCCTGAACGAGGTTGAGTCCGGGGCATAGGACGATGCCTCCCCGAATATCCGTCGTCATTCCCGCCTACAACGAAGCACCCTCCATCGGTCTGGTGCTCGACGCCCTGCCCAGGGAAACGCTTCACGAAATCATCGTGGTGGATAATGCGTCCACCGACGCGACCGCCGATGCGGCGCGCCGGCATGGGGCGCGCGTTGTGAGGGAATCCCGCCGCGGCTATGGATCCGCCTGCCTCAGGGGTATGGCCGAGATGGACAACCCGGATATCGTGGTGTTCCTGGACGCGGATTTCAGCGATTATCCCGAAGAGATAGACCTTCTCCTGGAACCCATTCTTCAGGGGGAGAAGGATTTCGTTCTGGGAAGCCGGATGATCAAGCCCGGGAGCCAGGCCGCGCTTCTTCCGCAGGCACGTTATGGAAACAAGCTGGCGGTCTTTTTGATCCGATTGTTTTTCGGCCACCGGTTCACCGATCTCGGACCCTTCCGCGCCATCCGCCGCGAGGCGCTGGATGCCATCGCCATGTGCGATACCAATTTCGGATGGACGGTGGAGATGCAGATCAAGGCCGTGCGCAAAGGACTGCGCATTGCCGAGGTGCCGGTGAGCTACCGGGACCGGGTCGGGGTGAGCAAGATCACCGGCACGGTGAGCGGCACGCTGAAGGCGGGAACGAAGATAATTTACACGATCTTCAAATACCTGTGGGCCGGGAAATAAGCCCGGCCTCACGTTCGGGGTGAACTCCTCTCCGTTCCCATCAATTCATGGAACAGGCGCCGGGGCCGCGCGGGTCGCCGCAGGATCCGCAGGGGGAGGCGGAGGGGGCCAGCGCGGAACTTCCATCGCGCACGCTGGCGGAAAATACCGAATGTTGTTTTTCCAGCTTCCGGCTTTTACATTCGGGGCATTCGGCAACGGTATCGCCGTGGACCAGCAACTCAAAGGCATGGTCACATTTTTTGCAGACATACTCATAGATCGGCATTGAATTTCCTCTGTGAAAAAAATCGGATGGATGTTGACCCATATTTCTCAATGTCATTCTGAGCCGTGAAAGCGGCGAAGAATCTTGCGCCGATCCTTGCCTTCGCCAGGATTCAGGACCCACGCCAGTTTCTCCGCTATGACTCAGGATAACGTTTGGGGACAAATTCAGACGCCCACGGGTAGCTGGGTGAACGATCAGGAACCGGGCTCGCAACACTCGTAGTGTTTTCCCTCTCCCCAAGCGATCTGAATGTAGTCCGGAAACCGGGTTTCGCGGTCGATATTCGCCAGCGCCACCTGGTCGCAGGTGAGTCCCCTGGCGCCGGTGAGATTGGCGCCATTGAAAAATGCGTCGCTGGTGTCGGCTCCCTCCAGGTTAGCCCCGGACAGATCGGCATCGCTAAAAATCGTTCCGGAAAGGTCGGCGCCGGACAAATCGGCATTGCTGAGATCGGCCTTGATCAGGTAGGTGCTGGACAGGTCCGCCCCCGCGAGATTGGCCTGGCTCAAATTGGCTTCCATGAGTTTGAGGTTGCTGAGGTCGGCTCCCGCCAGATGGTTCTTTTTGGATTCCACTTTTTGCTTTTCCGCGGCCCATTCGGCTAGCATGGCACGCGCTTCGAAGGCCATGCTCTCCCCCGGTTTCGGCATTGTCGTCTCTCCTTGTAATTTCTTTTCGCGAAAAATGACTATGGGGGCATGAATCTTCCATCCTCCCGCTTGATTCAAGATATTTGAGGCGGGCGGCCCTGTCAATCGGTTCTGATATAATGGTTGGAAAATTCGGGAGAATTGTGATGGCCGATCCATTGAAACGGGAAGAGGTTGCCGCATTCCTGCATGAGCTGAGCGCCATTTGCGAGAAGCATCGAATCCAGGTCGTGCACGGAAAAGATTCGTTGATTCTCGAGACGCTCCGGGCAGACCGGTTTGCCGGATATGCCGTCCGGTTTGCGTTTACCAAGGGGTGGCAGCTGGAACTCTTAAAGCGTGGGGATTCGATCCCATCGGGAATGTTAATGCCCACCGAGTTCAAACATTTCGATTAACAGGGTTTGTGTTATTTGTTACCCTACCGTCACTATGAATCGAATCGAAAACGGGTTCCGGGCCGGGTGTCTTCTATTGGCAATTCTCGTTTGGGGGCCATCCGGGGAAGCTTGGGCGCAGGAAGGGGGCCCCGAATCGGTCGAGGACCTGGTGAAAGCCCGCTTGAGTGTGGACGGGAAGTCTCTCGATTTGAGCGGGGGGACCCTTGGGCCGGAAGGGGCCGCCAAACTGGCTACCCTGGAATCCCTCGGCAAACTGGAAACCCTGCTTCTGCAGGGAAACAAGATCACCTATCGGGGAATGAAAGCTCTCGCCAAATCCCCGTACCTGGTTCACCTCAAGCACCTCGATT
>Ga0066640_10001991_pt1 | contig 12280 bp, 7 predicted proteins | sample CryGeyCG2114_020_2_FD_59505 | JGI IMG/M metagenome (GOLD analysis project Ga0066640, IMG submission 59505) | Groundwater microbial communities from aquifer - Crystal Geyser CG11_big_fil_rev_8/21/14_0.20 | ecosystem: Environmental > Aquatic > Deep subsurface > Groundwater | place: USA: Utah... | reverse complement strand
GGTTTTTCCGTACAATCAAAACCATGTCCACACAAGAAAAAAACTCGCACCTATATAATATTCGCCACTCACTCGCTCACATGTTGGCTCAGGCTGTTTTGGACATGTTTCCGGAGGCCAAACTTGGAACAGGCCCTGTAACCGAAAACGGCTTTTACTACGACTTCGATCTACCACGAACCTTGATTCCTGAAGATCTTAAACTCTTGGAAAAGAAGATGCGAAAGTTTGTGCAGCAAAATCAGAGCTTTGTTAGACGAGAAGAAGAGTTAAAACCCGCGATAGAGTTTTTAAAGACAATCGGGCAGCCGTACAAAATAGAGTTGATTGAAAAATTCGCAGAACAAAAAGGAGTGTCGAGCGTGAGTTTTTACGAGAACGTTCGTGAGGCCGATAAAAAGTCTGTTTTTGTAGATCTTTGTGAGGGAGGTCATGTGGAAAATACAAAAGAGATCGATGCAAAGTGCTTTACTTTGAGCGCTACATCGTCGGCATACTGGCAAGCGGATGAGAACAATACTCAGATGCAGCGAATTTACGGAATCGCTTTTGAGAGTGGCGCGGAGCTTGCTACTTACGAAAAGCAGATGGAAGAGGCAAAAAAACGAGATCATCGAAAACTCGGTAAAGAGCTCGAACTTTATGTTATATCTCCGTTGGTTGGAGGAGGACTTCCTCTTTGGGCGCCAAAGGGAGCGATGCTGCGCGATGTACTTATCGAGTTTATGAAAAAAGAGCAGTTAAAACGCGGCTATCAAATGGCCATAACACCGCACATTGCCAAGGTTGAACTTTTTCAAATTTCCGGACACTGGCAAAACTATCGTGAGTCGATGTTTACACCGATGAAAATCGAGGATGAAGAGTACGTGATGAAGGCGATGAACTGTCCATTGCACTGTCAGATTTATAACTCACGAAAGCGCTCGTATCGCGAACTTCCGTTTAGGCTGGCCGAGTTCGGAACCGTCTATCGATATGAGCAGTCCGGCGAGCTGAATGGACTTACGCGCGTACGTGGATTTACTCAGGACGATGCGCATATCTACTGCCGACCGGAACAAGTTAAGCAAGAATTTTTAAACGTTCTCGACCTTGTTCTTTTCGTTTTTGAAAAAATAGGATTCAAAGATTATCGCGTACGAATCGGACTGCGCGACCCGAAGAGTGATAAGTATATCGGTAGTGATGAGATGTGGGAGAAGGCTCAAAACGATATCGAAGAGGCGGTGCAAGAACGCAAGATGTCTTACACAAAAGAAGAGGGCGACGCCGCATTTTACGGACCTAAACTCGACTTTGTCGTTCGCGATGTAATCGATCGCGAGTGGCAACTTGGAACTATCCAAGTCGACTACAACTTACCCGAAAGATTTGAACTGAACTACATTGGCGAAGATGGCAAAGAGCACCGACCGGTAATGATTCACCGCGCTCCTTTCGGCTCTCTCGAGCGATTTATCGGAATACTAATCGAACACTTTGCAGGCGCATTTCCATTCTGGCTCGCACCTGTACAAGCGAAAATACTTGCTGTCTCGGAACACTTTAACGAGTACGCGCAAAGTGTTGCCGAACAGTTGCGCGAGCAAAATGTACGAGTCGAAGTTGACGATTCGAACGAGACTCTTGGCAAAAAAATTCGCAACGCGGAGATGGAAAAAGTACCGTACATGATCGTTGTAGGAGAAAAAGAGGTAAGCGAGAAAAAGATCAATGTACGCAACTACGCTACAAAAGAGCAGACTACGCTTAGCGTTGAGGAGTTTTTGCGCGCGACTGCGGGCGGATAAGTACTAAGACGCCTTCAGCCTTTTATGCTTCGTACTTCTACTGTCCAACATACCTCGTAAACCGTTTTTTGCATTGTCATCCCTCTTCATACACCGCGTGATAATGTCTAAAGCCTTTTCACCTCCGTCGCTAATAATCAAATCCGGAAGCATTTCTTGTAACTTATCTACATTGGCCTCGTACTCTTTCTGTTTTTTTACCTCTTCCTGATCAGACATGGAGCCGGTACGCGTCTTTTCATCGAATATATAAGCCATATCCTTCCCTCCAAGTTTTTCCTTAAGGCCATATGCGGCACCAATCTCAAGCATCAAGTTACGAAGTTGATCTTGATGCAAGCGAACCTTAGGCCCAGTGGGCTCTACGGCCGAATTACTATCGTAGCGATTACGATCTAATCTTGCAAAACGACTACCATCAGTTTTCTTGTACCTGTTATCTAAAATTAGATCATATTGAACAAATGAACTGACTGCCGTGGCCATAGCGCTAACGGCCTTTTGTCGTCGCTCCGGATCGATCTCATCTTCCAATCCGTTGCGCAAGCTTACAAAGTATTGATTGAATCCGGGATAACCGTTGGCATATCCGAGTGGAGAAAAGTTCTTCTTGTTACCCTGCGAAGAGCCGGTTAACTCATTTATTTCGGTAAGACTTGCCAGTGGAATATACAATGGTGCATCTTCGTGATCGAGCTGTTCCGCACCCCTCAACCCCTTACTTATACGAATGCGTACGGCATCATCCATCAACATATACTCCCACATAAAGCTGCTAAATCCGGCTTTCGGCTTCCCTAAATCAAAGTCTTCCTTAAAGTACTCATCCTTCCACTTCTTTAAATCCTCCAAATTAATCTTACGATTTCTACCGTACTCGCCCGTATCCTTATCTTTTAATGTATGGTCAAAAACCATATGCTGAGTAAAAAAGTCCAATAAAGCAAATCTTTGGGTATGCTTTGAGTTCAACTCACCTATTCTATCGAAGTGCAGTAAAGACTGCCCGCTCGGCGAACCCGTGCTCTCACCCTGTTTAGACAACACCCCGGCGATCAAGTAAAACACTTTTTTTTCTCCAGACATCTTACCCATACTTATTGCCGCATCTATATACTCCTCATACTCCGCTGGATCAACATACTTACCACTTCGCCAATCCTTAAGCATTCTCTCCAACTCTCCGCCGGGGCCGCCGGTATTCTTCGGATCATTCTCCAACTGTTTGAACTTAAATTCAAAATTAGTTTTAGCACTGTTGTACTTGCTACTGTTTTGCTGGAACCAGTCTTGAGCGCCTCCCTCTCCCCATAACTTGTTCACAGCTTTAATTACCATATTCTCACCACTCTCGCCATCCGGTATAAGATGTGGCTTTGGAATATTCAACTCTGCACCGGAATCCGTATAACGAGCGGTTAACCTGTTCATCGTCTCCCAAAATTCGGGGTCATCCCAACGCATCATCCCTTTTTCTACAAGAGCGATTATACATGCCTTAGCGATATCGTTGTTACTGGTATTATTTAGAGTAGAGCGAATCTCATCGACGCCCCAGTTAGCCATGGCAGCCTTGTTCTTGTTAACCTCTTCTGTTTCGGCATCTTGTGCTACACGCTTAAACTCGGTACCAAGCGTTCCGGGTAAGCGACTTCCAACCTTTCCGTAACGCCCCTTGCTCCGACGATCGTGCTTTCTCTTTATAAACTCACCGACTTCGACTGTCATCTTCCAAAGATCTTGTACAGACAAGAAAGTTGTACCCCACCATAGTTTTTTTAACCTGCCTCCGATTGTCCCCTCTTTTATCTCTTGTAAATATTTTTCCGTCTCCTCATTTTTCTTTGTTCCGTCAGCTATTTTTTCTTTCCTTTCCGAATCGAAGCGTTTTTTTTCTTCATTACGAGCAAAATCAAGTCTATCTTCACGCTGCTTTTGTTCTAAAGTTTTTTCTTTTTTGGGAACTCCAATAACATTGTTTTCTTTAACCCATGCCATAAATGCAGGGAAAGATTTTATACTTCCATCGTTCATGTGAACTCCGGACTCATCAACATGCTTTATCTTATATGTCGCATCAGTCATATAACCATCCTCTAACCGTAACTCCTCATCTTTTTCAACTATAATAGATGGAAAATCACGCTCACTACGACCGTAAAAAGTATTTTCTTGCTTGTTATAAACCTTTAAAGCTTTGCGCAACTCTACGAGCGAAACTGACTTTTCCGCATCTTGCCTGCGCCACCACTTTATAAATTTACCAAAGGTCATTACACTGCACGGTTGAGGATCTTCAAGATCACTTATAGTATCGTGATAAGTTACCGGCGACTGAAAATAAACTCTATTATTTTCAATTTTAGAAATTCGAACATAGTTAGGTGACAGCAAAAAATTTCCATCGCTGTCTCTACCGGGTTTTTGATACCAAAGATCGTCTCCAGCCTTTAAATTAAAACCAAAAGCGGTAAGCCCAAGTAGATCGTTTACACCATCCCACCCGCTTGTTACCTCTTCGGCCTCACTTATATCGGCCCACTTTTTAAAACGCCCGAGAGTAATCTTGTAACTCGAACCACCCTCCGCAAGTGTTATCATGGGAACTCCCGGAATGGTATCGATTCTATTCCCCGAGTGATCCGTAACCGGTACCTCCTCAAATTCAATCTTTGTAATCTTTGCCGTTGGACGAGTTCCATAAATTCTTGCAACATTTACGGCATCATTATAAGAAACAACAGTCCCTTCGGTTAAAGTTATACCAATACTTTTACTCATTGTTTTGAGCATCTTTTGTTGTTGCTGTCTCTTTTTGGAGTTACTGAAATTTGCCTGCAGTATATTTTTCAACTCGGTGTCTATTCTGGCGAAACTCTCGTTTACATTACGCTCATCACTCTTTAACTTTCCGAGTCGTCCCCATATATTGGCATCGAATGCGTCTATCGCAGCCTGATGAGCTGTAAAATGATTACGAAAATCACTCTGCGTTGGATCAAAGTTATACATACCAAGTGCATCATTCGCAGATAAAACCGGCGCCGCTCCGGCCGGAGCACCTCGTATTAATCGATTCAACAGCATCTTTAACTCATGATCGATCTTTGCATCATCTGCATTCAACGTCTTAACTTGCTTTAAAAGCGAGTCGAACAGTCTTTTTTCGGGTATCGCCTCGGCGTAAGCCTCTACTCTAAGGTAGAGATCATTAATCTTTTTACGAATCGCATTCTGTACATTTTGAATGTTTGCCCAAGAAGAGTTCAACTGCTCACGCTCAACCAAAAGACGATCAAACTCTTCGACTGTAAGTTTTCGATCTATCAAACGCTGAACAAGATTAACGTCCTCGGGACCGCTGTTTGCGCCCCCAAGTCCAAACAAAATCTCGCGAACAGCATCGCGAGCAGTAGCGGTCAACGGCAAGCGCATAGCACTCCTTTCCATCTGCTGTCTGCGAGCTACTTCCGGATTGTTACTTTGTCTGTTTGGATTTGCCGGCATTTGTAAGTGTTGTTATATCGCATCAGCCGCAGGCTGATGCGACTCTTAGTATTTCTGTATTTCTGTATTTCCGCTGTATTTCGACTGTATTCCCGCCGAAGCCAAAGGCTGAGGCGGCTCTGCAGTCAACTCCGAAGGCTAAGGCACCGGCGTAGGAGTAGGGGTTGAAGTATATATCTCATGAACAAAAACACCCGGCTTTTTATTTTCAATATCTCCTGCATGAATTGCAGTTAGTAGGTTAGCAATAAATGATTCTGGTAAACCAACGGATTTTGCAATTTCAACAGCTGCCTTTAATTTACCGCCATCATTTGGGGCAGCAATAACCGCCTGCTGAAAGGCATTGTACTGTTGTATCTGAGGTACTGTAATGGAAGCGATTTTTCCATTTGTATTTAAACTATCAATCAGTACATTCCGAACATTTTCCGGCAATTTAAAGAACTCCTCTACCTGCGCAGGCGGCCAACCTTCAAACGCTTTACCGTTTTGAGTAAATGATTGAGCCTGGGCAGCGGTTACCGGACCTGTATGATTTTTCGCTTCAGCTGGCGTGTCAAGTTTTGGCGCGGTCGAGGTCGGGGTTGTTGGAGCGGCGGACGTGTCATCGGGCGCAGGCGCTGTTGCCTTTAAGTTGGCCTCTGCATCATCTTTTAATTTTGAGGTACTTATTTCACGGAAATTAGTTAACTCGCCTAAAGTGCCAAATAATTGACTTGCATCACCATTGAAATCTCTAAGGGATTTTCCATAAGCAAAGCCTTCTTTAATTTTTCCCTGTTTTGTGTGATCCCCCCTATGAGCTTTTAATAAAACATCTCTTATCGCTTTCCAGCCTTCGGGATCGAGCAGAACACGCTTGTTATCATTAAGATACTTATTAATATCAGTAGGATTACTTAATCTTGCAACATTAGCTCTATCGTCTGCTGTAAATGCATTGGGCTTACCACGACCCCACAATGACCTGCCTGCATCAGTACTATTCAACTGTCCTTCAGCATCTTCAAACGTACGCTTTATATTTTGAAGAGATATCGGCTTGCCTCCAAACATCCCCTTATCCGGCATAGGAATCGCCGGCAAATAAGTCGGCAATTTCGCCGCTAAAGTACCGGCCGACTGCAACTTCTCCTTGATAAATCCTGTTATTCCACTTGCAACAGTCGTGTCTGCAACTTTAAACACTCCACTCCAAATTATTACCACCGAGGCAACAGCAACCATCAACTGCTGTAAGTCGGTAATGCCGGTAACCAAAGCATTCGGATCTAAAGAAGATAAGGAATTGGAAGCCAGAAGACCACCATGCACCGACGGATCGGTCTGGAACGCATCGAGCATTATATATCCAACAGACATTATCAATCCAATCTTTATAGGCGCTAGAGCGTTGTTAATAAACTTCTCCTTCATATCTCCTCCTCCTCCCAAAAGTTGACTTGCTGGAGGAAAAGCTATGATCACGGCCAAAATCGGCGATGCTACTACGGCTACCCAAAGTACAACCAAGCGCAGCAGCAAAACGACAAATAACGCTATAAAAGATGCCGCATAGACAATAAATAGTACCGTATTAAATACGATATTAAATCCTAATTGAGTAATATCTTTTACACTGTCTTTAACAAATTTAAATTGATGTGCCTGACCGAATTTAATGGCATAGACCATTCCTATATTAGACCTATCGATATTACTGAAAAAACTGCGCGCCTTGTCGGTTAACTTTCCATCCTTACAGTTACCAATTAACACCCCATCCTTGGACTGACTTTTACAAAACCCCTCCATTATCTCGGGCATATCGTTCTTGCTGCCAACAGTTGCAGGCAGTGCAAAAACAGCACCTGTAAGAACATTTGTAAAATCCAAAACAACCTTTACTCCCAAAAATGAAAAGTTTACCAATAATAATGTAATAACAAATCTTGGCATAACAGCCTTAAACCCTAGTGGCACCGTACTGTTTTCTTCTCCAAGTCCTAGAACGTTATAAACCGCGATCGCCAAGAGAACCAAAACAAATCCCACATTTACCAAATTTCTAATTTGCACCCACAAAGCCTGTAACTTTGTTCCCATAGCTCCTCCAAAAATCAGCTCGTTATCAAGCAAACTGCCAATCATACCAATGACGGGCCACAAAATCATCGATATCGCCTGTAAAATAAAGTTTACTATCTCATTAATACTATTAAGCAAACTTGCAGCGGTTGGTTCATCGGTTGCGGCAGCAAGTGTGGTGCTGGGAATCAAAAGCATTAGTACAAAAACCAGCGGAACCAACAAACGCATGCGTGCAATTAATATTTTTTTTATTATTGTTAAAGTTTTCATAATAATTAGACAGTTAATAACGGGATATTTCTTACCCCTTTATCATTTAGTTTTCGATACAAATCATTTTTATTTTCAGCTCCTATTGCCACTGCCGCATTGAAAAATGCCACGATCTTTCCCTTTGCTTTTTCCACACCTTCCGGTGTTTCGCCATATCCCATGTCTTTAGCCTGTTTAGTGGTAATCTTTATTGCATCCACATAAGGCAAGAATCCTCTTTTAGGAAAGGCGCCTTGTTGAGCTTTTGCCGAACTGTAAAGCATATCATAATTTTTAAGCATATAAGCTCCAAGCTCATAGTGAGCCCCGCTTTGATCTTGCGGAACTCCCAGCTCGTTATCTATCCACTCGTACGCCTTGTTCTCTGCAACCAATGCTTTTTCCGCAGAATCCGGAGTAGAGTTTGGAAGACCGACAACCGCCAGAGTTCCGGCAGCGGCAACAGCCGCTCCTCCAAGCACAAACGGATTTTTTATTGCATTAGCACCACCCTTTATACCTCCAACAACAACACTAGTCCCTTTCGGACTACTTACAACCCCGTCGGCAACTTCGGCAATTAAATTAACTATGGCTGTCAATGCTCCTAACTCTGCTATACGAGAAAGTATAAAGTTATTAAAGGTAAAGTAATGAGATACCGCGCTGCCCACACTCGCTTGGTCCAATGCAGTAGCGTGTTCACTGTCTCCGGCTTGTCGAGCCACAGCACGCATAGATGCAAACTCCACAATCTCTTCAAACTGCTTCTTCGCACCGTTTGGAACGTTTATAGCATCATCCGCAACCGCATTATCGAATGATACTTCGCACATTATAAATATCTCCATAGCCTCGCCCTTCTTCATCAAGCCGGCATCGACAAACTGTACAAGGATCTCTTTTGCCTCTTTTTCATTACCTGACTTAATAAATTGCAGTATTAAATCTTTTCTTTGATCCAAGTTCATTCCACGAATAATCTCCGCCCACAAATCAACCTCCAAAGCCGAGCGAACACCACCTCGCTTGTTACTACTTATAATAAAGTCACGAAGCTTACCCATGTTTTCAAAATATTTTTCGGGATTATTTTTAAGATCGAATTTATTTACATGCCGACCTTTTGAATCGACATCACGATTTGTAGGACCACCTTTATCTTCGAGTCCTCTTACTTCGGCAAGCATCGTCAAATACTCACCGTTTTGCAGAGTCATCTCTATCAAATCCTCGGGCTTTAACTGTTCGAGTAAATTAAGAGTACCCTGAAAGTGCTCCAACTCAGCGGTCTGAAAGTTCTCATACCTTAGATCTGCCGTAGACCGCTCTGTACCATACTTACGATATGGCGTAATTACCGTCTTCTTTGCCTGACCAATAATTAGAGTATGACGCAGAGAAGCATCTACAGCGGCGAGTGCCTTTTGCGTCTCGGCATGAGTTATGCCAACCTTACTTATCTTTTCACGCACCGCATTTAACAGCGCCTTATGCATCAAATCTATTTGTGACTTTATCTGCCCTACCGTACTTTTGTAGTTTTCATTTTTATTTAATCCCGCCCACTCTTGTGCACCGCTCTGATTTTGAGTGTTCCCTTCGCTGCTCGGCTTATCAAAAAATATACGAAACATATTATTTTTCGCATCGATATATGAAGATTGAATCTCGTCGTACGAACCTGACGCACAAGATACTTCACCTGTATCGACAGTACTCGTCGGATTTTCGACCGCGGATGGATTTGCAGCCGACTCTTCTGTTTGTGACTTCTCCGGAGGTGCCATAGTTTATAATCTTAAAAGTCTGATAAATATATCGACCAACGGCTCCTCGCCGGCTTCCCACTCGTTTATATGAGCTTTAAGCGCACGTCTTATCTCGGCGGGATCTTGATCTGCAATAGACAAAATTAAGTCCTGTCGAACACGCGATCGAAATCTTAAATATAAGCGAGCAACGTGCGGAGGATCATATACAATCCAAAAGTTTTTAAATTGAACATTCGAAAAAAAATGCCTTCCGATATGTACTCCTTTGGAATTCAACTTGATATCAACAATCTTAGGTTCGTGACGGTGCATCGCATAGTAGGCTACGCAAAAGGCTAAAATCGCGAGAGAGAATGTCCAGCCATCGGTTAACAACCCGTAGACAATAAAGCCGAGTGCAACAACACCTGCAATTACAAACCACAACAAAGTCTTCTCATGATGATCGTACTCATATGCTCGCCACACTATCTCCAACGCCTTATTATGCTTTTTTCTTTTCATATTTATAACTTTAAAAAATCCAGTAATTATACCAGAAAAAACCTCAAATGACAAAGCAGACGAGTAGCTATTTATACAAACCTACGAAGTTACATCTCTTAAAACTAACCAATAAGAGCAATCTGCCTCGCCGTCTTGATAGCACGAGCGATCTTTTTTTGATGACTAAGGCAAACTCCTGTGTAGTACTTAGGAATAATTCTTCCGTACTGGGAGATAAATCGTGTTAAAAGACCAACATTTTTATAATCTATATGAGGGACTTGGAACTCACAGAACTTACATCGTTTTTTTGATCTTCCTGCTGTCATAAATAAACTGTTGTGAAATAATTAACCTTCGAATAAATCGTCACCCGGAATATCATCTAAATCATGATTTGATTGAGTCGTCGCATCCGGCAACTCATCACTCATCATAGCATCACCACCCTCACTCATCTCGTCATTCTTATCTTTCTTATCAAGCATAATCATATCTTGTACAACGATCTCTGTTCTAAACTTCTTTGTTCCATCCGGAAGATCTTTTGCACGAGTCTTTAAATATCCTTCAATATAAACAAGTTTTCCCTTTCTAAGATAGTTTTTGCAGATCTCTCCCAACTTAGCCCATGCAACCAACTCATGAAATTCGGCAGACTGTTGCTTGCGACCATCTTTTGTCATCCACTCGCGGTTTGTAGCTAGTCCGAAAGTAACAATCTTTTGTCCACTTGCAGTCTCTCGCATCTCCGGATCGCGAGTTAGATTTCCTATTAAAATTACTTTGTTAACACTTCTCATATAAGTTCAATTAAAGATCCAAATCGGGATTATCAAGAATATCATCAAGTTTTTTTCCAACCATTCGTAACTTTTCTTGCTGCTCTTCACTGCTCATCATAGGAGACTCCATCGCAGCCTGATGTTTTGGAGAATCAATCGGCATACTCTTGCGCTTTGCCGGAGGTGCAGGTTTACGTGCCTCACGCTTTTCGGCCTGACTCTCTTCTTTAACGGGAAGAGGAATAACAACGCTTGTGTAGCTACCATATTTGTAACCAATAGGAACAATCGTAATCAACGAGCGTAAAACCAACATATTCAAACGCAAAGCCTCACGAAGCTCAACAATAGCTGTTGGCGGAGCCGTGAAGTTAATTAAGCCGAAATGTCCTCTGGTAATTTTTTTAATCTTAACCGGCAACTTGCGAACACCCCAGTTTTCTTTGTGAGTAATATCTCCATGCTCTTTAATTAGAGCGCATTGAGAGTCAAACTCTTTTGCAAAATCGGCATCACTCAGATCGCCTGTGCAGATAACCATTAGTTCGTATACTGTAGGAGTTGTTGTAGTCATAGTGCTATGGATATGGGCTTTAGCTCATAGCTCACACGATTGTCGGCGAGCAGCGAGTGACAATCTAACTGTGTGGCAATAAAAACGCAAGTAAATTATTTAACTTTATCTGTAAAACTTCTTTCTAAGCTCTGAAAAACTCATAGAAACCTTTGTCGGTCTTCCGTGAGGACAGGTTGAATTATTAGGAGTAGATGCTAAATCGCGCAGCAAAGCCTCTTGTTCGCTCGGAGAAATAGGCATTCCAAATGTGATTGAAGACTTGCACGCAAGAGACTTCAACATCTTTTCGGGTGCAACCTTATCTTTAATCGAGCCGTTCTCACTTTGAAGTTCGGCTATAACATCTCTTATGATTTTCTCAATTCGATCGTTTGCTATCTGTATAGGGCATGCATTTATAACGAACGTTCCACCGCTCCAACGGTCGAACTCAAATCCCAACTGGGATAAAAACGGCAGAGACTCTTCGATAAACGGAAGTTCGTCCGCTGCAAATTCCATTTGCAGCGGGATAAGAAGCGGCTGAGAAATTGGCTTGCGCTCGTCGTATGCGCGCTTTAATCGCTCGTAAGTGATGCGCTCGTGAGCGGCATGTTGATCAATGAATGCGATTCCGTCCGTATCGCGAACAACCAAGTACGAGTCTGCAACGTAGGCAAGTATTGTCGGAACATTCGCGGGCGATGACTCTTCGTTAGAACTTTCGCCGGCGCCGGCGGAGCCGGCGCGAGTAAACTCACGCGAAAAGTTAAGGGCATCTTGAACGGCGCCGGCGTTTGGCTTGCCAAAGTTGCCGGGCGCGAATGACGCCACGCCGGCCGTCTCCCCCTCCGAGACCGCTTTATTAAGCGAGCCTATCGTAGCGTGCTGCCTAACTTCGAGCGCATGCGAAACAGCAGAATAGACCGCTCGATAAACACGATTAGTATCGTGAAATTTAACGGCTGATTTTCGCGGATGTACATTTACGTCTACGGTATTCGGATCGACCTGTAAAAAGAGAACGAACGAGGGATAGGTGCGCGCCGGAAG
>Ga0066640_10001978_pt1 | contig 12314 bp, 13 predicted proteins | sample CryGeyCG2114_020_2_FD_59505 | JGI IMG/M metagenome (GOLD analysis project Ga0066640, IMG submission 59505) | Groundwater microbial communities from aquifer - Crystal Geyser CG11_big_fil_rev_8/21/14_0.20 | ecosystem: Environmental > Aquatic > Deep subsurface > Groundwater | place: USA: Utah... | reverse complement strand
CCCGCGTTCCCCCCTGCACGCTGTCGGCCACGGCCGTGAATCCCCCGCCGGTTTTGTTGGGCAGAAACAGAATCGCTTTAGTGAGCTTCAACTCTTCTTTTAGGATTTTTGCTACGGAATAGGTTAAGCTGTTCAAATCAATTTCCAGACTGATGATTTCGCTGATCATCCTTAAAACATTCTGATAATCAATTCTGGCTTTAAAGAAAATTTTGTCGGTGTTCTTGCCGATATATTTCTTTAACGGCTCCAAAGACAAAACCAAGATCAAGGATACGAAAAAGGTGGTTAAAATAGCATTCGCGCCCAGTACGTCATTGAATACCGTGGCGGTAAAGAAGGTTAAGAAAGTAAAGATGGTGGTAACAAACGCGACCAGAATTAAGTACAGCAATGATCGGCTGATGACTAAGCGGATATCCATGAGGCGGTAGCGGACGATGGCATAGGCCATTATAATTGCATAAAAGGCTACGAAAAAATTTCCAACTGGATATATATTAAGATTAAAATCCAAAACAAAATTTGTAGATCCGCCAACGAAACCTATTAATGAAGCAATGAACATGTAAAGCAACTGTTTAGACCTAAGTCCATCCGTTACTCTATATTCTTTATAAATCAAATAGACGCTGTAAAATACTACAACTGCAAAATAGAATAGAAAAATTGGATATACTATTCCAGTTTCTACGGGCCAGTAACTAAAATATGTTCGAGCAGCAACTTCTACAATAAAAATTTTTGTAAAAGAAAGAATAGCAAATGTTGCCGAAACAAGATATAATTCCACAATTACTCTGCGATATTTTAATTCTTTTTTTATCAAAACAACAACGTAGTGAAAAAATGCAGCTGTAATTAAAGCCGTACCAATATACAAAATTCTTTGCCAAAATAATGCCTGTTGACTATTATCCGAGATTACCGAACCAAAAAGACCCACTATCCATAAAGAAGTGAAAATGCTAACTAATAACCATAACTGATTCAGTCTCTGTTTTTTATGTCCAAAAAAAACTACAAAACCTATAACTACGGTAAATATAATTGTAATTAAACATGAATATGCAAAAGCATTCATGACAATTTCAAATTGTTATTTCGAAATTAAATTTACTATTTTCTTTGCTATTTGTTTTTTTCCTTCAACTATAAAATATGATTTATCTTTTTTAATTATAAATGCTTTATGTAAATTTTTCATATCATTAAAATCATTAGCTATTATTAAATCAGCATTTGATTCAATCATACTTTTGTATGCGACTTTGATTAATTCACTTATTTTTGTATTCACTTCTAACTTAAACTTGACTAAAAAAATTTTTGGATCTATTTTCTTTATCAAATTGACTATTTTTATAGTACGCTCGAATTTTATTTCTAGATTAGAATTTCCTGATTTTATTTTGCCAGAAATAACCTTTTTAGGAATATAATCAGGAACCGCTGCAGAATGAATCATAACATCATACGATCTTAACTGTAATTCTTTTTTTATTAAACTAAGAAGTTCATCAAAGTATTTAAATCTAATGATTTTATAAGGGATTGTTTTTCTATTTAATCCTAGAATCCTTCCTGGACCCATAAGCAATGTTACTCTATGCCCTTTTCTATTCGCTTCCCTTGCTATTTCCCAACCAAGTCTTCCACCAAACACGCTTGTTATAATCCTTATACTATCAATTGGCACCCAAGTTGGACCTGCTGTTATTAGAATGTTTTTCTTTTTACATGTTTCCATGTTTTTTTGAAATTATATGACAAGTTATGTTTTATTACGAAAAATTTATACATTATTTTATATTTATAAAACAAAAGCTTTTTTCTATCTTTTATCCATTCTGAAAATTGAAGCTCAATATCTTTGTGTGAATTAATTTTTATTCCTTCAGATCTTAGAAAATCTATATAATAATTACCTATACGAAATATGTATTTTCTAACTATGTATCTTGGCTTTTTTTTCATTTGATAATCAATATTAGCAAGTGGGCCAATTATTTCAATAATATGCTCGGGATTTATATCATGAACAGAATCATTTTCCCCGTTCCATTCTACTAAATTTGTAATTTTACTAATGTGTTTTGTCTTACTGGATAAATCTTTATCTGTTGAAGGATCACATTTTATCCAATGATTAAGATAAACTCCGCATATTATATGAACTGAATGTTTTTTTAGAGGGCTTTTTATTAATTCTGGGATAATGTGACCAAAAGATTCTCCTCCTTTTACTCTATAAATAAAATACCCAGCGGGGATACCCACGGCTCTACATAAAGCAACTAATAAATTTGTACTGTTAGTACACATGCCTGCTTTGTCTCTAAGAGTAGTAGAGGCTTTCTTATTCCAAGGACCAACTTTATATTTTATTTCATCTCTAACAAACTCAAAAAGCTTTACGGCTAATTCTCGTTTATCTGTAAATTCATACTTATAATAATCTGCGATTTTTTTGATCTCTAGATTTTTGTAATCACAAAATTCTGTTTCTTTTAGAAATTCTGATAATTCTTTCATTTTTAGTGTAATATCTTGGTTATTTCCTTAATAATAATATCACTAGTTTCTAAAACTCCTTCACCTTCATATCCACAAGCAAGTTGACCCCTCCTGGGAGCAACAAAATAATACTTCTTTAATTTGGAGTTTATTCGAATTTTCTCTAATCTCTTGATATTTTCCTTTATTATCAAATTCTCCCACATATGACAATTCATAGCAGGTGCTATTAATACAGGGGTTTGGGAAGGAATTGCTGCTATAACAGTCGTTAATAAATTATCCGCTATTCCGTTCGCGATCTTGTTTATTGTATTATATGTAGCCGGAGCTAATAAAAATAAATCGCACCAATCTGCTAAATTAATATGTTCAATATCAGACTTATTATTACTATCAAATGTATTAATATGAACGGGGTGATTAGTAAGACTTTGAAAAGTCATTGGCGAAACAAATTTAGTCGCAGCATCTGTCATTATAACTTTTATTATCGATCCCCCTTTCTTTAACTTATTAATCATACTGCATATTCTATATGCAGCGATACCACCAGTTATACCTATTAGGATTTTTTTATCTTTTAGTACGTTTATCATATATTTATTGTTTACTTTTTAATACGCTACTCTAAACAATCAAAAAACCACCTTCAATCCTATCCTTTCCTCCTTATTCAATTGGATAAGCTGGGTGGCCATTTTTTTAATTTTAGTGTTTGTTTTAGGTTATTTTTTGTATCTAATTCACGACCTTATTATAGGAAAAGCGGGGAGAAAAGTCAAATATTTGACACCAAAAACATTTATGGGGTAAGATAGAATGTTCTTTGAAATAAATCAATCTATTTGTTCCCTAATACAATGGGTGTAAGATGATAATAGAGGTAATAGAAACCAACAATACCAAAAAGCACAAGAAAGGAGTATGCCATGAAGACTAACGACATCATGGGCCTGGCGTTAGAGGATTACCAGCGTGGCGTCCACGGCCAGACCTTTGTCCAGCGTGATGACGGTTTTTCTGATCGCGAGCCAATCGAACGCTATTTTAAAGGTTTCCCTGAGTGGAGTCAAGTTGAACAGCGTTTGTTGGCTGGACTAACCGGCAACGTCCTAGAAATCGGTTGCAACCGCGGTGAACACTTGCGCTATCTGCAAGACCAAGGTTTAGATGCCACGGGCATCGACATTTCTCCAAAAGCAATTGAACTGGCCCAACAATCCGGCGTACGGAGTTGCTTTGTTATGGATGCCCGTAAGGTGGAATTTTCTGAGCAGTTCAATACTGTCTTGATGCTGTACTACGGCTTTGGTCTGGGCGGAACGATAGCCGGCCAGAAGCAAATGCTCCGTGATTTCCATCGGCTGACGACGCTGGATGGCCAAATCATCGGTTCCAGCATTGATGCTTTAAAGACCGATTCGCCCCAGCACCTTGCCTATCAGGAGTTCAACCGCCAAAAACGCAAGGCTTACGGCAATATCACTCAGGTAACGTTGCGGCTGCAGCATCAAGATCAAGCGGGAGAGTGGTATGACCTGTTGTTTGTTAACCCAGCAGGCTTGACGGAGTTAGTTTCGGGTACCGGCTGGCAGGTACAGGAAGTGATTCCTGAAAAAGAAGGAGGCCGAGCATGGTACTATGTGCTGATTAAATCCAGGTGAAATTGGAAAACCGCTAACTGCTCGACTACCGCCGTCTAGTAATTAGGAGAGGAGGATTGAACGATGTCGCAGGTTAGAATGGTAATTAAGAATCGAAGAAGCGGTCGAGAATGTCTGTGCGGCGGGAAAGAGCTGGTAGTTGTTTTTCCCTACGGACTTTCACCGCTGGCTTCAAACATTGAAAATGAGCTGCAGAAAGTCAGGCTGGCGGAAAAACTCGGCGTAGATATGGTCAAAGATAATTCAGTCGGCCGTAAAGAGTGGTTCAAACTAATGCGGCAAGTCGCTGAAGAAATTGACTTACCTCTGGGCGCTTCTGCTGCTTTAGCCGCTGCTAATTTAGCGGTTGACCAAAAGAAACGTCCCACCGACGTAACCAAAGACCTTTTCTACAAAGGCTTTGAGCGGCTAGCAGAAGTATGCGATGCCATCGAGGTTTTTCCGACGATTACACCCGATTCACTGCGGGTTTTAGGGGAATCAAACAGAGTTAATCGGAAGGTAATTTCTCGGGCTGGAAACATCATTGTTCATTACCTCCGAAATACTCACGATGATAACCCTTTCTTCACTGACCCCGACTGGTTTTTAGATCAAGCCAAGGAAAAAGGGATTACTCTGATCATCGGCAATGGCATGAGGGCATCATGCCTGGCTGATTCCTTTGATGAGGTACAAATGCTTGAAGTCGAACTCGTCAAGGAGTTCGCGGCACGAGCCATAGCCAAAGGCGTTTCTATCATTGCCGGCATCTTTGGCCACATTGACCCGGCTAAAACCGATGTCTTGACTACAATCAGACGGGAAGTACCGATTCCGCTCGGCGGTCTTGGTCCTCTCGTTACGGATATTGCCTTAGGCTACGACCAAATCAATGCCGCTATAGGTATTATCCTGATGCGTGAGTATCTTGACTGGGTTTCCATCATCACTCCTGCCGAGCACATCGGCATGCCCAATCTAAACGATGCCGCCGATGGCATCACTGCTTTCAACATAGCCAGACACATATTGGATTTGCGTGCTGGTCAAAAGCATGAACGTGATCGGCAGATGGCTCAAGCGAGAATAAACAAACTGTGGTGCGCTGGGATGCCGGAACTTTCTCTGAATCCGTATTCACCCATTATCAATCGCGTGATACAGGAAAAGTGGCCGGACGGCTGTTCTTTATGCGGAGACTGGTGCCCCTTTGTGGAAAAGCCAGAATGATTGATTTACCGCAGAACAGAGGGACTAAAACAACAAGCGTGAGACCGGTTCTTATAGGAAGAGAACCGGTTTTTCTTAAATTTTACCAAAAAGAATGGAAAGAGGCTCTTTTTTATTCAGTAATATCCTGATAGAATAAGATATATGAAAATAAATGCCAAAAGATTTATTTTATTTGTCTGTCAGAGCAATTCTGGCCGCAGTCAGATGGCACAAGCTTTTTTTAATCACCGTCATCAAAAAACCAAAGCGATCAGTGCCGGAATCAAGCCAGATCGTGAAATTCATCCTTGGACCATCAAGGTGATGGAAGAAGTCGGAATAGATGTCAGTCACCAAGGAACAAGATTACTCACCTATGAATTGATGAGAAAAGCTGACAAAATAATCATCATGGATTCCGGCATTAAAAGCTATTTGCCAGCAGAATTTTTGCCTAAAATAATAAATTGGCGTATCAAGCAACCTTGGGGTAAACCGATTAGAAAAGTCCGAACAATTAGAGATAGTATCGAAAAACACATTAAACAACTCTAAAAGTCAATCTACACCGATTTCCCCCTTTTCTATACGCCTTTTTAACCCTTCAATGGTGTGTTTGTAAAGTAAAACGTTAGCCAAGCCAATACTTGCTTCCGCGGAAATTTTCTTGAAAAAATTAATGTCTTGGACAGTGTAAGCGTTTCCTGATTTTTTCGGACCGACTAAAATCAATCCGATCAACTTTTTATAATCCGATTTGAGCGTAATCAACACCTCGGTATTGGTTTGCAGAAGCTCCGCTTCTAAATCCTTAAGAACAGAAATTTTGCTTTCACTGGTAAGATTAAGAAGATACGGAATTTCTTCTTTTACCAGCACCGTTTTCTCTTCGGAAAGATAGCGGATCATGGGCAGATTTTCGGGAATGGTTACTTTTTTAGCGCCTTTGGGATAAGTGGTTTCCAGCATCCCTTTTTCATTGTCTGAAATTAATATTCTCACTTCGCTGATTTCTTTATCTTTGGTAATCAGGGAATAAATTTCTTCTTGAATCTGATCGTACTCGCTTACTTTAGGAAGTTTGGCAATCAAATCATCCGCTTTTTTACGGCGCTCTATTTCTTCTTTGTAAAACAGATTATCAACGGCCGAAAACAGCCATTTTCGAAACGGAAAAATAGTTACGGCGATAATCAAGATTATCATAAGAGTAGTCCATAACTGGTTTATTTCCAAAAAGTTTTGAGTTATCAGAACTAGATAGGTATAAACGGCCACTATTATTATCAAAGATACGATATGGGTAACTCCGCGTTTGATAACAAAATTAATATCCATCAAACGATAGCGCAATATGGAATACGTAGTGATAATGGGAAATATTATAGAGATAGATATGTATATCAGGAATTGTTCATCCGAAATTCTACTGATTACGGCACCATAGAAACTTAGAAATAACAGACTTAATACTGAAACAGTATATCCTAGTAGAAAGTACTTTAATTGCAATTTAGTTAACCCTTTGGAATTTTTATATTTTTTGTACAAAGAACGAGTACTAATTATTAAAAAGTAAACTACCAGTATGGAAAGATACAGAATATATACTGATAAATTATAGTCAAGTTCATCATAGTTTTTCGTGGTTAAAATAAGTCCACTCAAAGATAATATTATTAAAAGAAGTATCGGAATAAACAGCAATAATTCCTTTTTAAAAGAAAGCTGTAGATTATTCCTTGGGAAATGAAAAGCAAATAAAATAAAAAAATAAGCGATTAATGCTCCTAAAACATAATCTAATCTAATTAGCCAGTCATATATAATTAAATTACTTCTTACAACTACTTCTAATAAAGCATTAAATAACCACCCTGACATTACTAACATAAGAAAAAAGAATCTTCTTTGCGCTTTGCCGAATTTCCAAACCTTTAGTACTAAAACTCCTATAACTAGGTAAAGAAAGATTTCAATAATAGAAACAATAATCCAAAAATTCATTTCAAACGTGTTTTATGTTTTTCTTAAATAAAATATAACCGGTAAACCCAAGCCAAATTATTGACAATTCTGGTCCAATTGCGGACAGAACCGGATATTTCATATATAGCCCAAACCAAGGCAGTATTAAATTAGATGTTACTCCGAAAATTGAAGATATTATTATTCCGATCAAGAAATATTTCAATAACCATTTATGTATGCCGTCAGCCGCTCTGAATTTGTGATAAAAATTATAAGTTCCCCAAATCCAATAAAACAAAAATAAGGCGTTAAAGACATGCACGCCGGGACCAAATACCACTGTGCGCCAGGGATCTAGTTTTATTGATTTAAAAATCGGAAACACATCCCAATAAAGAAGAAATAAATCAATTACCATTGGAAAAAAGAAGATTAACCAATTCTTAATTCCAATTCTTTTAGTTGGATATGGAAAAATCCAGCTAAAAAATAAAAGGGTTGATGCGATAAAAATGGGACCAACCCAATTTAATCTGGTTACTATATCAATTATAAAAATATCATTAGTAAAAACAACAAATCCTATCGACCATACCCAAAGCGCTACCATAAAAACTAAAAAAGCATACCATCTTCTTATATGGTCTCTTGGATTCTGCAAAAGAATATAAATACCCAAAAATAATTCTAGTGCCGCTATGATTATCAATATTATTCCGTGTGCTTGAACCATAATTGAATGGGGTTATTGTTTATTGGTTACGTTTATCGGCTAAGTTATATATAGTATATAGATCTGGGTTGAAGAAACAAGGATACAAGATACAATAACCAAACAAATTTCAAATTCCAAACATCAATATTCAAACCCTATTCTGACTTATTAATAATTGATGATAATATGTTTCTTAATTCTGTGGCTTCTTGTTTAATAGTTCTAAATTCTGATTCCTTTTGATCAGGATTAGACGTGTTAATCAGTTCCAGCCAGTGGATTGTTTCTTTTGCTTATTTCATAATTTCTCAATTTGCCGCCAAATTTTTCTATTGTTTCTTCGAGGGCTTCGGCGGTTTTTTTAACCAGTTCTCCGCAAAAATAAAAGCGACTCAATGAATTGAAATCTTTAAATCCTTTAACTAAGTTATGACAAATATCACTTTTTATTTTTCCTTTGAAGATTTTTCCTCTACAACATTTACGAAAATACAAAATTATTTTCATAAATCTATCATCTACATTCTCTTCTGATTGAACAGGTCCGAAAATTTCTCCCAAAATTAACTCTGCCGTGGTAATAGCGCCACAACGGTACTCACCGGTCAAACCCCCTCTTCGTAAAGAGTGGTAAAGAGGGGTATAAAAATTAAAAGCTTCAGCAATTGCTAAACTACAACCACGATGCTTGTATCCTTTACTGCCTAAATAATAATCTTTGGCCCGTGAAGCAATTTCCATAACTGAATTTTATCAATTAATTATTATCTTCATCTTACTCCTAAAACCTGCGAAAAAGCAAGTGCAAAAGGTAATAAAAAAAGACGCGTCATTAAGACAGCGCCGTTTGGGTGGCCATTTGGGAATAAGCATCCCTAATCAACCATTCAAGGATTCCTTTATTTTTTGAAACAATTTTTTGTTGTGAATTGCCATGTTTTGTAATTCATAATGTGGGAAGATTTTTTTTAATTTTGTTTCCGTAAAAAATAAATCGACTACACCTTCCGTTTGTTGATAATTCAATTTTAATTTTTTAACCCTGCTATAGATGAATAAATGGATTAATTCATGGGCGATTGTTTCGTTGGCATTTTTAATATCCTTATAAGTGTTGGCCCGCAGATTAATTATATTTGGAAGTTTAAATTGCCCTTCAGGACCATACAATGAAATATAGCAAACGTGTTTATCTTTTGAATTCAAAGTGGAATTTTTCAGAGTATTAAAAAATTTTTGCTCAACCTTTTTCCAGCTATTTTTGATCTTCTCGGCTTTTACCTGATGATCATTTTTATTGTAAATCTTCTTCAATGCTACGTTTAGCTCTTTAATAAACAGCTTCTTGTTATTTTTACTTCTCCAATAAATTTCAGTATAGAATTTAGGCAGGATAATAGGAAAATCGTTATCAATAAACCATTGATATTCATCATAGATATTCAGTAGTTTTTCTCTTTCCTTATTTTTAGAATATAAAAATTGTAGCTTCATGTTTATATTATAACTTAAAACTGATGAAATGAAAAAACGGCTGCGGGTGCGAAAATCCCAAATAACAACTTCCAAATAATCAACTTATGCTCGTGTATTTCCAATTTTCAGGAAGTCCGTGCTTCAAATGATTATATGCTGTGTAAAGTAAATGATTCTCAAAATCCCGCTCGCCTCGGATAATGTGGTCATGGAATGATTTGTGCCAGCGGAATAACGGGAATTCGGTTTGTCGAAGGCCATACTTTTCAATAAATTTATTCCTTAAACCAACCAACTTTTCATCATGTTTCTTTACAAACTGCTCGTATTTTTCATACCCGCCACCCCGCAAGCGCGATTCGCGAATCGCGCCTTCATTTAAAACAAAATTGATGTCTCTGGTGGAGTGGCGCTTCAAAAACTGGATTATTTTTGAATAATTATATTTCCCCATCGGTTGAAATAATAAATGGACATGTTCATATAATACGTTAAACGCGTGTAACTCAAATTGTTTCATTTTTTGGCATAACAACAATTCCTCCACAAACAAATCGCAAAATATCTCCTCTTGAAAATATGGAAAATTATCGTATGTTTTGAACGTAACGAAATACACGACATTTTCCAAATATATTCGTTTTTGGGAATTGCGGTAAAACATATTCATTTAATAAAAACAAGCGCCTACAAAGGACGCCCATTTTTATTTCGTTTTTAAACCTTATCTTGAACATGCTTTTTTGTCAAATCAAAAACGGCTTTTCCGGCGCATTGCCGTACTGGGCCGTTTTTGTTCTTCTCTGTTATTTCTTTATCAATCTAGTAAAAAATCACAGAACCTGAAAAGAATTGATAATTTGATCAAACTCCGCTTGATTGGCGGCTTCGGCTTTACCGGCCAATTCGTAAACTCTGTCGCCATCGTCAAGGTAAATGTCTGTGCTGGGATCATTGGCGTCTCCCATGGTGGCCACCGTTCTTTTTTGGCCGTTTAAAGTTCCTACTGAAACATATTCTTGCGTTAGAGTTTGCCCATCGGAATTTTTGTCCCGTTCAGCAAGCCAGTTGGTAAGCGATTGGTTCACGCTTTTTTCCAGAACATAGACTTCCAGAAAAGCACTGCTTAAAGATGAAACCTTAAGGTAACCATTGGAAGAAGCTTGGGTTGAATCTAAATTCCAAGCGGAAGGATACTCTAAAGAATATCTGAAAGCGGGATTAGAATACTCCTTAACCGAATCATTCGTGCTACTCGTATTGATGTTGGTATTCTGATTTTGGTATTCAATACTATCCACGACTCTCTGGAAATCAGGCAATAAAGTATTAAATTCATTATTATCTCTTGCCACTAAAGTTAGCATTAAAGTATTTTGATTTCCAGGATTTTTAAGGACAACGGTTTTGGATACTACAGTTTCGGATCCCTCGTTACAAGTTTCTTGACTGGTATTGTCGAAAACATAAGAATAGGCATTCATTTCGGATACAGTAAACGTCTGCGCTTGCGAATAACATTTATTAGTCCCTCCGGATATTTTATCAGCCAGTTTTTCATCATTGATTAAATTAACGACTTCTTTCACTGTTAACTTTTCGTCAATTACGAAAGTCATTAGAATAATGGTAGGGCTATAGATTTCTTCTTTTTCTGTAGTCAGTTTAAGATCAGTAACTTGTACCGGCGATCCGAACTTCACTGTGTTTGTCGCGTCTTTTAGAGTACTGCTTACCACCCAACCTTCTGGTATTTTTATCGAAAAACTATTCTTAAGATCTTGAGACGCTTCTTCTTTTGAATTATTTGTATTGTTTGTATTTTTAATTTTACTGCTTTTATTTATTAATATTAAATAAGTCCCACTTATTATTAATATTATAACGATTATTATCGTAACTGTTTTTATTTGCTTATTCATATATTTTCTTAACGTTAATTATTTATGCTTATTTTAAGTATAAACCAATTTTTAAAAATGGTGGAGAGGATAAAAGAATATTTTTATCCTCTCCGAACTGAGTGTTCTACGGAATCCCGAACGGCGGAGGTACATAGACATTTGATGACGTATAGATACCGTTTATTACGATATTAGCGTCACCATCGATCCCGCTTAACGGTTGCGAAACACCATACCTTCGGATAACGAAATGGATATGAGGTCCCGTAGCCCAACCGCTACTGCCAGTGTATCCAAGGAATGTGCCCTGAAGCAGGGTATTACCAACGGCAATGAAGTTCTCTGGATTAGTTTGAAGATGACAAACCATGCTGATCCAGCCATTATGGTGATTCATTTTCACATAATACCCATACGAACTGTATTGGTTTGTTCCAATTTCCATCACCTCTCCCATTGCCGGATTGGTTACCCACATCCACCTGGTTGCCGAGGGATTATCACCGTTATGTAAATCTACAGCGTGATAATCCGCTCCTTGGTGATACGATGAGCCACCGCCGGGACCATAACCTGCGTAAATTTTAACCTTCTGACCAGATACTACCGGCCACTTGAAGCCCACCATTGATTGCGGCCACGATGAAGGCGAGCAGATTACCGACGGATTCTCCTTTAGACCATACCAACCCGTTGAATCTCCGACTTCACTGTTTCCCGTTTGACCAAGATTCTCCTGATTTTCCTGAATACCCACCGGACTCTCCTGCTTTTCGCAAGAGATGAACAATCCGGCCGCCAGGGCTATCGCGAGGACAGCCATAGCGATGATTGTGCTTTTTTGCCACATCTTACTCTCCTTATTTGGAG
>Ga0066640_10001971_pt1 | contig 12324 bp, 6 predicted proteins | sample CryGeyCG2114_020_2_FD_59505 | JGI IMG/M metagenome (GOLD analysis project Ga0066640, IMG submission 59505) | Groundwater microbial communities from aquifer - Crystal Geyser CG11_big_fil_rev_8/21/14_0.20 | ecosystem: Environmental > Aquatic > Deep subsurface > Groundwater | place: USA: Utah... | reverse complement strand
TTCCAGGGCCGCGATGGAATGGATCATGGCTAATTGCGCGTCTTTCGGTAAACTGGTGGATAGGCCATTGGGATAAACCCGCGGAGTGTTTAGGCCCTCCGGCTCTAAAAAAATCTGGTGACGCGTCCGCTCGGAAAATTTAACAATTTTATCTTCAATAGACGGACAATAACGCACTCCGGTGGCCTTAATGATCCCCTGATAAAGCGGAGAACGGTCAAGGTTATCGCGGATGATCTGATGCGTCTTTTCATTAGTATAGGTAATATGGCAGGGAACCTGCTTTTGTTTAACTTTTGTAGTAGAAAATGAAAACGGTGTTATCGGCTGGTCGCCTTCCTGGATTTTTAAAGCGGAATAATCAATGGTATTTTTATCTAACCGGGCGCAGGTACCGGTCTTAAAACGCAGCACATTAAATCCTAAAGCCCTTAAGTCATCGCCTAGCCCGACGCTGGCGGATTCATTGATCCTGCCGCCGGAAAAATGCTCCAAGCCGATATGGATCAGGCCGCCTAAAAATGTTCCCGGAGTGATCACTAAGCAACTGCAGCTGATACTCTCATTCTTATCAGTGATCACTCCTTCTATCTTTTGTTTATTAACGATCAGCTTCTTGACTTCTGCTTCTAACAGAGAAAGATTTTCCGTTTGGGACACTTTGCCCCGCATATGATCATTATATAGATTCATATCAATTTGAGCGCGCAGGGATTGCGCGGCAATGCCCTTAGAGGCATTGAGCATACGGAACTGGATCCCGCAGCTGTCCGCGGCCTTGGCCATTACTCCGCCTAAGGCGTCAATTTCTTTAACCAATTGCGCCTTGCCCACTCCGCCGATCGCCGGATTACAGCTCATCACCCCGATGGCCTCTTTTTTTTGGGTGATCAAAAGCGTGCGGCAGCCCATGCGGCTGCTAGCTACAGCCGCTTCAATCCCCGCGTGCCCCGCCCCGATTATAATTACGTCGTAGTCCATAAGTGAGATGGGGTCAGACCCCTGTGGGCAACCCTGTGAATAACTCATTCATTTATCCACAGAAATTTCCACAGGGGTCTGACCCCTAAACAGGTTTTAGTTGATTATTTTAACACTTAGAATAGCCGCAGGCGTGGCATTTGGTACAGCCCTCTTCGTGGCGCAGCGCGCCTCCGCAATCCGGGCAAACACCGATGATGTTCGCGTGCGGGCCGCTATCTTCTGTTTTATTGGCCGCGGCATCGCTGGCCGAATGCTTCATCGCGCTATCAATCTCCTCTGCTAATGCCGCCAATGCCTGCTCTCCCCCATTGACCAATCGCTTTTCAATTACCCGGGCGATCGCATCCGCGCAGGAAAAGATCCTCTGGCCCTTTTCCCAGGATGGGCTGGGGCAACGGATATTACGCAGCTGTTCAATAATTGATTTTACTTCAATGCCCGAACGAAAAGCCAAAGACACCAATCTCCCTAACGCCTCTAACTGGCTGGCGGCGCAGCCGCCGGCCTTACCCATCTGAGTAAAAAGCTCAAACGGCTTAATATCATCGTCAACATTAATGGTCACATAAAGATTACCGCAGCCGGTGGAAACCTTGGTGGTAGTGCCGGTGATCACTTCCGGCCGTGGACGCGGGCCGATCTTACCGGGATCAACAATTTTCTGCTCCGGGGCCTTGTCTTTTTTACCGATATTTAAAACCTGCTCTTCGCGGCTGCCGTCGCGGTAAATGGTAATCCCTTTACAGCCCAGCTCATAGGCCAAAAGGTATGACTTTCTTACGTCATCCAAAGTGGCGTCGTCGGTAAAATTAATGGTTTTGCTCACGGCATTGTTGGTGAATTTCTGGAAAACCGCCTGCATGCGCACGTGCCATTCCGGAGTAATATCGTGTGAAGTAACAAAAACATTTTTCACATCTTCCGGGATCCCTTCAATATCTTTCAGCGAAGCCGACTCCGCGATCTTTTCCATCAGCTTGCGGCTGTAAAAACCCCGCTTTTGCGCCACTTCCTCAAACAACGGGTCAACTTCCACCAGTTTATCGTTATCCATAACATTGCGGTAATAGGAAATCGCGAACAGCGGCTCAATCCCCGACGAGCATGGCCCGGCGATAATACTGATCGTGCCGGTAGGCGCGATAGTAGTTAAAGTAGCGTTGCGTAATTTAAGGTTGGCCCCTTTTTGGTCAAAAACACTGCCGTCAAAAGCAGGAAATACTCCTTTTTGCTCTGCCAGTTCGTGTGATTTTTTAATTGCCTCATTCAAAATAAAAGACATCACTTTTTCCGCCAAGGATACTGCTTCCTGCGAATTATAAGCAACGCCTAATTGGATCAGTGAGCTGGCCCAACCCATTACGCCCAGGCCGATCTTACGCGTTGCCTTGGTGGATTTTTCTATTTCCGGGATCGGAAATTTATTTACGTCAATTAAATTATCTAAAAAATGCACCGCCAGACGGGTAATCCTGCCTAATTTTTCCCAGTCCAACTCATAACCGCCGCCAGAACTATCTTTACACATTTGCATTAAATTAATGGATCCTAAGTCGCAGCTTTCATAAGGCAAAAGCGGCTGTTCGCCGCAAGGATTGGTACTCTCAATCAACCCGAGTTTCGGCGTGGGATTATCCTGATTAATCTTATCAATAAAAATCACTCCTGGCTCGCCATTTTTATGCGCCTGCTTAACAATCAATTCAAAAACCTCTTTGGCGTTCAATTGCTGCGTTACTTTTTTAGAATGAGGATCAATCAAATTATAATCCTCGTTCTTTTTTACCTTTTCCATAAACTCGTCGGTAATCGCAATAGAGATATTAAAATTATTGATCAAGTTGTTGTCGGATTTGCAGCCGATGAATTCCAAAATATCCGGATGGTCAACGCGTAAAATCCCCATGTTTGCACCGCGTCTTGTTCCCCCTTGCCTAACCGCTTCCGTAGCCGCGTCATAGACCTTCATAAAAGAAACCGGACCGCTGGCCACGCCACCAGTGGTTCTGACCACGGAATTCTTCGGCCTCAGCCGAGAAAAAGAAAATCCGGTATTATGCACAACCGCCATCCCCCGCTCCCCAGAAAGATAATTATTATTATTCTTGATAGTAAAATCGTAGAAATCTGCTCTCTGGTTGCCTTTGGTGATTTTCACCACCCGGCTCAAGGTCGGCAAAACCCTCAGCCACATCTTTAATCTCTCTTTTTCTGGGGGGCTAAACTTATCCGGCGACTCCAGTATCAGCTTGATTAAAGCCAAAACCTTATCCAGAGAAACTCCCGTGCCCCATTTCCATCTCGCTAGCCAAAATAGGCCGTCTTTAATTTTGATTGATTCTCGATGAATATGTTTTCCCTTAGTCGCTATTCCTATTTTATTGAGATAAGGCTCAATATCGCTAAAAGGTAGAGGGCAGGGCCGACTGGTATACCTTGAAGCGCTTTGAGCATAACTACGCAGTCTTCCGACCCTTAAACTATTAGCTAAATAATCCCCAATCAGGCTCCAGATAAGCGTTAACTGCTCTTTTGTATCTAAATTCATCTCGTACATTACCTGCCAATCGGCGTTAAGCGGCTCTCTTGTCCGCGTGGATACTCTAAATCCCAGCAAAGAGAATAGGGCGCTAAGGTCTTCTATCAACTTTTTGCTAGAAGAAGCATAGCTCAAACGAATTTTATGCTTATCTACATAGCCGTCAGAATCTATCAGGCCGGCTAAAAATGCGCCCACTACTTTAAGCGGCGACTTAAAAATTAACGCCGGTATATTAATTTCCTTTTTCTCTCCTGAGATGCCGGTAATACCCTGGATAAAATCAATAACATGCGGGTCATACATAACGATATAATGAGTTTTATTCCGCGTGTCCTTTTGAATTTTATACGTCCTGCCAGTAAGCTTAGATAAAATGCTCGAAACCTTGGTTAAGGTTTCCTTTGATTCGTCAAAGAAACGCAAACGCGACTTATCCAAATAAGGGCCGATTGACCCGTCGCCGATAAAATATCCCAATAACCAGCCGATCTCCTCGTCAATCTTGATCCCCTTATATTCGTTGTGCCTCTTAAATAGCCAACTCTCTAACGTGGTGTTATTAGAAAAAACTACCCAATCCCGTTCTTTGATGGTATCGGCGCGTTTTTCTACAATTACGCCGTTTTCAAAAACAAAAAAAGGATGCCAGTCGCTTGTGGCTACCCGGGCGTTACCCTCAAAGCGCAGGCTGAAAATGCGCTCCTTAGGCAAAACATAATGCCAGATTCTCTCTATTTTGTCCCGAGAAAATCGGCCGGTCCTCTGGTTAAAAGAAAAAGTAAAAATATTATCTTCAGCTAAATTTATAAAAGCCGCGTTATCAGAAGTTTTTTCTTCCCGGCTCTTTTCTTTAATCTTGCCATACAATGTCCCGATTGTTTCTAAACCGCAAAAAGTAGTAAATACTTTGGAATCTTTATAAACGCATCCGCCGCCGGACTGATGTATTTTGGCCGTGGCTTTCAGGGTCTCAAAAATAGATTCCATAGAATCATTGATGGGAAGAGTAAAACAGGCGCTCAATTGGCCGAGGTCCTTGCCCGCGTTCATCAGACAGGGCGAGTTAGGCACAAACTCCAGAGCGGTCATAATATTAAAAAATGATTCCTCTAATTCGGCGATCTGCTTGGGGCTGGCCCCGTATTCTTTATCCGCCCAGGCAATGGCTCTGGCTACGCGCCGGAATAATTCTTTCGGCGTTTCCACTACTTTGCCGTTTTCGTCTTTCTTCAGGTACCTTCTCTCTAATACCTTTAAGGCGTTCTCAGATAATTTCAGTGGCATTGTTTACCTCCGCATTAAATAAATTTACTTACGCGATACCGGATGCGCAACGCGTGAAAAGTATAACACCGGCAAATCACTTGTCAACAAAAAAATACAATATATTGTATGGTTTTTAAAAATAGGCACTATAAATTGTATTTTGCTTAAATACTCCGACAGGACTCACGGATGACTAATTCCGTGGGAAGAACTATTTTTTTGACCTCTTTGATTTGAGAAGCCATTAATTGGTTTAATTCCTTAACGCTCTCTTGCGCCATTTTTACTAACGGCTGCCGCACGGTAGTTAAGGACACCGGCCCGTAAAGCCCGGAAGGATTATCGTCAAAACCGACAATGGACAGGTCCGCGGGAATATTCTTGCCCAGTTCCCTGGCTACCGCCATTATCTCTAAGGCCATGGAGTCCGAGGCCACAAATACCGCGGTCGGCGCGTCCGCTATTTTCAACATTTTTTCCGCGGCCATACGCGCTGCCCCGCGCGAATAATCAGTCGGGAAAATATAATCCTGGCGCAGGGCGATATTATTTTTCGCCAGCCCCTCCTTGTATCCGGCTAAACGGTCGGCTGCCGCCTGCGTGACCACATCCCCGGTGATATGGGCGATCTTCTTATGGCCCAAGCTTGCCAAATAATCAATGGCCTGAACCCCGCCTAATTTATTGTCCACGGCGATACAGGTAACATCCAGGTCCTTGACATAATTATTGATCACCACGGTAGGAATGCCTTCTTTGATCGCCTGCTCTAACTGCTGACGGTTAGTAATAATATCGGCAAAGATCACCCCGCCGGTCCCTTTAAAACTAAGCACTGAATTAGCGTCAGTTAAACGCAGTAGCAGGTCCAGCTTTAATACTTCGCAAAGCGTTCCGATACCGCGTAATAATTCCAAGAGATAGAACGAATAAAACATCCCTTCGTAGCGCGGCACCACTAAAGAGATAACATTGCTCTTGCCGGTGGCCAAACGCTGCGCCAATACCGATGGCTGGAAGTTGAGCGCTTTTACTGCCTCCAGGACCTTTTGCTTATTTTTTCCTTTAACGGAAGGTAGTTTATTAATTACGCGCGATACCGTGGTAATAGAAACACCGGCGCGTTTTGCGACATCTTCAATAGAGATGCCCTTGGAAGGAAACTTCTTTATACGGACCATTTATATAAATCCCAACTACAAACTTCAAAATCCCAAAAAATATTTATTTCACTAAATCGCCGACCTTAAAGGCCTGAGATTCCTGCTTAATATCGCAAGCGGAAATTGTGTCCCTGATCTCGATCACTGCCAGCCAGCCGATCTCCTTGCCCTGACGGACAACCTTAAGCCGGTCGCCTATTTTTATACCGGAACTTTTGCCGATATCCACCACGACAAAATTATCTTCGCGGTTGATGGCCATGATCTTAGCGGAATAGGCAATCACGGTTGCGTTCGCGCCCATAGCCGCGGACGGCTTAGGCCTGACGATGATCGGAGGAAGTTCAACGATACCACCAACCGGCGCCTTTATCTCCATTGACGTTGGGGCCGCTGCAGGCATTAATGCCGCCTCCGAAGCCGAACTATCGGACCGGCTGGCCAGCATCTGGCTCATTTGAGCATATTTTTTCTGATAAAGTTCGTGCTTGGCCTTCAAGCCGGCCAGTTCATTGTCTACCGACCTTTTCTGCGCGAGCAAACTATCTACCTGTTTTTTTAAGGCGTCACCCTGGGTGCTGACCGATCTTAAGCGTTCAGCCAAATCCTGGCGCGCCTTATCGGCCATTTCAAATTTTCTGTTTAACTCTTCTTTTTCCGCGCCGGCCCGGGCCAGGTCATCTTTCGCCAAACTGGCATTCTCTTCCAGCCGCCTTTTTTCCTGACTGAGATTATCTAACTGCTTGGTCACTCCGGAGATATCCACTTGCAGTTTTTCTATCTGGCGTTCGAGCGTCTGCTTGGCAGAATTTAACTGAAAGATAATAAAAAAACTTACCAGTAATAACCCTGTCAAACCAACTACCGCAAGTTTGATCTTCTTGTCCATTTATCCCCCTTTTACCATAATTGGGCAAATAATTTCTGCATCACCAGACTGGACGCGCCCAGAGCCACCGCGTTCTCCCTGAGGCGGGAATAAACTATTTTTAAATTCTCCGTCACTTCATGAAAGGCCCAATCTTTGACCGTGGCGTTAACTTGATTTAAGAAAGCATCTCCCGCCTCTTCCAGACCGCCGCCGATCACCACTACCTGAGGATTAAGCAGATTAACCAAAAGGGCTATTTTTATTCCCAGCCGCTTGCCGGCGTTCTCTAAGGCGGCGATCGCGTTTTTATCCTGATTTTTCGCGGCGTTAAAAACGCTCTTTAAGTCAATATTGTCCATTTTTGCGCCGGTAAGCGTAAGAAATTTAGACGCGGCTTCTTTATTTTTAGAAAGCATTTTTTTAATATCGTCCACAATACCCAGGTCCACTTCCCAGCGCTTGACAAAACATTCCGCTCCGGCAGCGCATTTAAACGCGTCCTGCTCTTTAAAATTATAAACCGAAACCTCTCCGGCATAACCGTTGGTCCCGGTATAGACCTCGCCGTTGGCCATGATCCCGCATCCCACTCCGGAAAACATATAAAGCACATTTTTGTAACCGCGGTCAAGGTCCAGCCAATGCTCGCCAAAACAGGCGCTGGTGGCGTCATTCTCGATCAGGACCGGCAGGTTGAATTCTTTTTCAATCAATTCAGCCAAGGGCAGGTCCACCGAAGCGTAAGTATAATAATGGTCCATCTTCTGCGGCCAATGGATAGAGCCGTCTTTTTTATTGACCAGGCCGGCAATGCCCACGCCAATACCGCGCAGGTTGCCGGAATATTCTTTGGAACGGCGGAATATTTCGCGGATGATCTCTAAAAGGCCTTCGGTAATATCTTTAACTGATGCGCGCGGACGGGCGATCTGGGTCTTGGTGACAATATTACCCTTTAGGTCCACCAACAGCCCGACCATATTCATCAGGTTTAAGCCCACGCCGATACAATAGCCGGCATTGGCGTTTAAATCTAAAAGGGTCGGCCTTCTGCCGCCTTCGGAAACATCAAGCTCCTTTTCATAGACCAGGTTGTGCTTGATGAATTCGTCAACATAATTAGAGATGGTCACCACATTGATGCCCATCTCCTTGGAAATATCCGGACGGCTGATCGGCCCGCGTTTCCTTAAAATTTCCAGGATATCAATACTACGCCTTTCCTTTTCGGAAAATTCTTCTTTTTTTAAATCAAGGGAACGCATAAGAATTGCACCTCTCTTTTGATTATTATTTTATACCACAAACAACATAAGTCAAGTATTTTCAATGAGTAGACGACTTATGGAGCGCCAGCGACATAAGTCGTAGGCCGCAGGCCGTCTACGAATTGATATCGCGCCTGCGGAATAAATTCTATTGTATCTTGGAGATTTTTTTCCGCGTTTAGGCGCGATACAGACATTGTTTATTTGTATTATGGGGGATTATTTTACATCTACGATCTCAAAACTACGGTCAATGATACCGGAAGGAGAAACCGCCACCAGGTTCACTACCTTGGGGCCCTTGGCGGAAAATTTTGTCTGAAAAGAAGACTCCTCAACCGTAGGACTGGCATTACCTAAAAAACCTGACCAGTAATACTGCAGCTGTGAATCCATACAGCCGGTCTGTCCGGTGTAAACCGTAGCGCTTAAAGTAAAATTCTCTTCCGGCTTGGGGGTAAAGCTGCTTGTCTGTAAATTTATTTTTTCCATGGTGAGGTTATTATTTTCCGGCTTAAAACAGGCATCCAAAAAAAGCTTCAAATTGTATTCCATCAGTTTCTGGTCTTTTATTTCCGCCAGGCGGGCTTGGGCGGCCGCGCTGGCCTCCCGGTATTCTTTGGCATCTTTAGCGCTTTCTAAAAGTTTATCGTAATAATCCTTCCCCTGCGGAAAATTTCCCTCCCACTGGCTCAAAAGCCCCAGATGATACAGCCCGGAAATACTGTAAACGTCCACCTGGCTCTGGCTGATTTTCCCCCAGGACTCCGCAGCCTGCTTCATATCACCCAGCGCGTAGGCGTTGATCAGGCCGATTTTATAATTTGCCGCGTTGCTATAAGCGGTTTTCGGAAAACGGCCCAATAGGGCCAGGTATGCCTCTTTTGTCTTAGGATAATCCTTGGCCTTTTCCAGGTTCCAGGCGCGCAGATAAAGCAGGTTTTCGTCAAACGCCTCCGATCCGCCGATCTCTTCCATTTTGCCAAACATCTTCTCGGCGAAAAACAGTTCTTTCGCGCCCTGGCTCTGGCTGGAAAATTTTACCCCGATTTCTTTTAATTCCAACAGCAATTTTTCCTTAGGAATAACTTTAGCGATCTTTTCAATGTAGCTTTCATAAACGGCTTGCGCCAGATCAACATTTCCCTCTTTATAAAACCCATCCGCTGCCGCCTTTAAATCATATTCGCTCATTTGGGCGCTGGCCAGGCGGCTGACATAAATTTTATACAGCTCGCGGGCCTCGGACTTACGCTCGGCCTGTTGCAATTGGTCCGCCACATTCTTGATCGCGGCTAGATCATTGCCGTGTTTGGCAAACTGCCGGCCGGTTTCCATTAATTCATTAAATGCCGTTTCCGGGTCCCCCTCCTGGGCGTCCTTGGCCAGTTTCCAAAGCAACATCCGGCTATAGACATTCACCGTGTCGGTGGACTGACTTTTAGCGATCGCGTTGGCCAAAGCGGCAGCGATCTCTTTGCGCCAGCCAGAACCCTGATTAAAATATTCGTTCCAATCCTGGACCTCCTGTGTATGCTTGAGCTGCCCAAAACGGCAATAGGCAAAATAATAATCCCCTGCCGCCTCTAACTCCTTTTTCTTATCTTTAAGCCCTAGCATACATTCGGCGCATTCATTATATTTATTTTCTTTGAGGAATTCCTGCGCCAGATCGTTGAACGAAGTATGGACCCGGTGCGGGTCGTCGTTAACGATCTGTTTTTTTAATACCTCTATCTTATCGGCGGCAAATAGGGGACAGGGAGCAGTAAACAGGAAACAGATAAATAAAAATATGACTAGGATGGCGGATTTTTTCATTTTTTGCCCTTCTTATTATTATTCAATACCGGTTTTTTCCAGAACTCCCTGATCACATAATATGCCTTACGGGGGACGCGCTGATTAAGGTTATTTTCCAACTTCTCAGATAAGGCCACTATGCCAAACCATTCTTCATTCATATTCTTGTTATTCTTGGCCTTGATATCAAAATAATAACTGCCGTTGGACCAGTTGGATTCGGTATCATGGACCTTCCATTTATCCTGGTCGTATTCATTATGCTTCCACCATTCATCCGTCCATTCAAACATTATCCCTCCAATACAGTTTCCCGCGCCTTCCGGTTTACCGGCCAGGTTCAGGTAGATCTGCCGCCACTGGCTTTCCAGGAAAAACGCCTGGATGTTCTGGTCCTCTTTTTCTAAAGCGGCGTCATAAGCGTCAGCGCCGAATTCGGAGATCAGGACCGGCTTATCAAAAACATAACGCACCGAACGGAAAAGGTTGCCGAACGTCTTGCCGCGGTAAATGATCAAGGCCAACAGGTCAATATCCGGGCAGGCCTGTCTGGCGGTTTCCAAGGCCACCAATTCTCCATTACCTAAAGCCACCGGATGATCAGGGTCAATTTTATGGATTTCCTGAGCCAGTTCATTGATAAAGCCGTAATAGATCCCCGCGCGCATGTCACACCTTTTTTTAACATCGCTGATCTTATCCAAATCAGGGGTTGTCCAGGGATTAACTCTTTCAGTAAAAGAATAATTATTTTCGTTGCCTAAGATCCATAATAAGACGCCCGGCTCGTCCTTATAATTCTTGACCATCTCCATAACTTCTTTCTTAACTCTATCCCGGAATTCTTTATCCCCGTAAGCCGGACAAGGGTATTCCCAAAAACCCAGCCATGACCCCAAAATAGTCCGGATGCCGTATAACTGGTATAAATCCCTGATCACTTTTTTAACGCTTTCCGGGTCCTGTCCCGGCTGATAGATCCTGATCGTATTAATGCCCATTTCCTGCATTAATTTCCCGTCCACCAGCCACGGCTGATTCGGGTCAGACCACCAGTCGTATTCATAGCTTTGGCCGATGGGCACCGGGCTGTAACAAACGCCCTTGACAATAAACGGCTTGCGGTTGACCATCAGCCGGTAATGACCCTTGCCTATATCCTGGATATAGACCGCCGGTTTCTTTGGCCGGCTGGCCATGCCGATGAGAATAAAAATAAATAAACCGCCGGCCACAAACATAAACAGTTTGCGGCCGGCAGTTTTACTACTGACTATCGATAATAGGCCATCGACAATCTTATTCATACTTTATCTCATCCAGATAGAAAGTTGCTCCGTCCGGGTTCACGTCAATATTGGTTGCCCAGCAAAACCCGCCGAGAATATAGGACATATCTTTGCCCTTCAGATCAACGGTATATTGGGTCCATTCCTTGTTTAAAACCACCGGGCCGATGCTGGCAGTATCCGAATCAGAATACTCGCCCATGATCCCCCCGACCTTGAATTCATTGATCACTTCCCCGCCTTTGGCGCCGCGCGCCCAAAAGGTGAGTTTGGTCGCCTTGGAAAGGTCAAAACCCTTGTCAATATTACCCCAATTGTTTGCCGGATGCTGCCAGTAAATACCTGCCCAGCGGGTTCCGGAAACATCATTATAGGCAATCTTGATGCAGGTGTCGCCCAGATAGGGGTCTTCTTTGTTGCTGCCGTCGTATTTAACATCTTTGGCAGTGTTGGCATCAGGCATCCAGCCGGAAGGGATAAAATGGTTGGTTGCCGAACGGCTGTCCGAGAAAACATAGAACGGCATTGCCTCCTGCTTCTTGCCTTCCGGTTTAAGCGTGGGATCAACTTCAAACTTGATATCATCCAGATAGAAAGTCGCGCCTTCCGGATTGACATCAGCATTAGTAACCCAGGCAAACCCGCCGCTGACATAAGAGAGGTCCTTGCCGGCCAGATTCACCGTGTATTCTTTCCAGGTATCGGTCAACTCTATCGGGCCGAATTCCACGTCGCAGGAATCCGCATAAGGCGCCTTAGGGTCAATACCGATGCCGCCGACCTTGATCTTCTGGATGATCTCGCCGCCCTTGGCGCCGCGCGCCCAGAAGGTGAGTTTGTTCATGCCGGTCAGGTCATATCCGCCTTTTTTCGCGCCCCAGTTCTGCGCCGGATTTTGCCAATACACTCCCGCCCATCCCTTGGTCTGCGCTTTTTGCGCTGAATAAATAAACTGGATACAAGTCGTGCCGCCATGAGGATTATCGGTTGACTTATCGTTCATCTTGATGTCGCCGTAATCACCCATCCAGCCGCTGGGGATATAATGATTACCCGCGGTCTGACGGTCGCCGTAGATCTGGAACTCTTTTACCGCCTCTGCTGATTTGGTTCCATCAGCCGCTGCCTGGGCATAAGC
>Ga0066640_10001970_pt1 | contig 12332 bp, 13 predicted proteins | sample CryGeyCG2114_020_2_FD_59505 | JGI IMG/M metagenome (GOLD analysis project Ga0066640, IMG submission 59505) | Groundwater microbial communities from aquifer - Crystal Geyser CG11_big_fil_rev_8/21/14_0.20 | ecosystem: Environmental > Aquatic > Deep subsurface > Groundwater | place: USA: Utah... | reverse complement strand
ATCCAGGGCAGAAACAGGCTCATCCAGCACTAAAAACTCGGGCTCAGAGGCCAGGGCCCTGGCAATCCCCACCCGCTGGCGCTCCCCACCTGATAACTCGTGAGGATATCGGCCGGCATAATTGGCAGGTAATTTAACTAAGCCTAGTAGTTCAGTAACCCGAGGAGAAAAGCCACGAACCTGGCTGGGCTCGGCAATTGCCTCCCCAATTTTTATCCGAGGATTAAGCGAGGTCTGCGGGTCTTGGAAAACCAGCTGACCTCGAACCAAGGACTTAACGCTCCCTGCTGACGGTTCAAGCAAGCCCAAAATCAGCCTGGCTAAAGTTGATTTACCAGAGCCAGACTCCCCCACCAAGCCCACACTCTCCCCTTTATAAATTTTTATGGAGATTGAGTCAACTGCCTTAATTCCGCTAAAATATTTGGTTAAATTGGTTGTTTCCAGCAAAATTGGCTGCGGCACAATGGGGCTATATTATCATAACAAGCAGTACTTGGCTACAGAGAGGGCACCGGCAATACTGTTTTTTAAGGCAGAAATTAACAACTTGTTTTTGGGTTTATGATCGAGACCTGCGTTAACCACCCGCTCTATCTCTTCGAGCTCAAGGCGGGCACCCGGGGAGCCGTCTTCAACCAGGCGGACAATTTCCTTGATAATCTTGTCTTCAAGATCGCGCAACTCTTCAAGCCGTCCGGCTTTCTCTATCTCGTAGATGATTTTCTTATAGTTTTTTATGGGATTCATGATCCGCACCTTTCCTATATATATATCGTCAGATTTTGGGGGAAATTTCAGTTAATTATCAGACTGCCCTATCAGCAGGCAGGCAGGCTAACCATAAAGGTGGTGCCAACGCCCTCGGTACTTTTTACCGAAAGGGCGCCGCTGTGCTCATCAATGATCTTTTTGCAGATTGAAAGGCCAAGCCCTGTCCCACCCTCTTTGGTTGTAAAAAATGGATCAAATATTCTTGCCACTTTTTTATCAGCAATCCCAGGACCGTTATCAGAAAAAAAGATAAAAATTTCCTTTTGATCGTTTTTGGTCTCAATTAGAAGTTTCCCTCCCTTGACCTCCATCGCCTGCACGGCATTAGCTATCAAGTTCATAAAAACCTGCATCAGACGATTGGGATCAGCCTTGGCCTTTTTATCATGCTCAAAGTTGAGCTTGATCTCAACCTTACATTTGCGGATATCATAAGCTAAAAGGGCCAGGGCCTTATCAATGGTCTCTTTGACATCCAATTGGGCCAAGGCCAGTTCCTTGTTACGCGAATAATTAAGCAATCCCTCAACGATTAATTGCATCCGCTGGACCTCTGCCGGCAACAGCTCATTGACTGACTTGCGAAAGGAGGGGTCATCCCATTTTTTTGGGAGGAGCTGCGCCACGGTACTTAAATAAGTTAGCGGATTTTTCAGCTCATGCGCCACCCCGGCAGTGGTCGTGCCGATAGCCGCCAGTTTTTCTGATTGGATAATCGCTGCCTGGTGCTGCCGCAACTCTTCAAAAATAAAAGCATATTCAACGCTTAAGGTAGCGTGGCTGGCCAAAGCATTCAAAAACTCTATCTCATCTTTGGTATAAGGCTTCCCACCCAGCTTGGGTCCAAGGCAGAGAACAGTCATAAGGGTCGGCTGCTTAAAATATTCGCTTTCTGAAATAGTCGGCAGGATTAAGGTGGCCTTAAGGTGCCGCATTTGGGTCGCAATCTGGGAAGGAGCCTCGGCCAACCGGAGTTCATGGCGGCGCCGAAGCAGCTCGCTAAAAAGCGGCGAATCTTCAGGCAAGACATAATTTTCAAGCTCCCGGGCATCACCCTCACCTGCCCTGACAACATAACGATGGTTTTCCCGGTCAAGGACCATTACGGAAGCCGAGGCAATCTTCATCGATTTGATCAGTAAATACGGGGCAATTCTGGCAAAACGCTTAAGGTCTGTCATCGGCTGGATCAAGGCGCTGGTATATTTATTTAAGGTCTGCTGGTACTTATAGCGGGTCCGGCGCAGGCGCCAGCGAAACGCCAAAATAATAAACAGAAGCATCGCTATAATTAATAGGGGTATCGTTAAAATATTCATTTAATAAGACCTTACTTGAGTGCATTATAACATCGCAACTACAAAGATCGCAAACTAAACTGTTTTATTAAATTACGCGCAGAATCAACCACAAAAATCTGGCCAGACTGGCTGACGCTAATCCCAGTAGGCCTATCAAACCCGGCAAAAGAGGTGACAAAGTCCCCGCTATGGCTAAAAATCTGGACACGCTTATTGCCGGTATCAACCACATAAATCAAATCCGCATCAACCGCAATCCCCTCTGGCAAAGAAAACTGGCCAGGCTTATCCCCATTCTCCCCAAAGCTCAAAATTGGCCGGCCATCATAATCTAAAACCTGGATACGGTTATTATTTGTGTCAGCCACGTAGATAAGATTATTCCTATCAACTGCCACAGACATCGGTTTATCAAAAAAACCAAGGCCAAAACCAAAACCACCAAAAGCGTCAACAAAATCACCCAACTCATCAAACTTAACAATCCGGTCATTGCCGGAATCAGCAATAAATAGGCTCCCAAAACGGTCGACACAAAGGCCAGCCGGGTTGTTAAGCTCCTTAAACTTAACCTCACCGCTGGCAATACGGACAATATAATTACCGCGAATGTCAAAAAGCTGCACCCTGTCATTATCCCGCTCTGAAACATAGAGCCTGGAGTTAAAATCAACTGCAACCCCAACCGGAGAATTAAGATTGCCTGCCTCTGTGCCAAAACGGCCAAACTGATAAATAAAATCACCGTCAGCATCGAGCCGCTGGATCCGGTTGTTCCCTGTATCTGCAACAAAAAGGCTCCCTAACCCCGTCTCCAGGTCGCCATTGTTGCCAATGTCTATATCAGAGGGGAAAGAAAAATCTCCGTCGCTTGAGCCAGGCAGACCAAAAGCTTTGACAAATTCCACCTTAATTGGGCCCAGGGGCTTGGCTTTAGGCAAATCCCCCATGGCAACAGCCTCAAACTGCAAACCACAAACGGCCAACAGCAAAACAACAATAAACCACAAAATCACAATTTTTCTCAGTTTTCTGGTTGCAGTTGCGCAGTTCATGCCATCAGCTCCTTTATTTTAGCCTCAACATCACAGCTCCTCATCAATGTCTCACCGACTAAAATGGCTTTTACCGAGGCCACAGCCAGGTTTCTAACATCTTCCTGGGTCTTAATCCCGCTTTCACTGACAATAATCCGCTCTTTGGCCTGCGGGAATTTTTCAATTAACTTTACTGTATTATTTAAATCAACCTCAAGAGTATCCAAGTCGCGGTTGTTAATGCCGATTATCTTAGCCTCAGTGTTTAAAACCCTCTCCAGTTCTGCTTCATTGTGGACTTCAACCAAAGCTTTCATCCCCAAATTATGGGTAGCACACAAGAGTTTAATAAGCTGGGCATCCGATAAAATTCGAGCAATTAACAAAACCGCGTCAGCCCCGGCCATCCTGGCCTCAAAAACCTGGAGCTCATCCAAGATAAAATCTTTGCGCAAAACAGGAAGATTTACTTCTTCTTTGATCTTCGTGATAAATTCAAGTTTCCCCTGAAAATACTTTTGGTCCGTTAAAACAGAAACCGCACTGGCCCCAGCCAATTCATAAGTTTTAGCAATTTGAACCGGATCAAAATCAGGTTTAATTAAGCCGGCCGAGGGAGAAGCTTTTTTCACTTCAGCAATTAAGGAGATTTTATCTTTTGAGATGGCAGCGGCAAAATCAAGGGGTGGAGCTAAAAGCTGGGCAGCTGCTTCCACATTTTTCCCGTGATAGCGCACCTTGAGCCCTTCAATTTCCTGCCTTTTCTGGTTAATTATCTCATCAAGTAGCATGTGAGGATACTATAGCACTATCAACTATCTTGGACAATATCAACCAGTGCTCATCCACAGCAGGATTTGCCATCACTGCAATCACAACTTGGCTCGGTCCCTTTAAGGATCCCATTAATTATCCCGGCTGCGCAGCCTACCCCGGATTTAACAGTGATCGCCTTTGTCGGACAGTTTTTAGCGCAGGCACCGCACTCCATACAAGCGTCGCGGTCAACAATCTTGGCTTTTTTATTATTCATCTCAAAAACACTGTGCGGGCAAACATTAACACACATTTGGCAGCCAATACATTTATCCAAATCAAGTTTTAAGGTGACAACATCTTTTAAATACTTCATCCAATAATCCTCGCTGCTATATATAATATTATCCCAAGAGCCAACCCCGCTATCTGGAGCGGCACAGCCAGGCGCATCTCTTTTTGCACACCGGAGGGTGACGTGTAGGTGGATGAGCCGGTAAAGTTCATCAAAAGATACGAAGAAATAGTTGACATTAATAATAACCAGGCCAATTGATCAAACAAAGCCAGCCTTGAAACAGTAAAAATAATACCGGCTAAACCAAGCAAGGCCCCCTTCATTGCAAAGCTGCGGCCGGGAATAGCTGGCAAAAGAGCTGGGCCTAAAACCGTACCACAAAGATAAGCAACTACTAAGTTAATCACCGCTAGCCAAGGATCTACCTTGAAAAAACAAGAAAGAAGAAGGAAGAAGAAAAGGAGGAGAAAAAGGTATTTTGAATAATGCACAACTTCAACAGGAACCAATGTTAAGCGATCCTTAAGGTTAAAACGCACCTGCCGCATCTCTCCGCTTACTTTAAAGTTATCATGGATAAAAGCTGGCAGGTCCTCTGCCCTCACCGGTCCGTAAACCACTTGAAAGCCGGATAGCGATGCTACTTCATGCGCTGCAATCCCGGTTGCCCCCAGCTGGGGAACAATAACTTTCCTGTGACCGACAACTTTATCAAGCTCAGTCAATTTAATCCGATTAACCAGCTCAACTGTCCCAAAGGTCCCCCTCCCTGCGGCGCACCAGACATTGACCCCCTTAGTATCAAGGACCAAAATCCAAGCACCAAATCCCAAAAGGGAGCTGCGCACAATATCAAAACTTAATTTATAATTAGCAGAAACAAAAACTGGAGAATCAGGAGTTGGGTTATTTAATGCATAAAGGCCCGGCTCAACCGCATAATCACTCCGATTAAACGAGAGACGCACCATCATTGCACCAAGACGGTCAAATAATGAGAGGCGGCTATTGATTCTGGTAATGGCCGACATAATGTTTCAATATTTTACCACACTAACAATGCTTTTCCCGCTGTAGGAAGAGAATTCAGCCTTTCTTCATTTAAAACAACAATAAAAACTGGTTTTATAAACTGTAAATCTTGATAAGTAAATCCGCTAAGCTCAAGTTGTTTTTCCTTGTTCATATTAGTCCAAATTTCCTCTAAAATTGAGTTCGTCATTGTTCCCAAGTCTGTCTTTCCGATTGTCTTTAGCAATGATAATTTTGCGTTCAAGATTGCCTCAAATTGGTCGATAATCATGAGTAATGCAGCTAATTTTGAGCTTGGCCTTGGGCCAGGGTAATTTCTGGTTTCAGGTTCAGGGCTCCCCTCTACCAGTTCAGCCCTACAAAGTGCTGTGCCATGGTGTTGTTCAACCGCATCGGCAATTCTACTAAAATCCAAACATCTCAATTTATCGGCGGCACGCCTAGGGTGACTCAAAATTCTATTAAATTGTTCTAAGGTTATTGGTTTACGGCCAGACCTGCTACCATCTTTAGCTTCAAGAAAAAGATCCTGGTCGTCCAATTTGCTGATATCATGAAACAACCCTGCAACCCAAGCATCAAGAGAATCAATCCTTAATACAAAAGCAGCAGCCATCATAAGGTTGGCTACTCTGCGGCAGTGGTTGAAAGTTCCAGCAGCATCCTTTGCTAATTTAGCAATTAGAGGGTGATCAACAGTCCCAAAACGCGGTGTCTTCCCTGGCACTAATAAAGGAGGTCGAAAAGCAGTTCTTGAGGTTCCGGTTGATGATTTAATCATTCTAGATATATATCGTTAATTTTGGGTAAAAATTTCAGTTTTCTAAACAATAACTAAACAATAACTTTGCCTATAATTTTGAAAAATGCCTTACTTCCAACTGCTTTTCCCCTTCAACCTCAATCAGCTTTTCCACTTTCTGTAGCAAACTAGCCACAAAAATAAGTTCATACATTTTTTCCTTTGTAATATCTTCAAGTAAAAAATCTAAGCAACGCCATAAAGCAAAAACCGCCATCTCCTGATATTCCTCATTGCTTACCTTTTCCCACTCAGCAACTTCAGGAACAGGGATCTTGTGTTTGGAAACATCAAGCCAAAATGGCCGATCAAGAAAGGTCTTCTCCTTCCCTATCCAAACATACCCTCCTTCAAAACTTCCATCCAAAGAAGAATAAACCTCAAAAATATAATGCTCAAGGTCACCTTTAGCATCAATTGAATACTCAATTTCTCGCCGCAACCTCCAGTGAATATTTTTTGTTTCAAATTTGTCTGCCTCTACCAACAACTTCACTTGAATATTATGTCCAGACGTCGAAATAACACTGCGACTGACTATTTCACATCTATCCAGCTTAACTTTTGACCTAAGCCAAGTCATAGTTTGGGAAGAAAGTCTTATTGAACATAAATTACCGTTAATTAAAATCATAACAAGTAGAACATAGGCCTCGGGCTTCGCCCTCGGCGCTATGTTAATGTCAAATGTCTAATTTCCAATGTCAAATGAAGGAATTTATTATTAAAAATGCCGATAAATAGATATGGTCATCACTCTGAAAGAGATATTCAGAAACGAATGGGAACATTTCAAGCAAGAGAGCGATTCAAAAGAGCTAAATCGTTACTCGGTCGAAAAAAACGTTTGGAAACTAATCAACTGCCGCACCCTGATAATGGGGATTCAAAGCTATGCTTGTGACAAATGCAATCATGTCATGTTTGTCGCTAATACTTGCAAGAGCAGGTTTTGTCCTTCATGTGGCTACAAAGCTAATCTTAACTGGTTAAACAGCCTGCTTAATCGGTTAATCCCCTGTACCTACCAGCATCAAGTCTTTTCCCTACCAATTGAACTTCGGCCACTCTTTAAGTGCAACCGCAGAGTGGTCACAACCAGCATGTACAGGGCCATTTCCAGAAGCATTCAGCAATTTAACAAACGATCCGGTTTGCTCGGAGGGATCGTCGGAGTCTTTCACAGCTTTGGTTCAGGTCTTAAGCTGCACCCGCACTTTCACATCCTGCGAACCCGGGGCGGAATTAACCTAGAGACAGAACAATGGGAGGATAACAGTTACATCCCTGAAAAATACTTAAAAGGGGCATGGAAAAGCAAATTTCTTAGCCTGTTAAGAAAGGCATATGCTAAGGGAGAGCTTTGGTTCTGGGGAGAGAAAAAGGAATTCTATGCATTGCTTGATGGCTTATACCAAAAGAACTGGCACGTGTATATTAGAAGCGAGCCGGTTGAGGATTGCTTATCCATCAGTTATATCGGTCGCTATGTTAAGCGTGCTCCTTTCTCTCAAAGACTGATCGCCGCATACAAACAGGGAGAGTATGTTAAGCTGCGTTGGAAGGCCAAACAGAAGCTGCCTGACTGGCAGGCTTATGTTGTTCCCATCTTTGATTTTATTGACAGCTTGATAGTTCATATCCCCAATCATTACGATCATTTGATTTACTATTCCGGCTTATTTGCTCCCGCTCAAAAGAAACGGCTTTATGCTAAAGCCATGGAACATTTCGAGAAAAGCGTTAAAGAAGCAAAACCCTTTACCTGGCAAAGACTTAAAAAGCTTAATTGGGGAAACGATCCCCTGAAATGCCCCAAGTGTGGCGGCAACATGGTTTTTGTGCGGATGATCCGGTTCCGGCAGGCAGAAACAGTCCTTTATGAGATCAAGGACTACCAACTGGTTGTCAGAAACTTGGACAGCAGTTAGAATTAGATCATATGAAAGAAAGGAAGAAGTGCGCCATCTATATTTGTGATGTTTGCCAGTTTGAGGAACCTATGCCGCTGGAAGACCTACGCAAAAACCACAAGTTCAAGGAAGATGATCTATCTACTTACCCTAAATTTGAGTGTCATGGCTGCCATGGGAATCTTATTTCTGCCAAAAAGATTGAAGATTTGCCTGCCGAGTACTTCCCAGACATCACTCCCGAAGAATTCTACCGCGACTTCTAGCTAAAAACCGCCCTTCATTTTCTTAGTAAGGAATATCGACAGAGAAAAGAAAAAATTTCAGTTTGTGAGGCTACATTTTTCTAAGGGCAGCAACTCTTTCTGAAATCGGCGGGTGGGTCATAAACATGCTCGCAAACCAGGCCCGATTTGAGCCCTCATGCTCTTTGAGTGGATTAATAATATACATATGGGCAGTGGCCTTATTAGCTGCTTCCAGCGGCTCGGTATCTCGGGTCAGCTTTTCCAGGGCACTGGCCAGGGCCTCGGGGTGCCTGGTTATCATAGCTGAGCCTGCATCAGCTAAGAATTCGCGCTTACGAGAGATCGCCAACTTAATTAGTTGGGCAATAATTGGCGAAAGAATAGCCAGCACAATCGCCAAGATAAAAATAATTAATTGGGCTTGGCCGCCCCCCTTACTATCTCGCCTCCTCCCTCTCCCTCCACCCCAAAAACTCCAACGCAGAAAAAGATCAGAAAGTAAAACAACTGTGCCGGCTAAAATCGCCACAATTGTCATAAGTCGGATATCATAGTTGCCAATGTGGGAAAGCTCGTGCGCAATCACAGCTTCCAGCTCCGGCTTATCTAGTTTTTGCAAAAGTCCGGTTGTCACCGCCACCACCGCATGCTGGGGATCGCGGCCAGTGGCAAAAGCATTGGGGGCAGTATCGTCAATAATATAAATCTTGGGGCCTGGCAAGCCTGCCCCGATACAGAGGTTGTCTACAATATTATAGAGCGCAGGGTTATCTGATTTTTTAATCTCCTTGGCTCCAGAGATCGCCAAAACCATTTTGTCACTAAAATAGTAGCTGCCAACTGAAGAAAAAATCGCAATCGCACTAGCCATTATTAAAAAGGTAAACTGATCTTCAAAAGCCAAACCCATAATCCAGCCCAAAAAAGCAACAAACAGGATAAAACCAAAGATAAAAAAGAAGGTCTTTCTTTTATTAGAATCTATCTGGTCATAGATATTGAGTTTTGCCAGCTCTACCATTTAGAACTGTACTTTTGGTACTTCCCGAGCTGCTTCTTCAGCCTCAAACATATCCTTTTTCTTAAACGAGAACATGTTAGCAATAATACTGGAAGGGAAAACCTGAATCTTGATGTTGAAATCGCGCACGTTAGTATTGTAGAAACGGCGAGAATACTGAATTTTATCTTCAGTATCAGTTAATTCTCGTTGAAGCTCTAAAAAGTTTTGGTTAGCTTTTAATTCCGGATAGTTTTCAGCTACAGCAAAGAGTGACTTTAGAGTGCCAGCCAACATGTTTTCAGAAGCAGCTTTGTCAGCAACCCCAGTTGCCCCCATAGCCGAAGCCCTCGCCTTAGTCACATTTTCAAAAACAGAACTCTCGTGAGTAGCATACCCTTTAACCGTATTAACTAAATTAGGGATTAAATTGTATCTTCGTTTCAGTTGGACCTCAATATCTGCCCAGGCCTCTTCAACTCTCGTACGCAGGACAATCAACTTGTTGTAAGACATAATCACAAAGAGAGCAACCAACGCAGCTAGACCTAAAACAACCCATAAAGTACTCATTTTTTGCCTCCTTAAGCAGAATCTGACATAATCTTAGCTTGAAATAGCCACCGGGTCAAGATTAGAGCCCTTCGACTTGTTGCTTAACCTCTTTTATGGTTTCAATTACCTTATCTCTAATCTCGGCAGGTTTTTTGTCTTTAATATAAACTTCAACCGCGTAATTGCCAATCCACAAATCCGGCTGCCAGAGCCGAGCGCTCATTTTAAAATCATCATAAAGCATAAAATTAACATTAACATCTACCCCGGCCAGCTCAGAGCTAATCGTCTGCTTAATATTATCCAAAATCTTGGCAGCTTCATTAGTTGAAAGCACCACTTTTGAATCCGGCTGCATTGGATCTTTTGGCGTTTCCATTGGTCTACCTCCCATAGCAAAAATCGGAACAATTAAAAGCAAAACAAAAAATAAAACAACAGTTGTTTTCATATAAACAAATTCGTATCGGCTTTTTCCGCCGCGTTTAAGTAGCTAGCCACTCCCGCCACCTCCACCCCGGCAATTAACTCTTCTTTTTTAATCCCCATCACATCCATCGACATCTGGCAGGCAATAAGCTTAACCCCCTGGGCTTTAGCGCTCTCAATTAACTGCTCAAGAGAATCAACTTTTTTCTGACCCATAACAAAACGGATCATCTTGGCGCCAATTCCAAGCATGTTCATTTGAGAAAGCTTGAGCTTTTTGCTCCCCCGCGGCATCATCAGGCCAAACATCTTATCAATTAAGCCCTTTTTAGCTTTGGGCGCTTGCGGGTCGCGCAAAATATTGAGTCCCCAAAAAGTAAAGAACATGGTTACCTTGCGACCCATAGAAGCAGCCCCATTTGCAATAATAAACGAGGCAATGGCTTTATCAAGATCATTGCTAAAAACTACTAAAGTCTTGTCATTGCCGCTGTTAGGAATTGATCCCCCACTAACAGGGCTCCCCTTTTGTATATTCGCCACAATTTTCCCTCCCTCTTTGGCTTCAACCATTAACAACTTATTACCGGTCCGCTCACACCAAGCCCCAATATCATTTTTAAACCCGGGGTCAGTGGCAATAACTTCTAAAACCTCGCCAATCACTTTTCCCTTCATTACCTCTGCAACCTTAATAATTGGGCCGGGACACTGCAGGCCAGAGGCATCCAAGCTAGACTGGCTGTTGGTATTGACCATGTTGATATTCTCTGTTTTATCAACATAGACATCGTCAAAGACCCCAATATTGCTCTGCTCCATCGTAGTCAAACGATAGAGTTTAAAGCCACCGCTCAAACTATAAACATTTTTATAGCCCAGGTTGCGCAAAAGAGAAAGTGCAAAATAGCTGGTCTTCCCTTGGTTACAATAAACTACTACCTCTTTATCTTTGGGTAATTCATTCAAGCTATCACGAATCTTTACTAAAGGGATATTTTTTGCCCCTTCAATATGTCCCAGCTCAAACTCTGCCAAACCACGCACATCAACGATTAAAGCCCCACGCTCCTTGGCAGCTTCCACCTCATCCCAATAGATAACGTGACTTTTCCCCTCAAGCTGATTAATAGCTACCATAGCCGCTAAATTGACAGGGTCTTTGGCAGAAGAATACGGCGGCGCATAGGCCAGCTCAAGTTCTGCCAAATCATAAACAGTTTGTTTTTGCTGGAGCATGGCCGAGACCACATCTATCCGCTTATCAACACCTTCTACTCCAACAATTTGTGCACCTAAAAGACGGCCGCTAGAAAGCTCGTACAAAAGCTTAAAAAACATGGGGAAGGCATCAGGATAATAGCCGGCATGGGAAGCAGGATTAAGATACACTTTTGAGTATTTAACACCCTGTTTCTTTAATTGTTTCTCGCTATTGCCGGTAATCGCCACAGTTAAATCAAAAACTTTGGCAATGGCAGTCCCTGGGGTCCCTTTGTAAACACGATTTGCGCCGGCAATATTATCAGCCACCAGGCGACCTTGCTTATTGGCAGAATTAGCCAGAGGGATCAGGGAGAGCTGACCAGAAACACTCTCTTTAATCTCAATAACATCACCCAAGGCATAAATATTAGGATCATTAGTCTCCATTTCATCGTTAACAACCATCCCACCCTTAGCACCAACTTCAAGTTTTGCTTGTTTGGCTAGGTTAACCTCCGGCTTGATCCCCACATTGAGCAAGACCATGTCTGCTTCCAAACTGCGGCCGCTCTTTAATTTAACGCTAAGTAAATCTTTGCCAGTTTCAAACTTTTCAACCGCATCTTTTAAGTGAAGCTCTATCTTTTTATTGCGTAAATGCTGATGGATGACTGCGGCCATTTCAAAATCAAGCAGGTTCATTACCTGGTCAGCCAGCTCAACAATCGCGACTTTTATCCCTAGGTGAACAAGATTTTCTGCCATCTCAAGCCCAATAAACCCAGCGCCGACAACAACAGCCTTTTTAGGCTTCTTTTGATTGATAAAAGCTTTGATCACATCCATATCTTCAAGACTGCGCAAGGTAAAGACACGGGAATCATTCACTCCGTCTATCGGCGGGCGAATTGGCTGGCCGCCGGGAGACAAAACCAGTTTGTCATAGCTTTCTTCATAAACATTATTATTAGCCAGATCTTT
>Ga0066640_10001968_pt1 | contig 12338 bp, 13 predicted proteins | sample CryGeyCG2114_020_2_FD_59505 | JGI IMG/M metagenome (GOLD analysis project Ga0066640, IMG submission 59505) | Groundwater microbial communities from aquifer - Crystal Geyser CG11_big_fil_rev_8/21/14_0.20 | ecosystem: Environmental > Aquatic > Deep subsurface > Groundwater | place: USA: Utah... | reverse complement strand
TTCTGCGCTCGAATTGCGGATGCGCCTTGACGGAAATATACAGGTACAGGTCGCCGGCACCACCGGGCGAGACCTCACCTTCACCGCGCACGCGCAGGCGGCTGTCATTATCAACTCCCGCCGGTATCGACACATCGATCTTGCGGGTGACGCGGATCATCCCCTTGCCGGCGCACTGCGGGCAGTATTCCGTTATGGTCTTGCCCTGGCCTCCGCAGGAGCTGCAGGTCTGGTTCATCTGGAAAAAACCGCCCAAGCTCATCGTGACCGCCCCGCGGCCCTGGCAGGCCGGACAGGTCTTTAAGTCGCTGCCCGGTTTGGCCCCGCTGCCCTGACAATTCCCGCAAACCTCATGACGGGGGACCTGGATCTTTTTCTTGACCCCGGTATAGGCTTCCTGCAGCGTGATCTCAACTTCATATTGAATATCCCGTCCCCGCTGCCGGCGGGCCTGCCCGCGGCCGCGGCCGCCGCCGAACCCGTCAATATCACCAAAGAACTGGCTGAAGATGTCCCCCAGGTCCCCGAAACTGCCGAAGTCCGCTCCGCGGAAAATATCCTCAGCGGTATACCGCTGGTCGATCCCGGCATGGCCGTACTGGTCGTACATCTTGCGCTTTTCCGGGTCCGCCAGGACACCATAAGCTTCGGAGATCTCCTTGAACCTTTCTTCGGCATCCTTTTTCTTGTCCGCACTGACACGGTCCGGGTGATGCTTGAGCGCCAGCGAACGGTACGCCTTTTTGATCTGCTGGATAGCCGCGTCTTTGGGAACGCCCAGGATCTCGTAGTAGTCTCTTTTGCTCATGGTCCGCCTAACATAACGCACCCCGCTTGGTCGCGGGGTGCCCGATTAACAAAAAAACTTTAGATAAACATCTTACTTATTGTCATCGGCCTTGAAATCGGCATCGATAACATCGTCATCCTTTTTTCCCGTTCCTGCATCCTGGGACCCCCCGCCACCGGATCCAGTCTGGCCTTGCGCTCCGGCTTGCGCGCCGGCCCCAGCCGTCTGCTGGGATGCCGTTGCCTTGTAGACCTCTTCGGCCAGCTTATGGCTCACCTTCTGCAGGGACTCCATGCTCTGTTTGATCTTATCCTTGTCCTTGCCCTTAATGGCCTCTCGAAGGTTGTTGAGTTCTTTTTCGATGTTGGATTTGTCGCCGGCGGATATCTTGTCGCCGTAATCCTTGACCGCTTTCTCCGTCGAATAAAGCAGGCTGTTGGCCTGGTTGAATATTTCCGCCTCTTCTTTCTTTTTCTTATCTTCTTCGGCGAATTTCTCGGCCTCCTTGACCATCTTCTCGATATCCTCCGGAGACAACTTGGTCGGCGCCGTGATCTTGATGGACTGTTCCTTGCCGGTGCCTTTGTCCTTGGCCGACACATGGACGATCCCGTCGGTATCAATATCGAACGTGACCTCGATCTGCGGGACGCCGCGCGGTGCCGGCGGGATCCCCATCAGATCAAAGGTCCCCAGGACCGTATTGTCGGATGCCATCTGCCGTTCGCCCTGCAAGACCTTGATCGTGACGGCCGGCTGGTTATCTTCGGCGGTCGAAAAGACCTGGCTTTTCTTCGTTGGAATGGTTGTATTGCGCTCGATGAGTTTCGTGAAGACCCCGCCGAGCGTTTCGATCCCCAAGGACAGCGGGGTGACATCAAGCAACAGGACCTCTTTGGCCTCGCCGCGAACGATGCCCGCCTGGATGGCCGCGCCCAGTGCGACACATTCCATCGGGTCGATCCCGCGCTCGATCTTCTGGCCGACTTCCTTTTCCACGAACTGCTGGACGGTCGGCATACGGGTCGGACCGCCGACCAGGATAATCTTGTCGATTTTGATCTTTTCGCCCAGCTTATCTCCGGCATCCTTCATCGCCTGGACGATCGGACCGCGACAGCGGTCGATGATCGGGGCGACCAGAGATTCCAGCTTGGCCCGTTCAATCTTTAAGTTCAAATGCTTCGGTCCGCTGGCATCGGCGGTAATGAACGGCAGGTTAACGTCCGTCGAGATCGTGCTGGAAAGCTCAACCTTGGCTTTTTCCGCCGCTTCCCGCAGGCGCTGGAACGCCATCTTGTCGCTCTTAAGGTCAATGCCGCTTTCTTTCTTAAATTCCTCGCAGATATGGTCGATCAGGACATTGTCCATATCCGTCCCGCCGAGTTCATTGTCCCCGTGGGTCGAAAGGACCTCGAACGTCGCGGCCTTGTGCTCTTCGTCCCAACCCATCTCCAGGATCGTAACATCAAGCGTCCCGCCGCCGAAGTCAAAGACCATGATCTTCTGTTCCTTGCCGGCCTTATCCAGCCCATAGGCCAGACAGGCCGCGGTCGGCTCATTGATGATGCGCAGGACCTTTAAGCCCGCGATCTCGCCCGCGTCACGGGTCGCCTGCCGCTGGTTGTCGTTAAAATACGCCGGGACGGTGATGACCGCTTCTGAAACGGTTTCTCCGAGATATTTCTCGGCGTCCGCCTTGATCTTCTGCAGGATGAACGCGCTGATCTGCTGGGGCGTGTATTCTTTCCCGAAGACCTTGAACTTGTGGTCGGTCCCCATCTTGCGCTTGGCCGCATAGATGGTCCCTTCGGAGTTGACCGGGGCCTGACGGCGCGCCGGCTCCCCGACGAGCCTCTGCCCGTCCTTGGTGAACGCGACGAACGAAGGGAAAGCCTTCCCCGACGCCACGCCGGCTCCTTCTGCCGAGGGAATAATAGCCGCCCGTCCGCCTTCCATCACCGCGGCGGCCGAGTTCGACGTTCCTAAGTCGATTCCGATTGCCTTTGCCATTGTCAACCTCCTTGACATAAAGTCACACGTCACCTGTCACAGGTCACACGACTTGAAATCTTCCTGTGACTTTGTGACCCTGTGACTTTGTGACCACGTTATTCTTTTTCTTTCCCCTTATTGACGGCGACCTTGACTTTGGCCGTGCGCACGACCCGTTCGCCGAGATAATACCCTTTTTGCAATTCTTCCAGGACCATCCTGTCCTGAGCCGTCTCTGTTTCTTCCTGCAAAAGAACTTCCTGGCAGTGCGGATCAAACGGCTTGCCGACCGATTCAATCGGCCGGACATTGTTCTTTTTTAACAGATCGTAAATATGGGCCATGACCAGCTCAACGCCTTTCAGGAACGACTCGTAATCCTGATGTTTGGTGTTCGCCGCCTGCACGGACCGTTCCAGATCATCAAGGATAGATAAAAATTCCGTGACCAGCGCTTCGTTCGCGTACTTGGTGAATTCCATTTTGTCGCGGTCAAAACGCTTGCGGACATTCTCGAACTCGGCGTAAAGCCTGACCCACTTGTCCTTGTAATCAGCCGCCTCCTGCTTGAGCTTTTCGTACTCTTCTTTATTGAGCGTGACCGTCTGCTCCGGATGGCCGCCGGGTTTATCGGCTTGCTCGTCTTTCTTGATGTTCTTGTTGTGATCCTTGACGTTCATTTCACATTAACTCACTCATGACTTCGGTTAAATAATCCAATGTTGAAACGACCCGGGAATAGTTCATGCGCGTAGGTCCCAGGACCGCGATCCGGCCGCTGGGGCCTTTTCGCATCCGGTATTCAGAAACCGCCAGCGAACAATTTTCGATGTTGGTCAGAGCGATCTCATGGCCGATATAGATCTGGATCTTGTGGTCGATCCTTTGATTCAGGATATCCAGGATGCGTTCCTTTTCCTCCAGGGCCGAAAGGATGTTCCGGATCTTCTGAAGGTCCTGCGTCTCCGGATAACCCACAACATAGCTGGTCCCTTTACAAAAGAGCCGGTCATTCCAACCGTCCACGGTAATAATACTGGTATACTGTGTAACGTCCGAAACGACCTGGGAAGTCTTTTCCATGACCTCTTCCAAGTCCTTGATCTCGCGCGCGTATTCGGCCTTGATGCGGGCCTGTTCCTCTTCCAGGAGCTTGATCTCATTCATCAGGTTATCTACATAATAGCGGTAGCCTTCCTGAGTCGGAATACGTCCGGCTGATGTATGCGGATGGGTCAGGAAACCATCGTGTTCCAACTCCGCCAGAATATTGCGAATCGTTGCCGGACTTAAATCCAGTTTGTACGCCTTGGCGATATAACCGGAACTGACCGGGGTGATCGTCTTGATATACTCATTGACGGTGATCCCCAGGACCATGTCCTTACGCTGCTTATAATCGGAATGCGTTAACGCCATGCTTCCTCCCTAAATTTCTATCCTAAACAATACGTTGGCTTTAGTTCTCTGATAAAAATCAAATTGTGCTTATTTTTAGCACTCCTGTCAACTGATTGCTAAAGGCGTATTATAACAAATCCATTTTGATTGTCAATACAGATTTTGGGAGGAAAAATGCCCTGAGGAAGCCCCTCGAACAGCCTGGCTACGAGGTCATTTCAGCTTCAATCGCGTTAAGTTTCTTGACGATATAAGCCATGTCATCGAGGAAAGGGTCGATCGTCGTTACATTGTGTCTCAGGTCATAAAGGGTCGGCTTCAGTATGCCGGGAGGATGAAACCTCAGGATAAGCATACCGTCGATGATCTCCATCGACATTAACGGATGCCCGAATTTATCTTCATTGCTGCAATCCGCCAGGATGCCGGTAACCCGACTGTCGGCGACAAGCTTACCCGCCCTTGGGGGGTCGTTGGTATACACGCCGAACCTCTTTAATTCCGGAGGTAAATGGACCAGGACACTATCCATGCCCCAGCCGGAAGAAAGATCTTTGATGGTCTTTGCCTTTGTACGGAAGGTCGCTGCTTCCTTTTCGGTGAAGGTCAGCGAAAGCCGGCTACGGGACTTGACCGTCAAGAATCCTTTATAGAACGTGGTCCGTATCCCGGCGTCTTCGATATCTTCAAAATTAAATTCAAATCCCTCGTGCGAGAACGTGATCCGGTAGGAATTATTAAACCCTTCCAGCGGTTCCTTCCTGCCCTCCAAATAATCCGTCAGGCTCAGAAGATATTTCTCACGGAGAACAGCCGAGTCTTTCGGCCCGCGGCTCATCCAGACGATGCCGGCCACCAGCACAACAACAATAGCAATGATCCATCCATACATAGGCGTTTCTGATCGGCTCCTCTTGATTTTCCGAATGATTGATTGCCCTTATTATAATGAAAATTATGTCAATGAGCAGTTGTTTTGTCAAATTTTCCTTGACCCCTGACATCACGCCGGCGTGTCCGGCCCGGGGGCGCCGTGAGGCGCCCCCGTCGGACGCTTATTCAATGTCGATCGTCTTGCTCTTGCCATGCTCGGTCTTGGGGACCGATATCTCCAGGACACCATTATTGTACTTCGCCTTGATCCTGGATTCATCGACGGACGTCCCCAGGCTCAGGCGCCGTTCGAAAGAACCATACGTGCGTTCCACGCGATAATAGTTCTTATCTTTCTTCTCCTCCTCATTCTTGCGCTCACCTTTGATGGTCAGCACGTTGTTCTCCAGGGAAACCGCGATGTCCTCTCTTTTCAGGCCCGGCAAATCAGCCTTGATAAAGACATTGTCCTTATCCTCGCTGATATCAATGGCCGGATACCAGCCCTCCCTTGTCAGGGCGGAATTCCGCCACAGGGACGGGAACAACTGGTCCGAAAAGAACGGGTCATCCAAACCGAAGAACGTTTGGAACGGATCGACTTCTTTTTTTCTCCATGGTACGAGTGCCATAGAAACCACCTCCTTGATGTTTGTTTTGACCTTTCCTTTACCCGTGTGCCAATAATCGATCCGGCGGCGCCACCTTCTCTACATTATCAGCACTCAAGTGTTAAGACTGCCAAATTCTGGGTAAAAAATTTTACTTTCTCGTCCTTCCCTTCTTTTCTTCCTCATCCGTGTCCCACATCTCCAAAATTATTTTTACTCCGCTTAAATTCACGTTCTTCTCTTCCATTAAGAAATGTATGTAGCTTAAGGTCTTGACCTGTTTCTGGGAATAACACCGCGTTTTTTTGTTCAGCCGCTCGGGACAAACAATGCCCATTTCATCAAGCCGCCTTAGCGTCCAGACCGGGATGTCAACCAACTCGCTGACAACACCGATCACGAACAGCGGCATTTCCGCGCTTAACTCAACCTGGAAATGATCCGGCATCATTTCATCCATTGCATTGACCTCCGTCACCGAATAAAATATAGCATTATCTAACTTGTTTGTCAAGGTTTTTTATCAAATCTTGTTAGATTATCTAACTGGCACAAGTCATCACGTGCCAGTAACTTACATCATGCATTAGCCTGAAACTAGGATCAGGAGACCTTAACCTTGTAAAAACGGCCGGCAATTTTGGTGGGAACAGCGGCCCGGATGTGGACCGCATCATTGTAATATTTAACGGAATAAACCTGGCCCTCTTCATGCGCGATACTGATCAGATCCATGCGTGTGATGGGGATCATCAGATCGATATTGACGATCCGTACGGCCATCTTCTCCATGATCTTTTCGACCAAGACAGGGACTCCTTCCCCGGTCTTGGCAGAAATGGCGACCGCGCCCTCAAAATTCTGCTGCAGTTCGTCAATGAACGACCTGTCGAAAACATTATCGATTTTGTTAAACACGGTAATAATCGTCTTTTCACCGGCATCCAGTCCCTTAAGGACCTCATTGACGGAACCATAAAGATTGCGGAAATTATGGTGGCTGACGTCCAGAACGTGCAGCAGCAGGTCCGCGTCGGCGACCTGCTCCAAGGTTGCGTGGAACGATTCGATCAAGTGGTGCGGCAGGTCATGCATGAACCCGACAGTGTCGGAGATGATCGTTTTCTGGTGGTTGGGTAAAATGAACTGCCGGGTCACGGTGTCCAGGGTCGTGAACAAACCGTCGCGCGTTTCCTGCTCGGCCTGCGTCAGGGTATTGAGCAACGTCGATTTACCCGCGTTGGTGTAACCGACCAAAGAGATCGCCGGCACGCCTTTTTCCTTGCGTTTCGCCCGCCTCAGGGAACGCCGCTTGGAGACTTCTCTTAATTCCGCCTTTAATTTGTCTATCCTCTGGTTGATACGCCGACGGTCGATCTCCAGCTTCGTTTCCCCGGGACCCAGGGTCCCGATCCCGCCGCCGAGACGCGACAAGGCGATCCCCTGCCCGACAAGGCGCGGCAGCAAATACTCCAGCTGAGCCAGTTCCACCTGCATCTTGCCGGCCTGACTTGTGGCATGGCGGGCAAAAATGTCGAGGATCAGCTGGGTCCGGTCGATGGTCTTGGCGTTGATCTGTTCTTCCAGGTTCCTTTGCTGGCTGCCGGTCAGGTCGTGACTAAAGATCACGGTATCCACATGTGTCGTTTCGCAAATGTTCGCGATCTCCTCGACCTTGCCCTTACCGATCAAATGGGCCGGCGCGATATGCTCGACATGGCAGATCACCTTGTCGATGACCTCACCCTGGCAGGCAAGGACCAGTTCCTCCAATTCCCGGCTGACTTCCTCAATCGGCCAGTCTTGGGGGCGCTTAAAGTCGATCACGACCAATAATACTTTTTCTCGCTCCATTGATTCTCCGCTTAATCGCTAATCGTCCATCCGGCTGATGATCACCCCGGCAATATCCTCGGCGGTGTCTTCGGGGTTGACCGATATCCACGTCAGCCTCTTTTCCCGGCGGAACCACGTCAGCTGACGCTTGGCCAGGCGGCGTGTGTTCATTTTGATCGCTTCTTTGGCCTCTTCCAGGCCGCATCGGTCCTGCAGGAACGCGCGGACTTCCTTGACCCCGATGATCGCCGCAGCCGTCCGGCTTAAGTCCCTGTCCGCCAACTTCTTTATTTCTCCGACCAGCCCTTGGTCGAACATGGCATCCACCCGCTGGTTGATTCGACGGTAAAGTTCCTCGCGGGGCCGGTTCAAAGCAAACAGCCGGACGTCATATCTGCCCCAGAGTCCGGAACGTTTTTCCTGTATTGCCGATAACGGTTTTTTCATCGTCAGGTAAACTTCCAGGGCCCGTGTGATCCGCCGCTCGTCATGGGGATGGATCTTGTCCGCCGCCGCCCGGTCGACTTTCTGCAGTTCTTTATACAAAGGAAGTGTCCCCTGGTCACGGATCCGGTCTTTTAATTGCGCACGGACTTGCACATCTTTCTTGCCTTCCTTAAAAATACCGTCCAGCAAGATCTGCATATACATCCCGCTGCCGCCGGATACGACCGGCACTTTGCCTGCCGCCCAGAGATCCCGGATCGAATTAAGCGCCAGGGTGTTAAATCGGACAACGTCAAAATCCTCCTCAGGCGAAATGATATCGATCAAATGATGCGGGACCTTTTTTAGATCGTGGGCTGAAGGTTTATTGCTCGCGATCGCGACATCCCGGTAGACCTGCATGGAATCGCAGGAAATGATCTCTCCCTTGATCCTGCCAGCCAAGGCAACGGCGACATCCGTTTTCCCCACGGCCGTCGGCCCGACAATAAAAATAATCTTCTTTTTGCTCATTAACTAGGGATAAATACGGGTAGGATAGCCCAGCCTGGTCAGCTTGCGCTTCATGTCCTGCGCCTGGTCCAGATCCGAGAACTGTCCGACGCGCACACGATAAAATTTCCGGCCGTCCTTGTCGGTCGTCTCAACAATATACGCGTATTCCTTTTTGTCCTGGAGTTCCTCGACAAGCGTGAGAGCTTTTTCCTGCTCCAAAAAGGAACCGACCTGAACGGCAAAGTACTGCTTTTCCTCCAGCAACTGCTTTGCGCGGTGAAATTCCGGACTTTGCGGGAAGGTGTGGATGATCCTGTTCAAATAATCCTGGGCTTCCTGCCACTGACGTAGCCGCAAATTCGCCCGGGCGATCTTTAAATAAAGCAGGCTGGTATATTCCGAATTCTTCGTCCCTTTAACCATGTCCATGGAAAGGTCAAGCGCGGTCTGGTAATCCCCGGCCAAAAGGTATGAATCGATGATGCCGAAATTGATCTTGCTGTCCAGCGCGCCCTCCGGGCGCAGCGTCAGCGCCTGCTGGAAGGTATCCCGCGCCTGCCGGTGATCGCCCAAATAGAGCTCGCTTAACCCCAGATAATAAAGAGCCTCCCCTTTTTGCCCGGCGGCGGGGTTCCCGGCAATATATTCCGCGGCAAGCTGCTTGGCCTTTTTAAAATCTTTTTTGATGACCGCGGTTTGAATGTCATCGATCCCGGCCGGTTTGAAGCCGCACAAAAACAGCGCCCCGACAAAAACAAGGACGCCGCACAAAGCCCGGGAACTGTAAGAACATCTGGTCATGGGAGTTATATTAACAAAAATAGTCTTTCTTTTCTACTTAAATCCCTGTTTGCTGTCTGGCAGGGGTGCAAGCGATCGGGATCAGCGTTTGTCTATCTTGGATGGACGGGAGGGAGGGATGTTTTTGCCCGGACGGCCGGAAAACGGCCGCGACGACGACGGATCGCGATCCTGGCGGAATTTAGACCGCTTTTCCCGGAATTTCTTCCGTTTTTCCTGCCTGTCCTCGGGGGAAAGCTTCTGCCACTTCTCCCTTTTTTGCTTCAATGCTTCTCTCTTCTCGGGCGGCATATCCTGCAGGCGTTGATGGCGCTGACGAAGGGCCTTTTTCTCGGAGGGGCTCATCTTCTCCCATTTTTGCCAACGCTCGCGCACGGCTTCCCGCTCTTGGGGAGGTAAATCCTTGAACCTGCTCCAGGAATTCTTAATGCGCTCCTGCTTTTCGGGAGGCATCTTCCTAAAATCACGGTAACGCTCCTTGATCTGTTGACGCTTTGTCTCATCCATACTCTTCCAGCGTTCATAGCGCTGACGGATCTTGTCTTTTTGCGCGTCGGGCAAGCTGTCCCAACGCTGCTGTCGCTCCCGCATGGTTTCCTGCGATTCCTGAGCCCGGACCGGAACGGTCCAATACCCCATCGTCAGAATCGAGGCCACCAGGACCATAAAAATCTTATTGTTGGCTCTGACCATCATCTTCCCTTTCATTGAGCTGTTCAATATCGTCATAATTCTCCAAAAGCACTTCGTCTTCCTCCAGCATGTCCATCATTTCCAGAACATCAAGATTGCGGATGATATCCGTCTCGTCCGTCTGCTCAACCGGCTCCTGCCGGGCGCCAGCGCCCATACTCCCCGCCAGGCCTATCGCCGCCCAAAAACAGCAGCACAAACACCAGGAACGACACCGGCTACGCATCAAGGTTTTCGATGATCTCCATATCCTCAAGAAAATCAAGATCACTGATGATATCATAGTTCTGGGCCAAATCCAGGTTAGCGACCATATCCAGTTCATCGGACGGCAAGACCGCCAGCACCTCATCCGGGTTCCGGACCTCAACGGTCGTTTTTAACGTAAAAGCCCCCACGATCAGCAAGGTACAAACGGCCGCATAAACCGGCACCAGTTGCCTGTTGGTCAACGCCTGCCGAAGGCCCGCGAGCAGCTCTTCATGCCACGGCTTGTGGGAGACCAAACGGTTCCAGAACCGGAAAACATAATCCGGGTGAGGCTCAATATCCTGCCAGCTATCAAGCATTTCCCAACTGGACTCATAAGCGCGCACCTCCAGCTGACAGGCCCGGCAACTTTTCATATGTTTACGAAAGTCATTGGCCTGGCTGGAGTTAAGGTCCCCGCCTAAGAATTCCGGTATCAATTTCTTCAGCTCTTTGCATTTCATGGGTTCACCTGTTTTTTAAACACTTACAGGACAAAAAAGTTCCGGTTAAATCCATTAATTATAATAATACTTACTTATCTGGCATATGCAGCAGATGGCTCAACTTGACCTTCAGGTTCTCTTTGGCGCGGTTCAAAAGCGATTTAACCGCTTCCGGGGAACACCCCATTGTCTCGGCAATGGCCTCGTAAGAAAGCCGCTCATACCGCCGTAAGATAACCGCCAGCTTTTGGTTCTCCGGCAGGCTGTTGACCGCCTCCTGGACGATTACGGCTGTTTCCTGACGCTGCAGGACCTGGGCGGGATGCTCCGCTTTCGGATCGGCCAGCTGCCGCTGCATGGCACCGTCCTCACCGTCGACATCCTGGTCCAGCGAGACCGCCTGGCGTTTCATGGACCGGACCGCGTTTAAGCTCAGGTTCTTTGCGATCGTGTAAATCCAGGTCTGGAATTTGGCCTGCGGCCGATAGGACGATCCGGACCGGTGGACCTTGATAAAAACTTCCTGGGCAAGGTCCTCAGCCGTATCCCGGTCGCCGACAAAACGATAAGAGAAATTCAGGATGCGGGCGTAGTACTTGCGCATCAAAGTTTCAAAAGCAGGCACGTTCCCCTTTTGAAACTCGAGCATCAGTAGAACATCAGGGTCGGTTAAGTAATCGGGTGAGTTTTGTTGAGAGTGATTATGGGACACAACTCAGGTCGGGTACCAGCGTCCCAGGGTCCAGCGTCCCCGAAACTTTTGGGCTTGACTGGGTATCTGGGCACTGGATTACCGGGACCCCTTTACGATTTCAAAGCATTTTCAAGATCTTCAATGAGATCCTCGGCCCCTTCGATCCCGATGGAAACGCGGATCGTCTCCGGCGTGATCCCCGAGGCCTTCAAGCCCTTTTCTCCCATCGAGGCATGGCTCATGGACCACGGATGCTCGATCAGCGATTCGACACCGCCTAATGATTCGGCCAGGCAGAAATATTTCAGCTTAGGAAAGAATTTACCCAGCGGGACTTTCTTGGTGTTCAGCTCAAACGCCAACATCCCACCAAACCCCTTCATCTGCTTCTTGATCAGGGCCTGCTGCGGATGGCTGGACAGCCCCGGGTAGTAGACCTTTCTGACGTTTTTATGTTTTTCCAAGAACCGGGCGACGGCAAGCGCGTTTTCCTGGTGCTGCTCCATCCGGGCCGCCAGGGTCTTGACCCCGCGCAGGACCAGCCATGAATCGAACGGGGATTCGGACACACCGATGGCGTTGACCAGAAAACGCCCCCTTTCCTCGAGTTCCTTGGTCCGATAAATAATGGCACCCCCGACGACATCGCTGTGGCCGTTGATGTACTTGGTCGTGGAATGGACCACCAGGTCCGCTCCGAATTCGAACGGCTTTTGAAAGTACGGCGAAAGGAACGTATTGTCCACGACGGTCAGCAGCTTTTTCTGCTTGGCGATCTTGATCACGCCGTCCAAGTCCACGATGTTCAAAAGCGGATTCGAAGGTGTTTCAATCCAGACCATCTTCGTTTCCGGCCGGATCGCCGCCTTGACGGCCTTCAGGTCGCGCATGTTGACAAAAGAAAAAGATATCCCCAGCTTCGGCATGACCTGGTCGAACAAGCGGTAAGTCCCACCGTAAATGTCATCGCCGGTGACGACATGGTCGCCGCTCTTTAAAAGAAACAG
>Ga0066640_10001961_pt1 | contig 12362 bp, 15 predicted proteins | sample CryGeyCG2114_020_2_FD_59505 | JGI IMG/M metagenome (GOLD analysis project Ga0066640, IMG submission 59505) | Groundwater microbial communities from aquifer - Crystal Geyser CG11_big_fil_rev_8/21/14_0.20 | ecosystem: Environmental > Aquatic > Deep subsurface > Groundwater | place: USA: Utah... | reverse complement strand
GGCGAGCGGAAAATGACCGACGTCGCAGGGTTTCACATCACCGCGCTCTATTCTCCATTTCTTTCATTCAGCGATATCGCCGCCGAATGGCTGGAGTGCCAGGGCGACGTTGGCGCGTTAATGAACTTTATCAACTCATGGCTGGCTGAGGAGTTTGAAGAAAAGACCCAGCAGCTGACGACCGAATCGTTAAAAAAGAACATCGGGGTTTATCATCGCGGATTTGTCCCGGACCGGGCCTTTGTTCTTACGGCCGGAATTGATAAACAGCAGGACCATTTCCTTTTCGCGGTCTACGCCTGGGGTTATGGAGAGGAGGCCTGGCTGGTCCGGGAAGGCCGGCTGGAAACCTGGGAGCAGGTCACGCAGGCGATTTTTATGACAAAATATTTTCGCGCGGACCGGAAAAATTTTCTTGATGTTCGTCTAGCCTGCTTCGATTCCGGGTATGACACCGATGAGGTGTACGATTACTGCCGCGCGAACAGCCCGCAGGCGCGGGCCACCAAAGGGCAGCAGCACCAGCGCGCGCCCTGGTACGCTTCCAAAATCGACAGCCATCCGCTCAAGGGCGGCAAGATCGCCCAGGGCCTGACCCTGTGGCATCTCGACACATCGTTTTTTAAAGAAAAAATCCACCGGCACATCAACACGCCCCAGGGCGAGACCGGATGCTGGCATTTTCACCGGGAAGTGACCGAGGACTTCTTGCAGCAGATTTCCGCCGAGGTCAAATCTGTGTTTGTCGATAAACGCACAAAGCGCCGCCGGGAGGAATGGCGCCTGCGAACGTCCGGCGCCGCGAACCATTACCTGGACTGCACGGTCAACGCGGCCGCGGCCGCGGATATGCTGGGGATCCGATTTCTTTCAAAAGACCAGGCCGAGGAAATGATCCGGCAATCCATGCACATCGATGCCGGGAAAAAACCTGACGACGATGACAGGTCAAACGACAACTGGGTCACGGGATGGAGGAGGTAATTGGACGGCAAAGGCTGGGCGCTGGATGGTTACGAGGACTTTACCGGCCGGGACCGGCAAGCGGAGTTACGCGAGCGCGCCCAGCGACAGAGTCAGGAAGTTAAAAAAAAACAAAACAATCATGATTACGCGGTCGAGTATGTTGCAGTGAAGTGCCCGCGTTGCGGAAGCAAGAAAAATAAAAAATACAAACATACTCCACCAGTTAGATATCACAAATGTTTGAATTGCGGAAATAATTTCAAAAGTGTCGAGAAAAAGTAATCGTGTCAAGCATTTTTTGCGTCCCACATCGTTAAAGTGACCATCACAAGTATTTAAATTGCAGATATTTACAAAGTGCTTACCCTGATGAGGGTAAAGACCCCCTTGAAATTTCCCGAAATTCCTTCAAAATAATATCATACATTGAAATTGAACCCCCGGGACGGATGAGTCCCTTATAATAAAATTCCTGATCTCATCAATCGGGAAGCCAAAGAAAATTAAAAGCCCTTACTTGCGCGCAAGGCGAGTAGGGGCTTTTTCTTTGGCCGCGCCAGCAAAACAAAGGATCCGCATGTCCGTCGCAGCGCAAACCATGCTCGACAACGTCGAGACCGCCATCAACAACATCCTGTCCGGCGGCGCGGCGCAATCCTATTCCATCAACGGCCGAAATTTAAACCGATACCCCCTAAAAGAGCTTTATGATCTGCGCGCGTCGTTGCGCCTGGAAGTCGCGCGCGCGGAGTCCGGCGGCACGACGCGCCTGGCCGAGTTTCAGGAGCCCAGCTGATGCCTTATTTCGACGAGAGCAAAAAATCATTTTCCGAGCGGATATCGAACGGCATCGATGGCGTAATTGGTTTTTTTTCGCCGGCCGCCGCGGCACGGCGCATGGCCGCGCGTTATGTCGCGCGCACGATGTTCGGGTCCGAGTACCGGGGAGCCAGCCGGGACCGCACGACATACGACTGGAACCCGCGCGGGTATTCCGCGGACGAATCCCTGCTGTACGAACTGCCTACGTTGCGCTCCCGCAGCCGCGACCTGGTCCGCAATAACCCCTACGCCGCCGGCGCGATCGATACCGTGACGGTCAATGTTGTCGGATCCGGCCTGCGGCCGCAGTCAAGGATCCCGCACGAGCTGATCGGGATCCCCAAGGGGTCCGCCGACGAGTTCCAGCGGCAGGCGGAGTATATCTGGCATCAGTGGACGCCGTTTGCGGACGCGGCCAATAAGATCGATTTTTACGACATGGAAGCGCTCATCATCCGCCAGATCCTGGAAAACGGAGAGGTGCTGATCCTTCCGATGATGGTCGACGACCCCATTGACCGGCCGCTGTCAACCGCGTTTGACATCATCGAAGCGGACCGCCTGGCCACCCCGCCCGGGCGAAGTGGCGACAAGAAGATCCGCAGCGGGGTTGAGATCGGCGACCGCGGGCAGCCGCTGGCGTACTGGGTCAAAAAAACTCATCCCGGTGACATAACGGTTGGCATCAGCCGGCAGGACGATTATATCCGGTATCCCGCCTATCGCAAAGACGGCCGGCGCAACATTATCCACATTTTCCCGATTTCACGTCCTGGGCAGACGCGCGGCGCGCCGTTTTTCGCGCCGGCCATGCAGTATTTCAAGGACATGGCCGCGTATATGGAAGCGGAGATCGTTGCCGCGCGCATTGCCGCCTGTTTCGCGATTTTTGTCGAGTCTCCTGACCCGTCTTTGATGCCGAGCATGAAAGATACGCGCACGGATACCGCCAGCGGCCGCAAAAAGTCGTGGATCGAGCCCGGGATGATGCAGCATTTAGCGCCCGGGGAAAAAATATCATCCTTCGCGCCGGACCGGCCGAATTCCAGCGCGGACGCGTTTATCAACCACATTCTGCGCGCTATCGGGTCGTCCCTGGGCCTGCCTTACGAGCTTCTGGTCAAAGATTTCAGTAAAACCAATTATTCATCCGCCCGGGCCGCGTTGCTTGAAGCCCGCCGGTTCTTCCAAAATCGCCGCGTATTTCTAACCAAGTATTTTTGTCAGCCGGTCTGGTCCATGGTCCTGGAAGAGGCGTATCTTCGCGACAAGATCAAGGCCCCGAGGTTTTACCAGAATTATTACGGATATACCCGCACGCGGTGGATTGCCGGACCCTGGGGCTGGGTCGATCCCACCAAAGAAATCGACGCGTCCTTGAAGGCGGTGGACGGAAATATTTCGACAATGTCCGACGAGATCGCGGCCCAGGGGCAGGATTACGAGGAGGTCATCGAGCAGCGAGCCCGGGAAAAAGCATTTACCAAAAAAATGGAAGAAAAATACGGGATCAAATTGTCGCCTGAGGATAAACCGGCCACGCCGCAGGATCCCGGCAATTCCGGCGCAGAAGACCCTGACAGCGAGCCGGCGGATCCGGACAAAGAACCAAAAACCGAACCGGCCCCGGCCGGGCAGGAGGATTGAAGGATGGCAGAAAAAAACGATCGTTTTTTATTCCGAAGCCAGCCCGCCCAGGGCATCAAAGGCGGTAAGAAATCGATCGACCGCGAAAACAATGTCATCAGCAATTACGCGGTCATTACCAGGGGGGAGGCACTGGGGCACGGTGTCGAGATCGACGATGACACCCTGGACCAGGTCGTTGAGCTGGGAAACAAACCTAAGTCCGGCGTTAAATCAAGGTTCGGTCATCCCAATATGTCCAGCGAGGCGCTGGGAACGTTTCTTGGCCGCGCGAAGAATTTTGTCCGCGACGGCGACGTTGTCCGCGCGGACCTGCACTTTGACAAAACGGCATTTACCACCCCCAACGGGGACCTGGCGACGTATGTCATGGACCTGGCGGATTCTGATCCAAAGTCGTTCGGATCTTCGATTGTATTTGACGGCATAAAAGCGCCCCGTCTTAACGAAGACGGAACCCCCCAAGAAGACAAAAACGGAATTCCGTTGCGGCCTCTTCTGCGGGTCAAAAGGCTGTGGGCGTCTGATATTGTCGATGATCCGGCGGCCAATGAGGGCGGTATGTTCAGCGGCTCCACGTTTTTCACGCCAGATGTACGGCTTTCCGCCGAAGCCGCGGCGTTTTTTGATAAATTCCTGCAGCGCCCGGACGCGGTGGACAAAGCGATCAGCTTTCTGCAGCGGTACGGTTCAAACCGCCCCGACGCGGAACCCGAACCGGAAGTCGATAGTCATCAACCAACAAACAATTCGGAGGAGAACAAAATGGACAAAGATTTATTCAAGGATATGACCATTGATCACTTGCGGCTGCATCGGCCGGACCTGATCATCGCCTTGCGCTCGGAGTTCAAAAAAGACGCCGAAACGGCCGCGGAATCGAAAAAGGAAGAGTTCTGCGCCCAGGCGGTCAAGGATGAACGCGCGCGCTGCGCCGGCATCATGGAAGAGGCCGCCGGTTTTGCCGCCGAAGGCGAAAAAGACGAGTTTTCCAAAGGGATCCGCACGATCGCCCTGGAAGCGGTTAAAGACGGTTCCACGCGGGAAACGGCCGTCAACAAATTCCAGGCAAAAAAGATCGACGCCCTGCAGTTGAATAAAAACCCCAACCCCGGGCCCGGAGCTGAAGCTCCCGAAGGCGCACAGGGAGGGTTGCAGGGAGAAGATCTCTGGAAATGGCAGTACGCGAACGACAAGAAGGTGGCGGGCCAGTTTTCAAGCGAAAAGCGGTACATCGCTTACATGAAAGCGAGTGCGCGCGGCGCCGTGAAGGAAAAGGCCTAAACCGAACGGTCATTTATATAAAACTTTTGAAAATAAGGAGGAAATTCGATGGCGACTTTAACGAAAGATACCCCCCGGGCATGGGAGCTTGAGCATCATCTCAACGAATTGCCCATTATCGCGGACGATATCGTCTACGAAGGCGCGGCCTGCGGATTTTCGAGCGGGCGGATCCGGCCGCTGGTGGCGGCCGACGTGTTTGCCGGCTTCGCGAAAGCCCAATGCGACAACGACGGCGGCGCCGCGGGAGCCAAGAACGTCAAGTTGATCGACGCTGGCGACGTTGTTCTTAACGTCGTTGGAGTCACGGCGATCACGGATGTGGGATCGACCGTTTACGCGGACGACGACAACACGTTCACCCTGACATCCAGCTCCAACACGGCGATCGGCAAGATCACCCGCTGGATTTCCGGGACGCAGTGCGTCGTTCACGTCGAGGCGCCCTCCAGACGGAGTATTTAAGGGTTTAACTTTTTAAACAATTCAAAGAGGAGGAATTCCGATGGGATTAGCTGAACTTTCGAGCCGCGACATTATCGGCCGTTTTTTTGACCGGCTGGAATCGAGCATGGGGATGTCCTGGGTGCGGGATACCAGCATGCTGTTTCCGACCGATCAGGAAATCGAAAATTACAAATGGCTTGGCTTCGCCCCCGCGCTTCAGACGTGGCTTGGCGAGCGCCAGGGAAAGGGCCTGCGCGTCAACGGTGTGAGCATCAAAAACGTCATCTACGAATCGACCCTCGCGCTGAGCGTGGATGACCGCCGGCGTGACAAAAGCGGGCAGATCGACATTCGCATTGCCGAAATGGTCGATGACGCGATCAACCACTGGGGCACGCTGCTGACCACACTGATCATCAACGGCGAAACCACCGCCTGCTATGACGGCCAGTCCTTTTTTGACACTGACCACAGCGAAGGCAGCAGCGGTACGCAAAGCAACGATCTTTCCGGCGGCGTGTTTGACGTCACGTCCTCGACCGCTCCGACATCGTCCGAGCTGGAAGTGGCGATCCTGCAGATGATCCAGACGCTGTACGGGTTCAAAAATGACCAGGGCCGGCCGATGAACCAGGCCGCGCGGAAATTCCTGGTGATGGTCCCGGTCGCCTATTGGGGCAACGCGATCAAAGCGGTGTACAGCAACAATCTCAATACCGGGTCCGGCGTGGTCGATAACGCCATCGCGGGATTAAAAAACCGGGGCATTGAGATTGAAGTTGTCGCGAACCCGGAATTGACCTGGACCACAAAACTGGCCGTGTTCCGTACCGACGGGAACGCCCGGCCTTTGATCCGTCAGGTCGAGCTCCTGGACGGCCGTAAACCGTCCGAGGCCAATGCTGAGGCCGAAGGGGAATCCCTGGGGATCCAGGTATCTGCCCTGGGGCCGGAATCGGAGCACGCGTTCAAAAAGAACGAAGAGCTCTACGGTATCAAGGCAAGCCGGAACGTCGATTACGGGTACTGGCAGCACGCGGTTCTCGCGACGCTTTCGTAAAAGTAAACGATGTCTTTAACGCGCGCCCTGGCGTCAGCTGGGGCGCGCGGGACATTTAACCGCAGGTCCATTTAAGGAGTTACCCATGAGTAAAGTTGAGATCCGCCTGACGACGGAAAAAATCTTCAACGGAAATATGAAAAAGCCGGGCACGGTACTTATTTCGGGCGAGATCCCGGCCGGCATCGAGCCGCACAAGTGTATGAACGCGATCAAACTCGGCGAGACCGAAATGGTCGAGATCGCGGAAAAACCCGCCAAGAAAGACGACAAGAAAGACGATAAATGACCTTTAAGACCCAGCTTGATAACGATATGGAAAATGTTTTCCTAAGCGCGGACGAGTACGCGGAAAACATCACCTATACCCCCAAGGGCGGGACGGCGAAAACGATCCCGGCGATCATTGACCGGTTTCAGACCGGGACCCGACCGGAGGACCAGGCCCGGGTCCCGCACCGTCACGCCGAAATTACCATCCAGAACGACGCCACCAACGGCGTTACCGAGATCGATACCAAGGGCGACAAGGTCAATTTCGCGCAGCATCCCGGTGACGACGCGATCGATTGGGATATTGTAAAAATTTTAGAGTCGTCAGAGTCCTGTTGGAAACTGGAGGTCGAATACTGATGCCGGATCCCATGATCACAGTCGAGATTGACACCAGCAAGCTGGATAAGGCCATGCGGCTTTTCCCGCGGACCCTAAAGCTGAAGCTGGGCGACGCGTTCGATCATATCGGCAAACATTTCTTAAAAGAATTTCGCGCGAAACGTCTTTCCGGGCAGATGGGGGACGAAGGGATCCGGGGATCTGTGCATTTCTTTAAGCACTTTAAACGCACCTTTCTGGTCCCGACCGGCGGGGATATCAACAACATGGGCACCGAAATATTCAGCGATTCAAAGGTCGCGCGTATCCATGAGACCGGCGGGATCGAACGGCCCAGTAAGGGCGCCGCGTTATCAGTCCCGTTTTCCCAGGAACGGGTATCCCAGCTTTATACCGGCCGCGGCCGGCTAAGATCAAAGTACAAAAAACCCAGGAGCCTCAAGCGGACGTTCCGCATTGTTACCGCCAAGGGCTCTTTTATTTTTCAGCGCCTGCGCGGCCAGGAGCGTCTGCGGCCGATTTATCACCTGGAGGGCGAGGTTGTCATGAAGCCGCGTTTGGGATTTTTCAAGACCTGGGACAGTCAGACCAACTGGCGCCTGAACCGGCTCAACAAAGCGGTCGATCAGACCTTAAACGAGGTTTAATGTGTCCGACAGTATCCGCGAAAAGATCATGAAGGACGTCAAGGAATCCCTGGAAGAAATACGCATCTCAAACGGTTACGAGGTCGATATTGACAACGTCACGCGCTTTGAGCAGGACGGCAACCCCAAACGCAACACCCCCTGCATCGAGATCGTCCCGGACGGAGAGACCAAAAACCCCGAAAACACTTTTCCTGAAACGCGCTGTGTGCTTTCCCTGGCACTGCTTTTATATTTCCGGCACGACAAAAACGTTTTTGACTGTTCGACCGACGAGGCATTAAACAAGTTTTTGGCCGATATCGAAAAGGCCTTGATGGCGACTCGAAACGGCATTGGCGGTCACCTGCGCGGCGGAAACGCCATTACGACAACAGTCAACGGCAATGAGGCCTACGAAGTGACCGAAGGCCAGCCGTTCATTGTCCTGGTCGTTAATGTCGATATCCTGTACGCACACGATCACGACGATCCTTACAGCTGAGGAAAGATGATGTCAGATAACACACCGGTTACAATTCACACCCGAAGCGGCGCCGGAAAAAAAGTTACCGGGCCGGCTGACCATAAATTCAAAGAAGATCAAAAGGACCCCGCGGCGTCCGCGCCGGCGCGGACCGCCAAGAGGAGGAAAAAGTCATGACAGTGGCAACGAGACGCAACGTCATTTTGGTAAAAGAAGAGAGTGTTTACGCATCCGATCCTACGCCCACGGTCGCGAACAACGCCATTTTGGCGCTTGATCTGGATATCACGGTCCAGGGCGATAAGCTGGAAAGAAATCCCGGCATGACGACGCTCAGCCGGTTCAACCCGATTATCGGCAAGCGCTGGGTTGAGATCACCTTCGGCGTTGAGATCCGCGGGTCCGGATCGGCCGGCACGGCTCCGCGCATGGGCGATATTTTGGAGGCCTGCGGCATGGCCGAGACGATCAGCGCCGGATCGTACGTCGATTACGACCCGGCATCGGCGGACCACAAAAGCGTTACGATCTACGCCTATATCGACGGTGTCCGCTGGATCATTACCGGATGTAAAGGTAGTTGGGAGGTTGTCGGCGACATCAACCAGATCGGCCGGATCAATTTCACGATGATGGGGCTTTACGCGGATTATACGGACGTGGCCCTGGCCAGCGGCTGCGTTTACGATCCGCGGCCGGAACCGCTCCTGGCAGCCAGCTTCTCGTACGATTCGATCGCGACGTTCAAGGTCGCGCAGATCCAGGCTAATATCCAGAACGAGGTCGCGCCCAGCGAGGATATTAACGCCACTCACGGCGTTTCGGCGTTTACGATCACCGGCCGCAACTGCATCGGAAGCTTTAACCCCGAGCTGGTCACCAAGGCGACGTATGATTTTTATACCAAATGGCGCACGGCAAACGCCGCGGCGCTGACCTGTACTTTCGGACAGACCGCCGGCAAGAAGATGGTGCTTTCCGGCCCGTCCGTGACCATGGATTCGGTCAAGCCCGGGGACCGCGGCGGGATACGGATCTTCGATGTGCCGATCAGTTTTGGTCTTTCAAGCGGGGACGATGAGATCAAGCTGAGATTCAGTTAATGGGGGAATTATGGTTGCGGATTTTAAACCAACAATTTGAGGAGGTTGAGTGATGAAGGGCATTAACGCAGCGGAGACAGTCGAATATATTTCAAAATATGAGACGGACAAGGAAAACCCGACCGTGTGGATCCTTGGCCTGATCGACCAGCAGACGCGCGATCGGATCGATGATATGTCAACATCGTATGAGGTTGACCCAAAGGCCGGCGAAGAAGGCAAAGCAAAGGCGGTATTCCATTTTAACCGGGCCAGAACCGAGCTTGTCCGGGCCGGGCTTAAAGGTTTCCGTGGATTCATCGATCCCAAAACCGGCCAGGAGATCGAGTTTAAAACGATGCCGACGCATAAGTTCGGCGGCGTCCGTCAGATCTTGCATGACGAAATTCTTAATCGGATCCCGCGTGACGTCCTAAAAGAGCTTGCGGACAAGATCGATGCTTTAAACAAAATGACAGGTCAAGAAGAAAAAAACTCATAGTGGCAGTGGCGCTGCCGGAGCTCAATCTCCAATGCGGACGCTGCCATGAGAACCCAAGGCTGCAGATCGAAAACGGTTGCAAGCGGGACAGCCCGGTCCCGGACAGATGGCAGATCGGCGAGTACACGTTCCAGAGGTGCCCGGGCAGTATCGTCACCCGGCAAAGTTATGAATACATCGCAGCATACAATTGGCGGGAAAAAGGTTTTTTGCCGAATCCGGGCGGATGGATGGAGCAGCCGGCGAAGTTTGTGGAGGCGATGGGCATTATTGAGCGCGAGATCACGCGGGAAAGCAAAGAGAGAATGGAGGAGGTTAATCGGCGTGGCAGAAATGCTTGACTTAAAGATATTTATTAATTTCCCAGCGGCTTATGTTCAAGGCATCAAGAATTTTATCTATACTTTGATAACCGATTTTAAAAGCATCAATAAGCTTGCTTGCTTTTTCTCTTGTTAGGCCGGAATTAATTTCTTTCAATGCTCTACTTCTTATAAATTCTATGGCTCTGTCGGGGTCCTCCCTAGAATCAATTTTAATATAGTAGGAGGAAATCATGGATTTTAAATATTCAATTTGCCCCTTAGTCGCCGGCTTGTTCCTGTTTTCCGGCTTAACGCTTAAAGGAGCATCTTTTGTGTTTTGGCTTGAGGGTATCAGAAAAAATAAGAGGATTAGACCAAGTATGGTCCAGAGAATCCACATAGAGAACCTAATTTTGGATAGCTGTCAGAATTCCGTTGTCGAAGTAAAGATACTGGCGGGTGCTGTGAGATTGGCCGTAAACCCACTGCTCTCTTTTTTGCCCTGCAGTCATGATGTTATTTGTTTCCGAAGGATCCCCCCAAGCTATCACCACATGAGATTTGTTCATACCGACCGATACTTTACCTTGACGGACAGCTTTTTGGATACTCTCTGGTGTTCGATCGCGTTTAAAAAAATCTTCCAAAAGCTCTGCGTGATATTTCTTAATATCCACTTGATACTCTCGGTAGGTGCTCAAAAGAAGATAATCCCCATTGGAATTTTGAGATGCGGATATTCGGTTAGCGAGGAGACCTTCTTTGAGCGTTTGTGGAAGATTCGGGATTTTTTCCGCCGCGCGCACGTTACCTGCCTTAACGTTTTTGCTAACGTATGGCGTTGTGGAACATCCAGCCAGGGCAAAAATTGCAATGATTGTCAATATGTTTTTCATGCCAATAAGTATATACCACAACCATTTGGGAGTCAAGCATAATGGGACCGACCAATAAAGAGCTGTCGATCATCATGAAAATGCGGGATGAGGTGACCAAGAAGATCAATACGATCCAGGGTCACCTGATCAAGTTCGGCAACACGGTCAAAAAGCACTTCTTAGCTGTTGCCGCGGCCGTTGCCGGGCTGGTTGTGGTGATGAAGCAGCTTGTGGATGCCGCGGTCCGGGAAGAGGACGCTATAAAACGGCTCAATAACGCTTTGGAGCTGCAGGGATTTTTCACGGAGAAGGTATCCCGGCAGTACCAGAATTTCGCCAAGGAGATGCAACGGTCCACGCGCTTCGGCAATGAGGCCGTGATGGAGCTCATGCAACAACTTATCTCGGTCGGCAACGTCGCGCCGGACCAGATGGAGCGGGCCGCACAGGCTGCGATCGATTTCGCCGCGGCGACTGGGCGGGATCTTAAAACCGCGGCGCTGACGGTCGGGAAGGCCATGACAGGGTTCACCGGGGAGCTGTCCCGGTACGGGATTATTATTGATAAAAACATCCCGGCGACTGAAAAGGCCACGGCCGCGCTAGAGGCGATGGAGCGGCAGTTCGGCGGGATGGCCAGGGGGGATGTCGAAACGTTTTCCGGGAAGATGGAACAACTAAAAAATCACTGGGGCGATCTTTTGGAAGAGATGGGAAAATTCATAACGCAGTCGCCCAAGACTGGCAAGGCGATCGAAAATATTACGCAATTACTTGGGGGGTGGGCAGAGAAGCTTAATCTAGTCAATGAACGCATGAAAGAGGGGACTGAGGCCAATCTCATAGCCCGAATACAGAAAATTACCGAGTTTATCGAGCAACAGCAAAACCTGTTAGGGCGCAATTTATTCGGCGACAGAGAAGGTCAGGCCGAGAGGATTAACAAAGCGCTTGAATTCCGCGCCGAGCTTTTCACGCAACTAAATGAATTGCGAGTTAAAGAAAACGAAACCATGAGCACGGGGAATGCGCTTATGGCGGAGACTGAAGGACGTGTTGGAAAAATTATCGATCTCGAAAACGAAAGAACGAAAGCGGTTGAGAAATTTTCCGAATTTTCGTTGAGAATGGCAGAAGAAGACGCGGCCAGATTTGAAGCTGATCTTGAAGGGAAGAAGGCGCTCTTGCAAGAATGGCACAACATCCAAAGAACAGCCAATGCGACCACATTTCAGTTAGCCGCAGACGCTATGAAAAATTTCCATTCCGGGATGTCTGATGCTTTATCGGGAATTATTCTTGGAACTAAAAAAGCATCAGAGGCTTTTAAAGAGCTTGGCCAGTCGATGCTCAAGACGATTGTAGACTGGATTGTTCAGAAAGGCATTGCCATGGCCATGGAAATTGCCTTGGGGGGCGCCATAGCGGCATTTACGACCGGGATGGCCGTTCAGTTGGCCGCAGCGTGGGCCCCCGCCGCCGCATTGGCATCCTTGGCAACGTTAGGAGGGAATGCTGTTCCAGCAGCAGCAGCACTAGTTTCAACAGCCGCTACAGCACAACTTATAGCCGCGACTGCGGCAGTTCCTCGCGCGCGTGGAGGGGACGATATTGTCAGAAAACCAACATTATTTCTTGCCG
>Ga0066640_10001948_pt1 | contig 12398 bp, 9 predicted proteins | sample CryGeyCG2114_020_2_FD_59505 | JGI IMG/M metagenome (GOLD analysis project Ga0066640, IMG submission 59505) | Groundwater microbial communities from aquifer - Crystal Geyser CG11_big_fil_rev_8/21/14_0.20 | ecosystem: Environmental > Aquatic > Deep subsurface > Groundwater | place: USA: Utah... | reverse complement strand
GATCGCTTAAGTTGTCAGATCCCTGGTCGTGAGAAAAACCTCGGGGAGCGCCACCGTGGTCAAACTGGGCGAAAGATGGCATGCACAGAAATAACATGGTAAGACCAGCTAGAAACCATTTTGTAACCCTTGCTTTAAATTTCATAGTTTTCGTCCCCAAAGCAGACACACATCTTAGGATTTTAACATGCTCTACCCAAGCTAAAGACAAGGAAAGATTGGCCACTATCAAAACTGAATTATTTTAGTCAGTTAGGAGGTAGGGGCCGGCAGACAGGAGAAAGTGTAAATGCCTAATATTTTTGCTAGTTTAGAAGCTATGTTTGACGTAAATCCCCATGCCTGATAATAATGGGGCATGCCAAAACCAGTTGAAGCCAAAAATAAAATTCAAGAAATGGATCTATCTCACTCCATGACCCACTACCTTTTGACCATTCATAAGTTAAAAGAGGGACGGGGCTATGCTCGCGTGACTGATATTGCCAAGGATTTAGGACTAACAAAAGGCAGCGTTTCTACCGCACTTAATAATTTAAAGCGAAAAGGTTTGGTGGAGGAAGAAGAAGACTCGAAATTTTTTATATTGACCAATTTTGGCCACGAAGAAGTGCATAAAATATTGGGTTCAAGAACGCTCATGTACTATTTCCTACGAGATTTTGTCGGCGTTTCAGATGAGACTGCCAACAAGGATGCTTGTATGGTTGAGCATCTTTTCAGCGCAGAAACGATGGAAAAGTTCTTTGTTTTTATGAAGGATCTGGCCTGTAGCTGCAAAGATCAAACAAAACACTATGAATTTAACACCTCTCTTGATTTGTGTGACTATTCTGGACCGGGTGAGTTTTTGGCGGGACAAAAGGGTGATGGAGTTCTGCCAGAATGAAGCGCTTCTTGCTTTCAATTTTTTGCCTAATATTTATAAATAATCTAAGTGCCAATGAAGGCCTGACTGGCTTTTGTTTTGAAGAAGCGGTGTCCCTGGCGACAATCAAGGGCTATCTACAACCGATTTTGCTGGCCAAAGATAAAATCTATCCCAGAGACTCGGTCAACTGCGTTGAAATTAATTTATCCGCAAGTCGAAAAAATCTATTTGAAACCTATTTGGCCAGGCGTTACAAAATAGTTAGAGTTTATTCAGAAGCTGAATCAAGCGACTCTGAATCAGTGAGTGCTGCTCCTGTGGGGCGCAATTGCTCATTAACCTTGACCAAGCAAGAGTGGCAGGATTCAACTACTGATAGTGCCTTTTTAGGGAATAAAAATGGATTAAAGCGTGAGCAGAAAAAACACCAAAGCAGCAGCAAATCACAGCTGCTCATAGGCCTAGGAATGTCCGGTTCAATTTCCATGGATGAGCAAGAAGTCTTCCTGGGGTGCTTGGGCGATGTCGGGGGAAGTTACAATGTAAAAGTTTCCATTGTGTCGCCTAAATCAGGGATAGCGACTCAAGTTTATATTAGAAAGGGAAGTTCTACTGACATAGGAAGCGTGGTGGATGATCTAAACGATAAAGTAAGAACCCTATCAGTTGACAAGGGCCTGGAGTATTCAAAAACCAGTGGAAAAAAATCTGGTCGCTTTTTTCTTGGTGGCAATTAAATCAATGCTTAACTTTTTTTCCGTATATCTTAACCTGCATTTGCCCGACAGGGTTCCAAGGCTTTTTGATTAAGAGATAAGTAAAAAATTCTTTGATTCCCATTTGCTCAAATTTGGGAAGCCACCACCAACGTATAGGTAGGAGAATGTGTTGAAATTCATTTTTTAGGAGTGAATCCAACTCATCATCATTAGCAGTTGTCAGGATGTAAGTATAATCATCAAAGTTATGCTTCTTTGAAAAATCAAATCCTGGCAGGCCATATAAAAACCATGAAAGTGGCCAGAAGTTTTCTCTATAGGCCAATACTTTGACATTCGTTTTGCTCATTAGTTGTTGCTGTAAAAAAATAGCAAAATCTTGATACCCCGGAGTTGTGTGCACCTGAGATAAAAGTTCTGTTGCTTCGCCGGCATGCTTAAAGTCAGAGCGATAAATGGTATTAATTTGTAACGCCAGGTAGAGGACCAGGAAAATTCCTAGAACTTTTTTAATACCGGGGTGGTGCTTATACTCTTCCATAATCAAAACAATGATGATGATAAGAGGAATTATGCAGTAAAGAGTCAGCCATGGAACCTTTTCGCCCAAATAACTATAAGTAAAAAAAGAAGCACCAGTTATGAAGGTAAAGAAGGCCAGAGCTCGTCGCTCTAAAGCAAGAAAAGAAAATGTAAAAGCACTAGTCCAGATGAGAAGGAAAGAAAATAGGTAAGCGTCCGGGGGAATCTTTATGCGTAAAATGCTATTGAGAAATGACGAAGTAACTTCACTTTTAAGCATAAGATGCAAGAGAAGAGATAGTAAGAATGAGGTCAGGACTAAATATCTTATTCTAATTTTACTGTAAATGCTGGCGAGAAAAAGCGCCAGACCAGCAAGTAATAAGAGAGGCGATTCGTACCATGAAGTGATGAGGAAATGATATGAAAATGGACCAGGGATTCTTTCTATTCGATGCTGTCCCCACCAATATCTAAAGGCCTTAAAGATTGGGAAGTCAAGTATCCCTTGCGTGTATCGAAATCCTGCAGAATAAAAATAAAGAAAAAAGAAGATCCCAATCACAAGTCCTGTGGCGAGATGAACAGGGTATTTTTTGATACAATTTAAAATATGAATAAGCCATGATCCATTTTTTTTATTTAAACAAAAATGACCATAAGAAAAATCCAAAATAAGAAAAAAGCATAGATGAAATACGTAGATGAAGTAATTCTCTTTTATGCAAAAGAGTAAGAAGAAATAAACGGGAAGAGTCAGAACCTTAGTGGAAGACTCTTCGGCCTTAAGCATTGTCAGTAGTATCAGACCCATGAAAAAAAGGACTAAAATGTCATGGCGAATAAAGCGTGACCAATAAATTAAAGTTGGCGAAAAAGAAAGCAAGAGCGTTGCGAGAAGGGCGGAATAATTGCCGATTCTATTTCTTATGACAAAAGGAATGAAGAGAAGGAAAGTGCCAAACAGGGCCATGCAGAGCCGGGCAGATAAAATAGTTGTACCCAAAATGTGATAGGCAAAAGGCAGAATATTATAGAGTAGGGGCCCATGCAACATAGGGTCATATTTATAAAAGAGGTGTCCCGGATCGTTGTAAAAATATTTAGCATAAAGGGCATGAAGAGATTCATCATGATGAACGGTGCGAGCTTCAAGCAGATAAAAACGAAAAAATACGCCAATAGCAATGAGAGCGAAGAAAATGAGGTAGTGTATTTTTTTATTTTTTGCCATCATAGGTGAAAGGTTTTTTCTGGTGTGCCCAACACTTTATATTCGGCCCATTCCACTCCCTGCATAAAAGAATGATCTTGGTTACTCACTTCGTATTTCCATCCACCGAAACGACCCCGTGAATAAACTTCGGCCGAGTGTAATAATGGTAAAACCTGACTCAATATTTTATCCCGATCTAGTGTCGGAATTGGATATCCAAAAGGTGCGGTATGATGCCAAGTCGAGATGATATCTTCCTGGCGCAAGATAAGCTTAGTTTTAAGCATACCTTGGATCACCTGTGCCAGAATCGTTTGCCGATTCACTGGTTTATGTCTTGATTCGCTGACTTCGGCCATGAGGCTCCAATCAGTCTGGGCATCGGGAACATTGTGAGGACTATAATGAGAAAAAACGGTTACACGATAAAAGGGACAATCGTCCTGTGGGAAATACATCCAGCATTTTTTATTTAAAGCACTAGGAGCTTGACCTTTTAGGCCAATGCCAAAGACATGAGTGGTAGAGTGTTCAAGATTTTGTGCCAGCGCCTGTGTCTCGGTCGGCATACCCTGGCACATTTGTGCCAAAACTTTTAAAGGAATGGTGGATAAGAGATGCTGGTATTTATAACAAACAATTTTACCCATTTGTTTAAACGTGGCGGTCTTTTCCTTTAGGTCCACTTTGATTAAGTGTGTATCTAAATTAATATGTCCTGGCGCTAAAAGCTGAGCACATGCAGTCCAAATAGCTCCTGTTCCGCCAACTTTTGGAAATTGAAATTTGTTATTAGGGCCCCAGTTTCTATCATCACTATTATTTTTAATATTTTCTTGAATTTTTTGGAGGTCAACAGTGCTGACGCGTTCGCCAATCCATTGATAGGACATTTTATCTAAGGGGGTGGCCCAAACCTTAAAGTTGTAGGGCAGCATGAAGATATTAGAAATATGCTGACCAAATGAAAGTTTGATCCATTGCTCAAAGTTGTCTGGAAGGGGATGCTGCCTTTGGGTACATTTTTTCAAATCTGATAAAGCATTTTGCATATCTAGGTCAGGCAGACGATGAATGTTATTTTGCAATGGGTAGGGTATAAAGCGATTAAATATCCAAACCCAACTTTCTCTTTCGTGTAAGAACCAAGCATCACCCAGGCAATTTCTCATGACCTGATCAAAATAGGAGTAGTGGGAAAATTGAACGTGTCCGCCTACATCCCAAGTGAAGCCCTCGGCATCAACGAAGCTGGTCGAAAGACCTCCTACATATTTTTCTTTTTCGCATAGAAGAAAATCATTCTCGCCCATTTCTTGCAGGCGGTAGGCTGCGCCCAAGGCAGTTGGCCCGGCACCAATAATTAGAAATTTTTTGCATTCAATTTGCATTCTCGCACTTGGGCCTTTTTAAATAGGATGAGATCTTTTAAGCATTTTAAACCAATCTTATAAATTTTGCTCAGCTTGATTGAGCCTGTGCCGGTTTTTCGGGCAAGATGGATAATATCAACTCGTTTGAGAGAAATATTAAATTTTTTGATAAGAATGGATAAGTGGATATTGGGTGCAAAAGTTGTTGCCGGAATCAATCCGATAGCTTGGAGTAAAAAGCTTCGATGCATTAGGCGAAAAGGGATGTTGGGATCTACAATCCATGTCCCAAAGAAAATAAAAATGAGAATTTTGAATACTTGGCTCAAAACAATGCGAATAAATGGGTCATGACGCTGCTTTCTGATTCCCATGATGGCGCAGTAAGGGTGTACAGTTTCACGCCAAAGCCATAAAAAGCATTCGGCGGGAATTTGATCATCACTGTCTGTGGCAAAAATCCACTCTGCATTTAAACTGAGGGCGCGACGGTAGCCACTTAAAATTGCAGGCCCATGCCCAGCGTTGTCTTGCCTTAGAAACTCAATCTCGGGAACAGAGGTAAGCATTTTTAAAATAATATCGCGCGTCCCATCGCTAGAGCCGTCATCGACAATGATAAATTTAAAGCCAATTTGAAGAGAGCGCAAAATTTTCAGCCAGTCACGAATAACCTTCTCGATACACTCTTGCTCATTGTAAACTGGCATAACTACAGCGAGGTTTAATTTATTCAAATCGCCCTTCCTTGGTGTGTTTTATTGTATAGGGCCTGAGAATAAAAATCACTATTCATTTATGTTTAAACACCCAGTCTTTAATAAAATTGTTGATGATTTTAAGCGGATAGAGAGTAAGGACCGTGCCACTTTGCTCAATTTTGGTTTTGCACTTTTTTTTGCACTTTTTTCTTACCCACTTATTAGATCGACTACCACCGCAATGTTTCTTGATAGCTATGGGGCGCAAAATAGCCCTCTAGTTTGGTTTTATTCCGTCATTGTTTTGGCAATTGTTGTATTTATATATAATAAATTTCAAACTCATTCTAATATTCAGCAGCTCTATTTGTTCACCTCGCTTTTTTCTGTCGTATTTTTTTTGCTGGGAATTGCCTTTTTTCTAAACGGTGGCAAGCTTTGGGCCTATTACCTATTTATATGGAAGGAAGTTTATATTGTCCTTTTAGTCCATATGATTTTTGGTCATGTCAATGCCTCGATTCCTCTAGACCTTGCTAAAACACTTTTTGGTCCACTAGGGGCATTGGGGAGTCTGGGAGGAGTTCTAGGCGGAATAGCAACTAGCTACCTTTCTTTTTATTTTAAAACGGAAACAATTCTTGGCGTCGGAACATTATTGATCATTTTATCTGCCCTGTGCTTTCAGCGAACCAAGTTAAGTCTTTTTATTACCGCGTCTGAGACAGACGAAAATTCCTCAACAAAAAAATTGGCCCCTTTGGTCTCGATTAAAGGGGTGGCAAAATATGTATTTTTGTTGGGAGGAGTAATTGCTCTTTCTCAATTTATAATAAATTTGGCCAATTTTAAGTTCGATGTCCTTTTTTCAAGCCTTGTTCCTGATAAAGAACTCAAAACTAGATATCTTGGTTATTTGTACACGGTTGTGAATGTCATGGGATTGTTTATCCAGATCATTTTAGTTCCCATTTGTTTGAATAAATTTCGTCGCCGCACGGTGCATTTATTCATACCGTCGTTTTATTTGATATTGGCCTTGGGTGGGCTGATCTTGGGAGGCGGCCAGCTTATTTTGCTTGGGCTTACCTTTGCTTTGCTAAAAGGTATAGATTACAGCCTTTTTTCAGCCGCCAAGGAAATCATGTACATCCCACTTAATTTTAAGCAAAAATACGGTGCGAAATACGTAAATGATATGGTTATTTATCGCTTCGCCAAGGGACTTATCAGTTTTTTTCTTATATATTTCCAGTCGTTGGTTGTGATTGATTCGTTATTGATAGTTTTTCTTATTTTATGGATAATGTTGGTTTTTCCGCTTTTTCGTGAAAGTCAGCGCTTGATGATGTGATTTCGATGAGGAGAAATTTATGAGTGTTTTACTTGAAAAATTTGACACCAAATTTTTAACTGTGCCTTTTTCAAAGATTAAAAATGAAGATTTTGTACCGGCTTTGAAGCAGGCAATTTTAAGTGCCAAGAAAAATATAGATCTGATAAAACAAGATAAAAACAAGGCCAGTTTTGAAAATGTTTGTGAAGCGCTTGAAAGAACTGATCGAGAAATTAATCTTATCTCTAATACTTTTTTCAATTTACATAGCGCCAATACAACTGACAGCTTGCAATTAATTGCCAAAGAAATATCACCTATTCTAGCGGAGTATGGCAATGACGTCGCAATGGACGGAGAGCTTTTTGCTAAAATTCGCGAAGTTTATGATGATCGAATAAATTTACATCTAAACACCGAGCAAGAGCGTTTACTTGAAAAACAGTATAAAGCGTTAGCTCGAAATGGAGCTTTATTAAATGCTGAAGAGAAAATGCTATTGAGAGAAATAGATAAAAAATTGTCAAAGCTTACTCTGGAATTTGGTGATCATGTTCTGAATGAAAAAAATAAGTTTGAACTTATAATTGATGACAAAAATGATTTGCGGGGTTTGCCTGACTCGTCGGTTGAAGCAGCTGTGCAAGCAGCCAAGGAGAAGGGACGGGACGGTAAATGGCTTTTCTCTTTGGATTATCCTTCTTACGGGCCTTTTCTAACTTATGCCGACAATAGGGATTTACGCGAAAAAATGTTCAGGGCCTATAATAGTGTAGGTTTAAAAGATAATGAGTTCGATAACAAGTCAATTATTTTAGAAATAACAAAATTGAGATGTGATAGAGCAAAATTATTAGGCCATGCCACTCATTCCAATTATGTTTTGGAAGAAAGAATGGCAGAGACGCCTGAAAGGGTGATGCAATTTTTAGATGAACTTTTGCAGAAGTCTCGCCCTCATGCGCTTAAAGAAGTAAAGGAACTTGAGAAGTTTTCCCAATCAATCGGCGGACCAGAAAAGCTAGAAAGATGGGATACCAACTACTATGCGGAAAAGCTACGCAAGGAAAAATTTGATGTAGATGATGAGTTGTTGCGGCCATATTTTAAATTGGAAAATGTTATTAATGGTGGATTTGAGGTTGCTAATAGACTTTATGGTATTACCTTTGAGCATGATAGCGAAATTGAAACATATCATCCCGATGTTTTAGCCTACGTTGTCAGAGGGGAGCGAGGCGAGTTGGTGGGAATTTTCTATGCCGACTTTTTTCCACGCAAGGGTAAGCGAGGTGGGGCCTGGATGACAGAGTTTCGCGCCCAGTCCAAATATCAGGGAGTAGACCAGCGACCACATGTTTCGATTGTTTGCAATTTTACCAAGCCGACCGATACCAGGCCCAGTCTTTTGACTCACGATGAAGTTTTAACTTTCTTTCATGAATTTGGTCACGCTTTGCATGGACTTTTATCCGACGTCCATTATGAGTCTTTGGCCGGTCCAAGCGTCTATTGGGATTTTGTTGAACTCCCAAGTCAGGTGATGGAGAACTGGGTATATGAAAAGGAATGCCTTGATCTTTTTGCAACTCACTATAAGACAGGTGAGAAAATGCCTTTGGAAATTATAAATAAGGTACGTAATGCCAGGACCTTCTTGGAAGGCAGAATGACTATACGTCAATTGTGTTTAGGATTGCTGGATATGGCATGGCATGGACAGGAAACTGCTCAGATTAAGGACGTTGAAAAATTTGAAAGAGAACTTATTAATAAAGTTGACGTTCAGCCAGTTTTGCCAGGAACCTGCATTAGCACTGCCTTTTCTCACATCTTTAATGGTGGCTATTCTTCCGGTTACTATAGCTATAAATGGGCAGAGGTACTGGATGCGGATGCTTTTGAATATTTTAAAGAGCATGGAATTTTCAATAAAGATGTGGCCCAGAAGTTTAGGCAGCAAATTCTTTCCAAAGGGGGAACTGACCACCCGATGAACCTTTATAAGAAATTTCGCGGTCAGGAGCCTAACATTGATCCGTTACTCAGGCGCTCGGGTTTGATTTAGCTTTTTTTGGCAGTTTTTAGGAAGGTTTTACATCCCGGGATGGGGATGCGAACAATCAGACTGGCACAATAAAGTATGGCAGTGATTTCAAGAAAATCGTAGGTATTGAGCTGGCTGCCGGCCAAGGCCACAACCAATCCCCCCATAATGTTGGGAACAATGAAGCTCATCTCAAGAAGCGCGAAGACTCTAGATAAGTAACCCTTGGGCACAGAGTGCGAGATGAAATTCATTTGACTGGGAATTCTTATAAAAACGCAAATGCCCCATGTGAGAATCGCTGCCATTGAAAGCCAGAATTGGATGATATTTAGCCAAATAAGCATGATTACAGGTTCAAGAAGAAAACATAAAAGTATCAAATGAGTCGTTTTCAAAACTTTATTAAGAGAGTTGCTGAGAATTCCCCCCAAGATCCCACCTAGTCCGAAGGCACCTATGAGGTAGCCATAGTGGGATTCGGAGAGTTTTAGATGTTCAATTGTGAATGGCAATAAAAGAGGAATCAAAATTCCAATGGCCAGGCCTTGGAATACCGTATTGAGATAAAGCCATGTCAAATCATTGCGTTTTTTTGCATAAGATAATCCTGATTTAATCATCTGAAAATAGCTCTGGCCTTCGCTTTCACCCATTTCCCCTATTTTTAATTCAATCTTTAAAAGAAAAAATATTCCGAGCAAAAATGTAGCAATGTCGAAGGCTCCGATTTCACTTAAAGATTGGTAACGAGTAAAAAGCAAGGCCGCTACGACCGGGCAAACAAAATGTAAGAAGGCCAAAGTAGTGGCAAAGATAGAATTGGCAGTATTAATATGCTCGGCCCCAACCAATTCGTTTACTAGCGCCTGGCGTGCGGGATTGAAGACGCCAGTAAAAAAAGCAATAATTCCATTGCCAAGCAACAGGATTAAAACAGTTGGGTAAAGTATCATGAGCAGGACTACAGGGATGCGAATGCTCTCACAAATAATCAGGAGTGTTTTTTTATTAAGGCGGTCGCCAGCTGCGCCTCCTAGAATTGAACCAAGAGTAAGAAAGAGGATAAAAATGGCACGGGAAAGCCCAAGGTAGATTTTTTCATGCTCGGTAATTGAGAAAAGCCACAACATAAGGGCGGTATCGAGCAGGTAAGAACCAAATTCAGAAGTAATTCCCGCTAGGTAGAGATATTTGTAATTTTTATTTGTAATCAGCTGATTGGGTTTCATCAGGTTTCCAGATAATCAGTGTTTCGTGCTTAAGCATAAGAATAAGCATAAGCGTTTTAAATGTAAGTAAAAATTAGAGAGTAACTTTATTCCGTCTGCTACACTCTTAAGCATATTCCCAGTCAAGGACGACTAGTTTTAAAAGGAGACCCCCCCATGAATCATGGACGAAGCTTGGCACTATTATTTTCTTTATCTCTGTTGCTGCCGGTAACCCCAGTATTTTCTGCAGAAAAATTTATCTCTATTGGCTCAGATGCGCTACCGACTATTACTAAGAAGCTTGCTAGTAAGTTCCAGGTAATTCACCAAGATGAAGACATATCCTTACTGAAAGTGAGTGATAACGATATTGTTAAAATTTCTGAAATTATGCACAATGAGTTCAATCGTTGCGGTGGCTTCATGAGTTTTGAAAATGAATCAGAGGGTTTGAAGCAAGTCCAAGAGAAACATCTTTGGGATTTTGCCCAGAAATCATCCTTTGCAGATTATACAATTACCCAGCAAGACCGAGTTGAAAATTTAATCGGCCAGGTTGATGCCAGCAAGATTCTGTCAGTAATCCAGGGCCTTAGCCAATTTAAAAACCGCTATTATCGAGCACCTACTGGTGTTGAGTCACAAAAATATTTAAAAGATACATGGTCGCAAATTGTAGCGAATCGAAGCGATGCGAAGGTAGAGTATTTTTCACACTCATCTTGGCCACAACCTTCGGTAGTATTAACAATTACGGGCTCTGAAACTCCTGATGAAATTATCGTAGTTGGCGGGCATGCCGACTCTATCTCTGGATACTGGGATAGAAACAATTCCCGCGCCCCTGGTTCAGATGACAACGCCAGTGGTATTGCCACTTTGACTGAGGCGCTTAGAGTACTGGTAAAAAATTCTTATCAGCCAAAAAAGACAGTGAAATTTATGGGTTATGCAGCAGAAGAAGTCGGTCTGCTAGGTTCAAAAGAGATTGCCAGCAGTTTTAGGCAAGAAGGCAAGCAGGTTGTTGGTGTCTTGCAACTAGATATGACTAATTTTCATGGTAGTGACATAGACCTGGTTTTAATGAGTGACTTTACTAATTCTGACCAAAACGCATTTATTGGCAAGCTAGTTGACGAATATCTTAAGTTGCCATGGGGATATGACAAGTGTGGTTATGCTTGTAGTGATCACGCTTCGTGGCATACACAAGGTTACCCATCATCAATCCCTTTTGAGGCAAGAATGCGAGAAATGAATCATAAGATACATACTCCAGAAGATACCTTAGACGTTTCTAATGGTAATGCAGATCATGCCGCCAAATTTTCAAAGCTGGCCCTAGCTTATATTGTAGAACTTGATAAATAAATTTACCCTTTAATATATTTCAGGTAGGATAGAAGTAAGAAACTATCCTACTTGAGATATGCATCAGTGACGATTAGCGAAATTCCCAAACTTGTCGATTTTAGCAGCCTAAAAAAATTTTTAGAAATAGAGAGAAAGACGCTCATTAGAATTAATGCCTTTTCTGACGAGGATGCCTTTATCCGAGTAGCGCAAGATGCTGCTATTATTCTGGAGACCTTAGAATCAATCCAAACATCTCTTTATACCTGTTTTTCACAGCATCCCTCCTTGGAAGGATTATTTAATGGCGAGTATGGAGTTTTTAGACAGTTTATTCACTGTGAGGTTGTTTTAGAGACTTGTTTTCTAGATGATTATTTTTTTCCAGAAAAAAATCTTCTTTGTTTTGCTGATCTTGAAAATGGAAATCTTGATCAGGAAAAGTTGCAGGCTGCCAAAATTGAGCTTGAAAAATGGAAAAATGAACGCACCGATAAACATGAAATTACTCAAAAATTTTTGTCACAAGATTTTGATGCCGATAAGAAAATATCAGAAATGGCGTGCCAATGTGTCCTGTGTGCTGGTGATTATCGTGCAAAATTTCGCGATCATGCCTATGACGAATGTCTCAATCTGATTAATCGCGCGCATCAAGAAATGAATGAAATGTCTCAAAGTGGTGTTCGAGATCTTAGCGATATATTCAAGAACCTACAAAAGGACTTGGACAAGAAATTCTATTCACTTAGATTCAGACTTAAGCGCAGTACTTTAAATCGCTTAGAATCTCAGGTTAAGGACAAGGTAAAGTCCATTTTTAGTCACCCGGCACCATTAGCAAAACAGCATGCAGAATACCTTCGTAGCTTTTTTGTTGGGCTGCTAAGAGCTCAAAATCTAAAAGGTGATCTGGTTGGCGATTCAGAATACCAACGTTTTTTTGGCGTATTGGGGACAAATATTTGGCGAAATGAACGATATTTAGAAGCTGAGTTTCAAAAATTAATGAAATCGGTTCTGGCCCTCAAAAGAAAAGATATCTC
>Ga0066640_10001947_pt1 | contig 12403 bp, 11 predicted proteins | sample CryGeyCG2114_020_2_FD_59505 | JGI IMG/M metagenome (GOLD analysis project Ga0066640, IMG submission 59505) | Groundwater microbial communities from aquifer - Crystal Geyser CG11_big_fil_rev_8/21/14_0.20 | ecosystem: Environmental > Aquatic > Deep subsurface > Groundwater | place: USA: Utah... | reverse complement strand
CTCTTTCGCGCGCCTTTACGCATTCGCGCAGGCGCTCTCTTACCGTGCAGAAATCGGGGTCCGCGAGCAGTTCATCATCTTTTATGACGTCCACTCCCGCCATGGCCAATTCCTCAAATACCCTGCCGAGCGTCTTAGGGCTCATGCCGACACAGGGCTTGAACATCGCCGCTATGATCGGTTTCTTCGGCACCTTTAGCTTCTTTCTCAAGCCATCCACTCCGAACTTGGGCCCGTTATATCTCTCGGCGAATCTTTTAGGTATATATACATCGAGCAGTTTAAGCCCTCCCACCATGGATATATTCCCGAATAGCGCCGTCAATAATTGCGGTATCTGGCCGTTTATGTTGCCTACGGGAAAACCTATCGAGAATACCAGCCGCCTGAACGGCGCGCTCTCGGGTATCGCGTCCTCGTAATTGGGTATGTCGTAGAGCCCGAGAACCTTCGCCGAGCACATTCTCCTGATATCCTCCGTCTCCTCCGGGACATCGACCCATGTGCCGGTCGACTGCTCAAGCGCTATCGCCTCGACCTTTTTATACGCATCCTCTGTCCTGGCCTCCATGTAATAGAGGCCTACTATGTAATCTTCTGTTTTTATGCCTTCCGGCATGGCAAATACATGTTTATCGAGCATTCCGCCTCCTCTAAAGATAGATGACTCCGTCTTTGTGAAATAATGAAAGGAATAGAAGCATATAATTCCTTAGATGCCTTGTGAGAAGAAAGTTGCTCCTCACATGTTCCCTTCCATTCTCCCCCAGTCTCTTCGCGTATTCGGGGCTGTTAAGTAATTGTTTTATCTCAAACGCGGCCCCTTCCACTGAATGGCAGAGCAGGCCAGAATATTTATGTTTTATCTGAAGAGTTATCCCGCCTACGGCCGATGCGACGACCGGTTTCGCCTTCCACATCGCCTCGGCTACGGTAAGGCCGAAACCCTCCTTCAGCGACTTCTGAACGATGATCGTCGAGCCCCTCTGTAGGGCGTTTATCTCCTCATGGCTATCCGGAGGAAGCAGAAGTATGTGTATGTCCGGATCGCCGTCGGCCTTTGTGCGTACTTCGTCCAGCACCTTGCCAGATTCCGGATCGTCCTTGGCCGGCCCTCCTACAAGGACGAGACGGCAGTCGTTGTATCTTTTCACCTGTTTATACGCCTCTATAACGCCGATCTGGTCCTTTATATAGTCGAACCTGGAGACCTGCGTGATTATTGGTTTATCCATGGGTATGCCGGACTTGCGGAATACCACGTCCACCTCTTCTTTTGTCAGATCCTTATTCTTATCGCTTAAAGGATCTATGGACGGCGTTATCAGGTATTGTTTTATGGGAAGCTGCCTCGAAAAAGAGGGCGCGGAGAAGACGGCGGCGTCATACTTGACTATGTGGCTCCTCAATAATTTCCAGACGCGCATATCCGGATTCGACGCGTCTATATGGCACCTCCATATCCACTTATTCTTTGCCTTCTTTTTGATGAGCTCTATCGGCTGGGGGTCGTGTATGAACATGATGTCGCCATACGTATCGAACCTCTCTATATTTTTTCTGCTCACCTCGTCGAATATGCGGAAATCCTCTTTGGCGAGATCCGCGTGCCTTCCGTGCAGGGCGTTATGGAACTTCTTAGTTACATCGAAGAAGGCATCGCTTCCTTCTATGACATCCCACCGGGCATCCACGCCGAGTTCCTTTAAAAGTGGTATCATGCGTGATAGTATCTCGGCAACGCCCCCGCCCATGGCGGTAGAGTTGACATTCTGTATGATCTTACCCTTCAACTTCTCAGCCAGAAGTTTAAGATCTCCTATGATAGATTCTCCGACTACCTTCGCGTAAGCATCCAGATTTGCCATATAACTTGACCGCCTATAAGTAACTCCTCACCAGTTTGATTATCGCCCCTCTCAAGTCATTCATCGTACGCGTGTAAGGGTCGAGGCCGGAAAGTTTACCCGCAAGCTCCTCCTCTCCAAGAGAGGTTCCGAGCCAAAAAGAAAAATCGTTCGTCCCGCGTTCAAGCCTTAAGCGTGCTTCAAATATATGAAAATATATGGAGTCTATCGTTATCTTGTCCAGGGTATCCGCAAACTCTTTGAGGGTATGCGCCACATATGGGGTAGGTATGATGAAACTTAAGGTCTTTATGAAATAAAACTCTTCATTAGGATTCACGAATTTACTTTTAGATGACGGGTTGGCCTTTATGTATTCCTCTATCGTGGAGGCGATCTTATCGCGCAGGCCTCTTATGGTTGTGAACTGTACGGTATCGATGCTGGCGAGCTTCTCCCCCAATTCGTCCTCGCCGAGCGCCTCTGATACCCAATAGGCGAAATCGTTCGGCGGCTCCGGAGAGAGGTATTGATGTATCTGCAGAAACCGGTGGGTATGATGATATATGGAAGAACCCGGCACCTTCTTTATATACCTTAAGAGCCCCACTATATCCTTCGCCTTAAGGCCCGTGAGTTCGGAGAGGTGTAATCTCGTATAGAATTTAAACGGTTGTTTCGCCGTTTTTTCATTAGATAGCGTCATCCGAGCCTCTTCAATCTATATAAAAATTCAACCACTTCACCGGTATCTTCCAGATGATACGCGGCCTTACTCGACCTCTTCTTTCCTACGCGCACAGAGATATCATTCCTTCCAAGCACCCGAAAGGCATCCTCATCTGTGACATCGTCTCCGGCATACATCACGCAATAATCCCCGGCCCTGCTTCCGGTATCTTCGGATATGATGAGCCTTTTTATGGCCTTGACGGCACTGCCTTTATCCCATTTAGTAGGCGGCCGCAGTTCAAGGACCTTCTTCCCCTCGAATCGACCTACCTTTCTACTGTCTATATACGGCGAGACGATATCCCGGAATATCTTTTTTACCTTAAGTATATCCGGGCCGTTGGCCATCCTGTAATGGACGCTTACCGAGAGCCCCTTATCCTCTATAATGACGCCTTTTATATCCAAAAACCTCTCTTTAAGTTCGCCCGTGATATCGCGAAGTGCTTTTATATGTAGCGAAGAGACGGCATGTATGTAGTCTATCCCGGGGCCTTCTATCTCAAGGCCGTGGTTGCCGGCATAATAGATGCCTTTTACGCCCACGATCGATTTAAGGTCCCTTATGCTTCTTCCGCTTATAACGCCGACGGTAAAACCAAGGCGCGCCAATGCGGCGAGCGCCTGTTTTGTTCCGGTCGGAAAGACGGCTTCGCCGGGCGAGGACGTGATGGGTGTCAAAGTACCATCGTAGTCGAACAACAAAAGCGTCCTCCCGGAAGCGTTTATCCTCTCCGAGACCTTGTCCCAATCGCCAAATAGGTATCTTGTCATTCCCTAAAATCTAATTTCAGGACCTCGGATATGATCTTTCCCGCCCACCGGTATATATTCTTATTCTTTATTACCTGTCTCATCTTCTTCATCTTCCTTGAGCGCTTCTCTTTGGGCATATTGAGGGCCTCGGATATTCCGTTGCTCGTCTCCTCGCGATCGTAAGGGTTTATCAGTACGGCATCCGTGAGCTCTCTCGCAGAACCGGTAAACCTACTTAAGACGAGCATCCCGTCGGTATCGGAACGGCTCGAGACAAATTCTTTCGCGACAAGGTTCATGCCGTCATGAAGCGAACTGACTACACATACATCGGCAAGCCGGTATAGGGCTATGATCTCGTGGTAACTCAAATGGCGCCTCGTAAATATTATGGGGTCCCACGCATCGGTAGAATGTTTCCAGTTTATCTCCTCGACTAATTTATTGAGCCTGTCATTCAACTCCTTATATCTGGGTATATGAATACGGCTCATCTCACCTACCTGTATAAATACCACCTTCTCTTTGAGTTTCGGGTTTTTTTCGAGCATGCGGTCCACCGCGAACATCCTTTCCGGGATCCCTTTGGTATAATCTATGCGGTCGAGCCCCAATATGACCTTCATGCCGTCAAGGTGAAATTCCTCGCCGAGCGCGTTCATAGCGCCGCTTACTTCTTTGGACTTTGAGACAAGGTTTATACCATCAAAATCCACGCTGATAGGATACGGCCTTATGAGCGTAGCGTGTTTTTTTCTTATAACGGCGAACTTCTCGCGGTCTATCCTGCTCTCCAGCTCTCTGTCGATGACCTCAAGAAAATTATCGCAATGATGCCTTATATGAAAACCGAGAAGGTCATTATATAGAAGTCCCTTTAAGATCTCGCGCCGGTTGGGGCATATGCGGAAGGTCTCGTAATTGGGCCAGGGTATATGCCAGAAATGCGCCGTAATAATATTGGGGGACAGTTCCTTAAGATAGCTGGCCAGAAGCGCGAGATGGTAATCCTGTATCCATACGAATGCCTTGCTTGTCCCTATCTCATCGATTATGGCCTCGGCGAACTTCTTATTCACCTTACGATAATGGTCCCAGTCGTCCGCCCTGAAAGAAGGCCTCTGGAACGCCATGTGGCAGAGCGGCCACAAGGCCTCGTTCGAATAACCGTAATAATACCCCTTGTTCTCTTCCTTATTAAGCCACATGTATTTCAGGGTATACGTATCACTCTTTGAGCCGGGCGGGACTTTCACCCTGCCTTTAGCGTCCGCCACCTTGCGATCGGCATCGCCCGAGCCTACGCACACCCATAACCCGCCACATGCGCGCATAATCGGATCGAGCGCCGAGATGACGCCCCCCGCGCCGCGGGCGCACGCGATCTTGCCCTTTATTAAGTTATGTACATAGGGCTGTCTGTTAGAGACGACGACCACCTTGCGGTCCGCCATCTTCTCTTTTATAAAATTTTGAAGGTCCTCTTTAGTCCACATAGTCCCTCTTTAGTGGGCCCCGCAACGAATCCAGAATTACGACGAGGCATATTCAGACAATTGTTTGATCCGTTTCAGCATATTCGGATGCGTGCTCAATGCCTCAAGGAGCCTGTCTCCGAAATTAAGCTTGATGTTCTTATGCCTGACCGCGTATAGCTCGTCCGTATCTATGGTCCCGCTTCTATCGAGGTCGAGCTGGCTCAATTCTTTTATCTCGTTTAAGGCGCGTGAGGGATCGTTTATGAAGAAGGCCTTCAGGCCCTCCGCCTCCTTAAACGCATTCTTATCCATTCTCGCGGAGCCGTATACCAGTTTATATAGCCCCGTCGCCAGCCACTCCGGCTTGTTGCCCAGCTCTACGGAACCCCTGTCGGCAAAATACTCTCTTATGCGCGATGCATAAAGGACCAAAAGATTGGTAATGAAATAAAATAGAAACGCCGCCAGGCCTATCAGGGCGGTATATCCGCCGCTATCCCGCCTTCGGCTGAACGATCCAAAGAATAGAAAATGCCACGCTATTCTGTAGAATATCATCGGTATGATAGACAGCATGGTTATGGTGAGCACATCCCTGTTCTTAAGATGGCTCATCTCGTGTCCCAGTACCGCCCTAAGCTCGTTGTCATTTAAAAGCTGCATTATGCCTTGCGTAACGCATATGCGGCCATCGCGTATAGACCTTCCGAAGGCGAAGGCGTTGGGTATCGGTATATGCGCTATGCCTATACGCGGCTTGGGTATGCCGGCCTTGTTGGCAAGGTCATCCACCATCTGATGAAGTTTCGGGTGGCTTGCGCTATCCACATATTTGACCTTCATCGACCATTCGACTATCTTGGGCCCTATGGCGTACTGGATAATCATGAGGACAAACGCGAAAACGATATAGAAATAGAAGTTCGATATGCCCATATACCGCCCTATGACCGCGACGGCGGCATATATAATGCCGAATAAAACTGCCAATAGCAGATACATCCTAACTTTAAGGAAAAACATAGTCTATCCCCCTATTTTGAAATAAATTTTTTATAGGTCCTAAGAGTATCGTCGGTAACCTTCTCTTTAGTGTAATAGTCCTCAACTATCTCTCTTCCGGTCGAACCGAGCCGGCGGCGAAGCGCCTTATCCGCCAACAGTTGATTTATCCTAGATGCCAGCGCCTCGAAGTCCCTTACGGGTATCACGAAACCGTTTATCCCGTCCCTTATGATCTCCGGCATTCCGCCGGAATTCGTCACTATCATGGGCCTTGATGAAGAGAGCGCCTCGAGCATAGTGAGCCCAAACGGCTCACCGGCGCTCGAAGGGTATATGCATACTTGAGCGAGCGCGTATATCTGGGCTATCTCATTGAGCGAGTAAACGTCTATCAGGACGTTCTCCTCGAGGCTGAAGAGTTTTACGAGGTTGACCATATATGCGATATCCTTCTGCTGGGTATGGCCCCAGTCTATTATGTGCTTCGTCCCCGCCAGCACCAGCATGCAGTCCGGAAAACGCCTCTTTACCAGCCTCAACGCCTTTATGCTGACATCGCATCCCTTGGCCAGGCCCAGCCTCGCCGGATGGAATATTATCCTTTTATCTTTAAGCATCGGAAATTTTTTCAGGAAAGAATCCGTGGCTATGCCGTCTTTAAATACCTTGGTATCTACGCCGTGATGTATAACGGTGATCTTCCTGTCGTCGCATCCGGCGCCTATCATCTCTTTCTTTATAAAATGGCTCACCGCTATGATATGCGTCCAATCCACTTTCAGAATCAGGTCGAGATAGAGCATATCATCCCAGACATTATGCGCGGTAAGGATGAGCGGGATGCCTCTCGTCTTCGCCTCGCTCTCTATGGCCTTGGCGTGAAGTTCGCTGAAATAATGCATATTATGGACATGTATGACATCCGCCTTCGACTTATCCAGAAAATTCTTAAAGAATTTCGCCACCTCTTCCTCGAGGCCTTTCAACCCTCTCGTATATAGCCAGTTAAGGTCCATAAGAGGCGTGCGGTGTACATCTATTCCTTTATAACGGTACCTTGCCTTAGACCCATCGACCGAACCCGTGAGCAGGCTCACGTTATGCCCCTTCTTCGCCATAACGGGAAGCATAAGGCTTAAATGCGTCTCGACCCCTCCTATAATGGGCGGGAAACCCCAATGTAGTTGCGCGATATTGAACTTAGAGCTCTTTCTTGCCTTCTTCTTCATTGCGGCCATCCTTTTTTAGTAATATTGGCCTACGAGCCTGTTTATTACATCCTTTCTCGATATGATGCCTGCGACCTTGCCGCCCTTTGTGACCGGAAGGTACCTGTAAGGCTTCTCGGTGAATATCCTGGAGACCTCCTCGACCTTGAGTTCCTCCGGTACGGATACTACCTTTTTACTCATCACATCTTTCGCCTTCTTCTTCAGAAAATTCTTTGAGCCCACGGCGCCTATTATGTCTCTCTCGGATACAAACCCCACCAATCTCTCTTTTTTGTCGACTACAGGAAGCCCACTCACCCTGTTTTTTATCAGCATCTTACATATCCTTTGCACATCCGTATCTACCTTTACAACCGTTACGCGTCCAGTCATCACATCCCTGACCTTTGTCACCCGAATCACCCCCTGAATACCGTCTTCTTTCCGACAGGCGCCTCGCATAGGCGCCCGAAGGCCTCAAGCCTTAAGACGCCTCTCTTAGCCCTCTTAAGAGACGGTGTTATAGCTATCCGATTACGGAATATCTCCGCCGATATCCGGTATGATTTGAATCTGATATGAAATTTAAGGCATTTGATCTCTTTGGGAAAGAGGGGGTTAAATCTTAATATGCCGTCTTTCACGCTCATCCCCCCTATTCCGTTTATGAACGCCTGCCAGGTGCCGCCGCACGACGCCGCATGCATCCCGTCCGCCGTATTCCCGCTGAGATTATTGATGTCCATATACGCGGCATACGATAGATACCTGCTCGCCTTTATTATATCGCCTGTCCTTAGGGCCATAATCGAAGAGATCGCTGCGCTCAATGAAGACTTATGTAAGGTCCTTGCGTCATAAAACGCGAAGTTCCTCCTCTTCTCTTCATGACTGAAATCGCCGTCTAAAAGGTATAGAAGCATTACGGTATCCGATTGCTTTACGAATTGCGTGGTATCTATATCCTTGAAGGTCGCCTCCTTCGGAAGAACGGGCATAAAATTGTTATCAAGCTCTTTTATGCGTATATATTTTCTGCGCAGGAATCCGTCAAAGGCCTCGATAACATCTTTTCTCTTGGAATACGGGATAAAGAGGCCGGCCGCTATCGACTTCCAGCGCTTCGCTTCTCTATCAGAAAGCCTTATCCTTTCGGAGAGATCCCTAGACCATTTCTCTCCGCATCTTTTATTCTCCTCAAATAACTCGAACGCCTTACGAAGGTTCCACGCCACCATTCCGTTCGTATAGCTGTTATTATCCACTATCGGGTGAAATTCATCGGGCCCCATGACCCTCTGTATCTCATATCTCTTCTTCGATTTATCGAATAGAACGCGGCTGGCCCAGAACCTGGCTATCTCGAAGAAGAGTTCATATCCTTTTTTCATCATAAATTCTTTATCGCCGGTCGCGAGACCATAATGGTATACCGCGTACGCTATATCACAGTTTATATGCTGCTCGGTATCCATCGTATGTATCTTTATGATACGACCGTCGAGGTCCCTGTGCCATGGCGGAGTCGTCTCATTTCCGAGATCTGCCGATTCCCACGGGAACATAGCGCCCTTATATCCTCTCTTCCTCGCGTTGCGGCGCGCCTCGCCCATCCTGTCATACCTGTAAGAGAGCATGCCTTTAGCGGCATCCGGATTGGTATATATAAAGAACGGGAGTATAAATATCTCTGTATCCCAAAATATGTGGCCCCGATAACCTTCACCGCTCAAGGTGCGCGCGCCTATGCTTGTGGAACCGTTATCTTTACCGGCTATCAGAAGGTGATATATATTGAAACGGAGCGCCTTCTCGAGTTCCTTATCGGGCTTCAATATGACATCGGCGCCTATCCACCTCTTCTCCCAGGCGGATACATGCTTCTTAAGAAGGTTCTCGAAACCGGCCTCCGCGGCCTTTCTCACCGCCTTTAGCGCGTGGGGTTTCATATTTCTAGGCTTAACGTCTCTTGATGTGGCTATGTGGAAGACCTTTGTGAAGCATATCGTCTTCCCCTTTTCCGCGCGCATATGAAGGACCCGTTCGGACGTATTTTGAGTTATATCGCCCGTGCAACAATTGAGTATTCCCGCGTAATTTACATATACTTTACTGGCAAATGTCTGCACAGAGGCATAATATATATCTCTGATATTCTTCACTTCCATGATCTTTATGTGGTTCTTTCTGCCTTCGCTCAATATGCCCTTATTGGTAACGGAGAGGTCAAAGGTCGTCTCCACATCTATATTGGTGTCGTTATCGAGCGGCGTCAGGCATACCTGCATTACTCCTACATGAGAGTCGTCCATGCTGAAGAACCTGACCGATTGATAATCGAACCTTTCGTTGCGCACATTGGAATAGACCGTGCGGCGGGCGAGGAGACCTTTCTTCATATCAAGGACACGGTTATGCTTAAGTACATCCATAGCGACAAGCCCGAGCTTCTCTCCCTCAACGCTTATCTTAAAATCTATCGGATTGGGAAGATTGACGAGCTCCGGCACCTGCGCGCCCGATGAGTCGAATAGGCCCGCGATATACGTTCCGGGATAGGCGTCATACGGTATCTCCTCGAGAACGCCCCTCGAACCTATATAGCCGTTGCCGAGCGTAAACTGCGATTCGCGTACGCCCTGGAGGTTCTTATTCCAGACCTCTTCCCTTATGAGCCACTCCTCGGATGACAGAAACCTCTTATAAAGGTCTTTCATGTATTATAATAATCCCGAAAGTCCGGCGTAGTCTATCTCGCCGAGATCTTTAACTATGATATCCGCCTTACCGAGCCGCTTCGGATCACCATATCTATCGATCCCCACGGTGAATATGCCCGCGTTTTTGGCCGCCTCGACCCCCAATACCGCGTCCTCGAATACGATACACGCGCTTTTATCGAGGCCGAGCCGCTTGAGCGCCTTAAGGAACATATCGGGATCGGGCTTGCCTTTTGCTATATCATTTCCGTCGATCTTCGCATCCCATAGCCCGTCATAACCCGCTTTTTTGAGTATAAGCGCGCAATTTTTGCTCGCCGATATAACCGCAACCTTAACCCCATTATCCTTGAGTTGCCTGATAAGCGCCTTGCTTGTCTCATATACGCTGACGCCTTCGGTCTCTATGCGTTTGATATAGTAACCCTGCTTCTTCGCGGCGGCCTCCTCAAGTTCATCTTCGCCCAGATCCGTAAGGATCGCCCTTGCGCCGTCTTTACGCGGGATGCCGTCCACTTTCTTCTCGTAATCCTCAAATGTAAATTCAACGCCGTACTCCCCGAACATCCTCTTCCACGCCTCAAAATGGGCCGGCACCGTATTGACGAGGACGCCGTCTAAGTCGGATATCACTCCTTTTAAACTCATCTCTTCCTCTCCTGAGCATAATTGACTGCCCTTATCGGGTAAGGTATTACTATGCCTTCTTTTCTATAGCGTTCATGAAGGCGTTTTATGAACTCGTGTTTTATGAGATAGTTATCCACGAATTCCTTTGCCCTCAATATAACGGTAAAATTTATGCTGAAGTCGGCGAACGTATGATACCTTATGAACGGCTCGAACGCCGGAACGCCGCCTTGAACTTCCTTCATGATCTCTCTCGCCACCTCTACGGTAACATTCTCGACATGCTTAAGGTCTGAATCGTAATGGACCCCTACCTGGACAAGGACGGCCATCTCGGTCTCCGGATAGTAATAATTGAGTACTTTGGAGTTTACCAGTACTTTATTCGGGATGACAACGACGTTATTCGGGAGCATCCTTATCCACGATGAACGCCAGCCTATCTTCGTTACATACCCCTCCTCTCCCGAGTCCAACTTTATAAAATGTCCGACCTTTATCGGCTTATCCGCGATTATCTGTATGCCTGAAAAGAAGTTCTCGAGGGTAGACTGTAGCGCAAGCGCTACGGCAAGCGAACCTATGCCCAAAGAGGCCAGAATCGGCGTTATGGAGACGCCGAAACTATCAAGAAGTATTAGGAGCCCGAGGCCCATGACAACGGCGCGGACTATACCCTGCGCCATGCCTCCGGAGGTCTTCAATATCTCTATCTTATGGGAATATGCCTGAATGAGGTTTTTGAATAGCTTATCGAGAAACAGTACGATCGCGACTACGGTCGTCGCCTTAAGAGCTACGACAAAATATCTCGTAAGCTCTCCGTCACCGATAATGGGGGCTATCTTTTCCAAGACAGTGGCGCCGCTTACGAATACCAGAAGCGTCAAAGGGAGGTCCAGCGCTCCCAGAAGTATGTCATCCAGTTTCGATGTGGTCTTTTCCGCGAATTTCTGTATCCTGGAAAATATCACCTTCTTAAGTACAAGAAGAAGGCTTACCCAGATGAAATAGATGACGGGGGCATAGATCAGGGCGGGGACATTGCGGCCAAATATCACTATATCCTGCATATTGTATCCCTCCTTACGTTAGGGATATAATTATAACATGTATACACTTCAATCCAAAGCGAATTTTTGGGACCGTTTCGCAGGGGTAAGTTCCATATTAGGCCTGCGGAACTGCAAAACAATTACAATAAGGCAGTTTCCCAGCCTGCTTTGAGAAGTGCCCCTGGGGGTTATGGGCGGCGGGATTTACCTTTTATACAATCCTACGAGTTGAGCCTCGGCAAGGATATGCCCCTCCATCGCCTTGAGGAGCTCCTTTTTGGTAGCCCCTTCTTTCAGGTTCAGGTTGATATCCAGGGCATAAAGCTTGAAGAAATAGCGGTGAGGTTTCCCCGGAGGAGGCATCGGGCCGCCGTAGCCTACCCGGCCGAAGCTCGTAATACCCTGCTTTGAGCCATCGGCCAGAATGGCATCTTTGGATATAGCCTCATCAAGCCTATCTACGGCCGCGGGAATATCATACATTATCCAGTGTATCCAAGTCCCCATAGGCGCGTCAGGGTCATCATTTATCATGGCAAAACTCTTTGTCCCCTCCGGCACATCATTCCACGAAAGATGCGGAGACGTATCCTCACCTTCTCCGGTATACCTCTTTGGTATATATTCATTATTTTGAAACGAATTACTGCTGATCTCCAATGCCATAACGTCACCTCCGGCTATTATAAGCATCAACGATATAAAAATAACCCCTAATCTTATACAAAGATTCATACCTATTTAATCTCCGATTTAATTTTAACAGATGAAAAATCTTACTGCAAGAACAAAAAAATAGGATTTCTATTGATAATTCTCCGGCTTTACTCTATAGTATTTTATATGAAGAACTCGAAACAGGTATCCGCCGGAGGCGTAATATACAAAAAAAGCGGCGCGGTGACGGAGATAGCCCTCATCGCGCGGAAGGGCGCCGCCATATGGTGCCTGCCTAAGGGCAAGATCGAA
>Ga0066640_10001942_pt1 | contig 12411 bp, 11 predicted proteins | sample CryGeyCG2114_020_2_FD_59505 | JGI IMG/M metagenome (GOLD analysis project Ga0066640, IMG submission 59505) | Groundwater microbial communities from aquifer - Crystal Geyser CG11_big_fil_rev_8/21/14_0.20 | ecosystem: Environmental > Aquatic > Deep subsurface > Groundwater | place: USA: Utah... | reverse complement strand
TATGTCTATCATTGGCGAGAAAGTAGCGAGCGATTTGCGTATGGGTTTGTTTAAACATATTCAAACCCTAGGGACTGATTTTTTTAGTCGCAAGCATTCCGGATCACTGATAACCAGAATTTCATCCGATACCGATCGCATTTGGGATTTTATTGCTTTTGGAGTGGTTGAAGTTACGGTGGCCTTAGGCACGTTACTAGGCCTTACTCTTGTGCTATTGATGCGCGATTTTAAGTTGGGGCTGGCCATGGTGTTGCCCATCCCGCTTTTTCTCTACGCCGTTTATTGGCAGGGAGAGCGGATGAAACGTATTTTTTTGCGCGCTTGGAGAAAATGGTCGAGTGTGACTTCACATTTATCTGACGTTATCCCAGGTATGCAAGTGGTTAAGGCCTTTGGCCAGGAAGAGCGAGAAGTGAAGCGCTTCGATGAGAAGAATAATGCTTTCACCAAGGAGACATTTGCCGTTCACAATAGTTGGACGTCGTTTTGGCCGCTTCTCATGTTGTGCGTGCATTTTACCACTGTGATTATGTGGTTGGTGGCAAGGCCTAGACTTTTGTCTGATGTCAATGCTCCCGGGCATTTGAGTGCCGGTGTCTTTGTTTCTTTCTTGCTCTATGCCACTTTGATGGTTTGGCCAATTGAGATCATAGGCCAGGTTTCTAGAATGCTTAACCGCGCGCTAAGTTCTGCTTATCGCATTTTTGAGATTTTAGATACGCGCAATCCGATGCCCATGCCGCAGAAACCTGTAAACATGCCAAAGTGTGCGGGGGAAATAGAATTTGAAAACGTGTTCTTTAGTTATGATAACTTAAGGCAGATTATCAAAAATGTTTCACTTAAGATTATGCCTGGCGAGATGATCGGTTTAGTCGGCATGAGTGGCGGTGGCAAGTCTACCATCACCAAGCTGGTGGCAAGATTTTTTGATGCAACATCTGGTGTGGTGAAAATTGATGGAGAAGATGTAAAGAACATTGACCCGGCGTGGATTAAAAAGAATGTAGGTTTGGTTTTGCAAGAACCTTACCTGTTTTTTGGCAGCATTTGGGAGAACATTGTGTACGGAGTACCGCAGGCGGATGAAATGCAAATTATTGCTGCTGCCAAGGCGGCCAATGCCCATGACTTTATCTTAAAGCTACCACATGGCTACGACACCATTGTAGGGGAGCGTGGCCATACCCTTTCTGGTGGAGAGAGACAAAGGATCAGTATTGCGCGGGCAATTTTGCATAATCCTAAAATCCTTATCCTGGATGAGGCCACCAGTGCAGTGGACAGTGAGACGGAAAGGAAAATTCAGCAGGCCTTGGATCGTTTGGTTAAGGGCCGAACTACAATCGCCATTGCTCACCGTCTCAGTACTTTGCGCCAGGCCGATCGGCTTTTAGTTGTAGAAAATGGCGTGATTACAGAGGCCGGAACACATAGCGAGCTGATGCAAAGGCGAGATGGCAAATATGCCAAGCTGTACAAGTTACAATACCACGATCAAAAGCAGGAGGTAGTCCATGATTGCAATATATAAGAATGCCCAGGGTTTGCTCTCTACTCGTCTGGCCCAGGCGCCAGAGAAGGAGATCTTGATTCAGGTCAAAGCGTGTTTTCCCTGGTCGCGCGGGAAAAGGTTTTTGAGTTTGCAAGATGACAAAGGAGAGGAGGTGTGTTTGCTTGCCTCGTTAGACGATTTAGACTCCCAATCATTGCATGTCATGCGGGAACACTTGCAGCAGCTTGGATTTACTTTTGAGATTATTAAAATCATCAAGGTTGAAGAGGATGTTGAGGTTAGACATTTTGCGGTTGAGACCTTGCAAGGAGAAAGGCATTTTCAAACAGGGCTAGATGACTGGCCTAAGCAAATGGAAGATGGTTCTTTGCTCATTTCTGATTTGCACGGCGATCATTATCAAGTCAGCAGTTTTGCTCTTTTGGATAGAGAATCACAAAAAGAACTTTCTCCCTATGTTTCCTAACATAGGGGGGGAGTTTTCATTCTGGAGGGTTTAAAACTATATCGATCCAGTTGCTCCAGCGTATAATTTCATCATTTTGTATTTGCGTTTCTTGCTTGAATAGGACTGAAGATTTCATTTCATCCATGCGCTTATGATAGTTGGCAAATTCATTTGGAAGCCAGATTGAAAGGCCTTTAAAAAAACCTAGCAGGTAGTTTTGTTCTGGAGTTGAATCTGTATTGCTATAATGTGATCCATAGCTATATGACAACAATGAGCGGTTAAGGTTGTCCAGGGCCATGTTAGCGGTATCGAGTAAGAGCTGTGCTTTTTCCCCATAACCGTTATTTTGGAGTGCCTCCTGATATAATAGTTTTTTCACAAGGCCTAAAAAAACTCCCAGATCACGTGTTTCACCCATAAAACTAGGTGCGTTTTGTAAAATAAAATTAAGCTCCATAGCATGAATGAAACTCTCATTCAGATAGTCTTGCATGCGCCTGGAAAAATCCAAGAGAGAGGGCAGCAGAAAATTTTTCATCTCTGACAGTGTCAGCGCGCTATAAGTAAAAGTTTGCGCTGCAACTGGATCAACTAGGTATTGATAGCCATGAGAGATGACTCCCTGACCCTGAGAATAGGCCTGTTTGGTAAGCTTGGGAAGCGTGGCCGCCAATTGATAAGGCATGATTTGTGGCGACGAATTTAGGTAATCAAATATTTTGCGATAAGGTAGCCCTAGATAATTTTGCACTTGAACAGAACCCGCCAGATAATCGACGGGGCCCATGAGTTCAGCGGCAACTTCAACTGATTGCATTAAACAGGCATCAAATGCCAGCACATCAAAAGGCCTACCTTGCAGTAATTTTTGCGAAGTACGTTGTAAGATCTCGTGCAAGCTTGGAATATCAAGATAGCTACTATCCGAGTGGTCCAAGGCTACCCCGCCAAAATTTCGCTGAGTGGGATAATTTTGTGGCCTGAGATAATCTAAAATATCAGAGTAGACCATCTCTTTGGTAAGAAACCTTGATGTCGCCTTTTCAGTTGGTAAAAACTCCCGCCTTTCTTGCCCTTCAATATGTTTGCCAGCATAGCCTTCTCCATGTCCCCAAATCACAATCATATATTTCTTGGCGGGATAATTTTTTATGCCCCAACTCAAGAATTTTTGAAAACGTTTCTTTTGATTTTTAATTGAACCTGCGCCATCTTCGGGGAATGAGGCAATCACAGGCGATTGAATATCGGCCTGACTAAACTTTTAATAATCTGGCAGGCGCAAATTGAAATCATATGGCCGCTCATACTGAAATAGATGTAAGCGCTTGATACCGGTTCGAAGGTAGGTATCAAGCTCTGCCACAACATCTACTATTTCACCACTGGCACCGAGGTTCTTTTCACCTTGGATTCTTTTTTCTATTTCGTAAAGATCCCAATAGGCATAAGGCGTCAGGTCGTTGTCAGCGGCCATGTAGAGCAAGACTGTCCATTCTTTTAGGCAATGCTTGCGCTGTAAATTTTCATGTGCCTGCCAATATGCAGTGGTGTCGGCGGGATGTTTTAGTTGCTGGTTAACTTCTTGCTGGGACAAACCGTTTGAGTGCCAAAGTTGTTGGCAGGGTATTTGCGGCCTTTCATTCGAAAACGACAATGAGGGCGCAAGCGCCCCCATACATAAAATCAAACTTAAGGAAACGATTAGCAATTGTGCCATCAGGCCCTACTTATTGCTTGTTGGCCTGCTTAAGTAAATCTTCGACAACTTTCGCCAGTGGAATTCCGGCCTTGGAGGCATATGGCGCAACTTCCTGCCATCTTGCAGGAACAGCATTACCCCAGGTCCAAGTGCCAGTTGCATATCTATCGGCGGCGCTACGAGCTTTTGCATCTTTTTCTGGTGTCCACATAAAGTCTGGATGGGCATTTGAGTACCATTCGCCACCAAGCAATTTTCCATTTTCGTCCATCTCTAGATCATAGCGATAAGTTGCAGTGGTGACGGCATCATAGCGCTCATTGTCTTCCATGCGTGGCCTTGGTTGAGTTTCGACTGAATAATAAACCCTCATTTCTACCCCTACTACTGACTTTGCTTTGGGTGAACGATAAGTTTTAAATTTGTCTGATTGATAATCGCTCAGGGCCACTGTGGCGTCTTGACTTGTTTGAGCTGTATCAAACGTATTTACGTTGAAGTAACGATACTGATAACCAACGACAGGTTGATTCCAAACCTCGTAATCATAAGTGGCATCCATAACAAAGGAGCGATCTGACACGCCTATTTGATTTACGATGCCTAAGTGCCAAGACATTGGGTTGTTGTCAAAACATTCCTGATCCAAGATTCTGCCATTGGCATCTTTCTTGGGATTCTTCTTATTACAGCGACCCCCAATAAATTTTGAAGGGGTGTCGTTCTTGGCCCATAGTAAAGACCCTAATGCTTTCATATCTGCAGGATAAAAGAGCAGCTCCGTGCCATCAGGAGTAACAGTTTTAACTGCGTTGCGCGGACGAGGTAGCATGAATGCAGCGGGTGACCAACCATGACATATTCCCATCCAAGGCTCAACCGAACCATTGGCATCATAATAGTGTTTACCTTCCGCCCACATCGCCTGAGTTAAGGTCATATTTTTATCGCCGACTAAAAGGTCATATTTTTCTGATGGAGAGAGGAAATTGGCCTTGTTGCTTTCAACATAATTGCTACTGGGGTTTTCTTCAATGTACCCCAGAGCTTCTTTCCAATCGATAGTGTTCACTTTATTTGCTGGATCAGCATAGCGTGCGCCCAAGATTCCTTTAGCAATGGCCCAGTAGTCATCAGACCAAGGTTGAGTGCTAACTCTGGCATTAAGTAAATTCTTTGCTTCAATTTCTTGCAGTGAACGAATCAGTTTGGTTCCATTATCGGCCAAGTTTTCAGCTAAATCATTGGCCAGTGCTGCCGCTCTTCCCTGGGGATTATCCAGACACACCTTGCTGCCATCAACTTCTGAACAAAAGCGGCGGCGAACAGAGTCTTTGGCCTCAACAATAGTTTTATTTTCTTTACTGAAAGCAAAAGGATTGCTCAGTGCTGCTGCATCTAAGCTCTCAGTCTTAGGTGGCAACTTGTCCATAACCAGTTTGGGATCATTATGAAAATCTCTTAAGAAAGTTTCTAAATCATATGCTTGATAGTCATTGGCCATGACGTTGGCACTTAGACAGCTGATCAGCATACTTACCCCTAACACAGATGATTTAAGTCCACATCTAGACATACAGATCTCCTTTTTCCTTACCAACGGCATATTTAGCATTTTGATTTTTAATCAGGCCCAGCTATACCGCGTTTGCTATGCCACTCCAATAAGTGTGAAATTTTTATGGCCTCATTTTATTTTTTATCAATGGGGATGTGATTTATCTAAAACAGGCAAAAAAACTATTTTTGTGAAGAATTTTCTTGGGGATAGGCAGGTTATATCCTGATTTCAGTCAACAAAATCAGGATATTAGCGCGAGCGCCCGCGTCTATTTGTCACATTAGAGCTCGCGGCCGGTGCGCTTGGGACTGGAGTGATGGCCTTTTTTTCTTTTTCTAGTGCTGCTTGCTTAGCATCGACTTCATCTTCTAAAAATTTTTCATCCGCCTGTGTTTGTGCTTGTCTTTGATCATTTTGCTCAAAATGCTGGCGTCGCATCTGTGGCACCTCAAAGACTTTATCCTCACCCTCTTGCTCTGGCGTCGACGATTGCAAAAATTGCATTTCATTTTCAAGCTGCTGATCCAAGCGTAAATCTTGTTGCTGCACTTGTTTTGAGGTACTTGGGGTAAAAGACTGATCGTCCACGGCGTAGCTAGTGGAAATGAGAAAGAGTAGCGGTAACAAGATTATCAAGAGTTTCATCCTATCAAGTTAAAACGACTTGCCTAGATTTACAAGTCGCTCGGGTAATACGGTATCTACTTGTAAATGTGAAGTTCTCCTATTATATACGAAACCCATGGAAAAGCCGCCGAATAACCATCTTGTTACTGATATGCTGCTGGCAAGTTATGCTTATCAATTGCCTGAGCAGCTTATCGCTCAGAGGCCTTGCCACCAGCGCGATGCTTCTCGCTTGTTAGTCCACGATCATCTTTATAATCAAACTGCTCACGTGAGCTTTAGTTCAATTGCCGATTTCTTGCCCGAAAAATGCCTATTGGTTTTTAACAATACCAAGGTTGTACCCTGTCGCGTTTCAGCGCAAAAGAAATCCGGCGGCAAGGGCGAAATGTTTTTTTTAGCGCCAAATCAAAGTCATGGCCCTCACCCTGTGCTGATTCGCTCTAACGGCAAGAAGCCCCTTGGCGAGCAGTATTTTCTGGCGGGAAGTGAAACTTATGCCACCATCGTCGCGCGCCAGGATGAAAAATTTTTAGTTGAGCTATCACAAGGTGATCTCGCCTCTTTTCTTTTGCAATCAGGCCAGTATCCTATTCCTCCTTATATAAGAAATGGTGAGAGTGATAGCAGAGATGGGCATGATTACCAGACGGTTTATTCCAAAGTTCCTGGTGCTGTGGCCGCGCCCACCGCTGGCCTGCATTTTACTCAAGAGCTGCTAGGGCAGTTAGCAATGAAAGGGCATGAGCTGGCGGAGGTCACTCTGCATGTTGGAGCAGGCACTTTTTTACCGGTTAAAGAAAGCGATATCAGGCAGCATAAAATGCACCAAGAAAACTATTCTATTGCCAGCGATGCTGTGGCGAAAATTCAACAGGCCATCCAGCTAAAACGTCCTATAGTAGCAGTAGGAACTACTAGCTTGCGCACCCTAGAGAGTGCTTGGCCTTTGCTGCTGGAGCACAAATTTTGCGCTGGAGAAAGCTACGCAACGGATATATTTATTTATCCTGGCCGTCCTATTCGCAGTATTCATTCACTCATTACCAACTTTCACCTGCCTGGCAGTAGCCTATTGATGCTGGTGAGTGCCGCCCTTGGGCGTGACAAGACTTTGCAACTTTATGCCCAGGCGATTGAAAAGGAATATCGCTTTTTTTCCTATGGCGACGCCATGCTGTTAAAAGGACCATTTTATGCACAGTGATTCGCCTAAGAGGATTTTTACTTTACAGGCAAAAGACCGTCAGGCGCGCGCAGGCGTAGTAAGCACTGCCCACGGTGATTTCGAAACACCGGTATTTATGCCGGTTGGCACTCGCGCCTCAGTTAAAACCTTGACCCAACATGACCTTATTGAGTTGGACACTAAAATAATCTTGGGCAACACCTATCATCTTTATCTGCGGCCCGGGCATGAGCTGATTGAAAAAGTCGGCGGGGGATTGCACGGTTTCATGAGTTATGAGCGTGCCATTTTGACTGATTCTGGCGGCTACCAGGTTTTCTCTCTCTCTGATTTAAATAAAGTCAGCGAAGAGGGAGTCCAGTTTCGCAGCCATTTAGATGGTTCTTTGCACATGTTATCGCCAGAAAAATCCATGGAGATTCAAAAGGCATTAGGATCAGACATCGTCATGTGTTTTGATGAATGTCCTAAGCTGCCGGCCGATCACGCCACTTTGCGCGCCAGCATGGAACTCACTTTGCGTTGGGCCTCGCGCTGTCGTAGCTATCCACTTAGGCCTTACCAAAACTTATTTGGCATTGTTCAAGGCGGGCTGGAATTTGACCTACGCACTGAATGCATGCAGCGCTTACAGGAAATGAATTTTGAAGGTTTGGCCTTGGGCGGTTTATCGGTAGGAGAAAAAAATGAGCAAATGCAGGACTTTTTGCGCCATTTTGTTCCCACCATGCCATCACAAATGCCCCGTTACCTGATGGGAGTGGGAACGCCATTGGACATTCTCCACGGCATCAAGGCGGGAATCGATATGTTTGACTGCGTGCTTCCGACGCGTAACGCCAGGAATGGTCAGGCTTTTACTTCCCGCGGCCCGCTCAATATTAAGCGGGAAGAATATAAAGAAGACAAAGGGCCTTTGGACCCCGACTGCTCTTGTAAGGTATGTCAGCGTTATTCCAGGGCCTATTTGCGCCACCTGCACACGGTTGGCGAGTATACGGCCGGAACCCTACTTAGTTACCATAATATTCATTTCTATCTGAATTTGGCGCGTCAGGCACGCCAGGCAATTTTGCAGCAAGAGTTTGACGAATATTTCAATAAATTCTATAACCTCTACACTTTAAAACAGTAATTTTTTTAAAAGGCGGAAATTTTATGCTTGATCTCTTTATTCCTTTTGCGAGTGCACTTGCCGATGAGGCCACAACTGCAGCGGCACCAGCAGCGCAAAACCCTCTAACCGGTTTTCTTCCCTTTATTGTTATCTTTTTCATTTTTTACTTTTTGATGATTCGTCCACAGAAAAAGAAATTTCAAGAAGAGCAAAGCATGTTGAAGGCACTAACTAAAGGTGATGAGGTCTATACTAAATCAGGTCTTTTGGGCATAATCTCTGGTATGACAGATAGAGTTGTGACTCTTGAAGTTTCCGATGGCGTAAAGATAAAAGTATTGCGCGAGCAAGTTGGTGGCAAGGCAGCTAAACTATTTGAAGAAAAAAATACTAAAGACAAGAAAGAAGACAAGAAATAAGGAACATCTATGTTTGGATTAGGTGCTGGCGAGATTTTGGTTATTGGCATTTTAGCATTGATATTTATTGGGCCAAAAAAGTTGCCTGAATTGGCCAAGGGTTTGGGCCGTGGTATCCGTGAATTCCAAAAGGCCAAGAATGAAATTCTTGATGATGTTCAAGATGCAACTTCATTAAATTCAAATAAGGTCAGCACCCCAAATCCTACCACCGCAGCGGCAGAAGTGAAGTCTATCGAAGTTAAGTGATTGATAATACTATAGTCGAGTAACGTTAAGTGTCGTTAACCCTGCATTTTTCCGTCTTAAAGGCCCCAGAATTCCCTTGCAAGAAGTAGGGCCTTTTCCTATAATTTTCCTAGTTTAACCTCGCAATCAAAAAAAAATTTGTCATTCAATTTTGTGACAGCGAAGCCAAACCGTCAATTTCTGTGCTGGCGCTGTAAGAAAAGATGGATGAGTAACTTTTTTTGATGGTGAACAAATTTGATCTTGAATCTTTAAAAGATCATCCATGATGGGGAAAATACATGAAACGGAGTTGGTGGTATCGCTTTATTTTCTTTTTAGTTCTTACGGTCATTTCAGTTGTTTCAATCGTCCCGACGCTCCTCAATTTTGGTGAGGGATCCAAATATCCGGTTAAGTCTAAGATTAGCCTTGGTTTGGACTTGCAGGGCGGGCTTTACATGATCCTGGGAATCGACTTTAAAAAAGTCTATAAGGACGAGGTTCAAAGCTATGCCAGGCGCATGGAATTTGTATTAAAAGATGCCGGCATTGATGCTAAGGCTGGTGAGCTACGAATGAATGACCTTGATGACCCTTGGAACTCAATCGTGGTCACATCAGCTGCCGATCTTGATCGCGCTAAAACTAAGCTCAAGGAATATTTTCCGGCCTCAATGATTCGCCTGACACACGAAGAAGGGCAGACGCTCTTTTTTGGTTTAAGTAAAGTCATCAAGACTCAGGTGGAAGAGCAGGCGGTAGGAAAATCTATCGAGGTTATCCGTAACAGGATTGACGAATTTGGTGTTACCGAGCCGGAAATTGTTAGTCAGGGCAAAGATAGAATTGTGGTGGCCTTGCCTGGTGTAAAAGATATTGAACGGGCCAAATCTCTTATTGGTCAAACTGCCAAATTAGAATTTAAAATAGTTAACGACGCCGTCACTCCTGCCCAGATAGCGGACTGGTTGGATAAGGCAAAAAAGGGTGGAGTGGTATTTAAAAAAGGTGATCGCTTCAGCCTCTATGTTCACCAGTTGAATTTATTTTTAAAAAAAGAAATTCCACAAGGTTTCGAGCTAGCGTTTGAGCGCAAAACTAATAAACTGACGAATGAGGTTATCTCTGAAATTCCTTATGTGGTAGATTCGCAGCCACGTTTAACCGGCGATGATTTACAAGATGCTAGGGTTCAGATTGATCAACAAAAAAATGAACCCTACGTCTCTATGGATTTTAAAAGTGCTGGCGCCAAACAATTTGAAGAGGTGACTGGTGCTAACGTTGGCAAGCGATTGGCCGTTATTTTGGATGGCAACGTCTACACTGCACCTAATATTCATCAACGAATTGGCGGAGGACGCGCTCAGATTACACTTGGAACTGGAAATTTTAATCAGCTCATGTCTCAAGCGCGAGATATAGCCCTCGTTCTCCGTGCCGGTGCTTTGCCTGTTCAGTTGGACTTTTTGGAGCAAAGAACTGTCGGGCCAAGTTTGGGGCAGGATTCGATTAAGAAAGCGCGTATTGCTGGTTTAATTGGTTGTGCTTTAGTTTTTATATTTATTCTTATTTACTATCGGATCTCTGGCGCTATCGCTATTGCCACTTTAGTGCTTAACATTCTCTTTATTCTGGCCTGCTTGGTTGGCTTTGAGGCGACCCTGACTTTGCCGGGTATTGCCGGTATTGCCCTGACTGTCGGTATGGCAGTGGACGCCAACATCATTATCTACGAGCGGATTCGAGAAGAGGTGCGCAAGGGCGTGGGTTATTACAAGTCAGTCGAGAACGGCTTTCAACACGCCTTTTGGACCATTGTTGACGCCAACATTACCACCGCATTGGCAGGTGTTTGTTTGCTTAACTTTGGAACCGGGCCAATACGAGGTTTTGCTGTAACCTTATTAATTGGAATTGCCGCAACTGTTTATACTGCCTATTTTGTAGGTGGATTATTTTTTGAATTTTATATGAATAAAGTCCAAGGTCAGGATTTAAGTATTTAAAATTAACTCAACTGCCGGGGAGAGATGATATGTTTGAAATTATTAAAAGTAGTACCAAGATAGATTTTGCTTCCAAGTTCACACTATGTTTTATTGTCTCTGCCATTTTGGTTGTAACATCTTTGGCCTTGACTTTAACCCGCATGAATTACGGAGTTGATTTTTCCGGGGGCGCAGAGATTCAGGCCAAATTTGATTCAAAAGTTGATTTAGGTTCGTTGCGTTCGAGCCTAGAGAAAAGTGGTTTTAAATCAGTCAGTGTTCAGACTATTGGCGATGTTGATGATCATGAATTATTGATTCGCGTGCCAGGTAGTGAAGCAAACCTGAATCAAATTTCGCAGCAGATGAGTGAAACCCTGACTTCAAAATTTAGTTCTGACGGGGTACAAATTAGAAAGGTTGATATCGTAGGGCCCAAGGCCGGTGCTCAGCTGCGCTTATCTGGCTTCCAGGCCATGGGATGGGCCATGCTGGCAATCATGATCTACGTAGGTTTGCGCTTTGATTTTAAATATGCTCCTGGTGCTATTGTAGCCTTGATTCACGACGTTAGTATTGTGTTGGGTATTTACACCATTTTGGGAGTTGAGTTCACATTGCAAACGGTAGCGGCACTTTTGGCCGTGATTGGTTACTCTGTCAACGATACCGTGATTGTCTATGATCGTGTGCGCGAGCATGAAGAGAAATTTCCTGGCGTCAGTATGCGTGACCATATCAACTTGGCGACCAATGAAACTCTTTCCCGTACCATTTTAACTTCTGGCACCACGCTTTTCGTTTCTGTCGCAATGTTAATTTTTGGCGGCGCCGCCATTGCTGACTTTTTCTTGGCCATGACTATTGGCATTGTTGTTGGTACTTATTCTTCAATTTTCATTGCCGCCCCAGTTACTTTGACCTTGGAAAAAATCAAGAAAAAGAAAAAGAATGTAGGTTCTATGCCAATAGAGGCGTCTAGCAAGTAGGTCGTTCTTATGTATGCCTTTTCTTTTTTGGGCATGATTTTTTTTCTATTATTCAATTCAAGTATCACCTTTTGTCAGGATAAGAAGGATGCATCTGACTCTGGCAGTGAGCGCGAAAAATTCCTGCGCCAATTTGCCAAGGATCCAGATGCCATAAAAGAAGATAAAAAACCTGCGGCCGAGGCGGCCAATACTAACGATGTTGCCGGTAAAAAGGGGAAAGAGGTTGAGAATATCGAGGCGGCGCTTAAAAAGTTTCGCCAGCAGGCCAATAATGTTATTAAGGACGATGAATTTGATGAGGGTGATATTAAACAGGCCTTTGATCCTGAACAAATCAAAAAGTTACAAAAACTCATGCCGGGAAACTTACTTGATAAGATGAAGGCCGGCAGTCAGGGTGATGGTAAGAAAGTCAGCGAAGAATTAGATAAAGAGAATTCAGACTATTCTGTCGTGGTCTATCAAATGCTGCATTTTTTTAGATCTCAATCTCAGGCGGATGTGGAACTTATCTTTCGTGAAAAATTTAATCGAGGAGTTTTGGGCAGCTTATTTAAAATACACCCCGGCCTTGTCACTCTTTTGGCCAAGATCGTGCGTGACCCCAAGGCC
>Ga0066640_10001931_pt1 | contig 12442 bp, 13 predicted proteins | sample CryGeyCG2114_020_2_FD_59505 | JGI IMG/M metagenome (GOLD analysis project Ga0066640, IMG submission 59505) | Groundwater microbial communities from aquifer - Crystal Geyser CG11_big_fil_rev_8/21/14_0.20 | ecosystem: Environmental > Aquatic > Deep subsurface > Groundwater | place: USA: Utah... | reverse complement strand
AAACCGTTCAACATGACCGGCTGGCGGGCCGGCTGGGTCTGCGGCAACCGGGAAATGGTCTCCGCCCTGGCGAAGGTGAAGTCCAACATCGACTCCGGCGTTTTCCAGGCGATCCAGATAACCGGGATCGCCGCCCTCCGGAACCCGGGGCCGCATCTGAAAAAGATCAACACCCTGTACCGGAGGCGCCGGGAAGTGATGGTGGAGGCGCTGCAGCGGGCCGGCTGGCCGATCCAGCCGCCGCAGGCCGCCTTCTACCTTTGGGCCCCGATTCCCAAGCGGGCTTCCTCCCGGCAGGTGGCGGCCGACCTGTTGACCCGCTGCGGCATCGTCGCCACTCCCGGCATCGGCTTTGGGAAGAGCGGGGAAGGGTTCGTCCGCTTCTCCCTGACCCTGCCGGACCGGCGCCTGAAAGCGGCGGCGGCCCGGATCGGGAAACTGGCGGTATGGCCGAAGCGCTGATCGCGCTGGGCTCCAACCTGGGCAACCGCCGCCGGCAGCTGGCCGACGCCCTCTCCGAGATCGCGAAACTTCCCGGGACCCGAATCCTTCGAACCTCTTCCTGGCTGGAAACCGACCCGGTCGGCCCCGGCGTGCAGGGGCTGTATCTCAACGGGGTGACCCGCGTCCGGACCGCGCTCAAACCACTTCCGCTCCTGCGCCGGCTGCAAGCCATTGAACGGAAGCTGGGCCGCCCCAAACGGCATCCGCGATGGGGACCCCGAACCATTGACCTGGACATCATCGATTACGCCGGGGTTCGGATGAAAACCAAAACATTGACGCTTCCTCATCCGGAAGCCCGCAAGCGCCCCTTCGTCCGAAAACCGCTGGCCGAGATCACCCGGTGAAAACCGTTCGGAGCGTCGCCGCGCTGCGATCGGAGATCCGGAATGCAAAGCGGCGGGGGAAAACCATCGGGTTCGTGCCGACGATGGGGGCGCTGCATGCCGGCCACCTGAAACTGATCCAGACGGCCCGGCGGCGCAATGACCTCGTGGTCGTCTCCCTCTTCGTCAACCCGATCCAGTTCAACAACCCCAAGGATTTGAAAAGCTACCCTCGGACCGGGCAACGGGACCGGATCCTGGCGCGGGCGGCCGGAGCGGATCTCCTGTTTATCCCATCGGTCCGAGCCCTTTATCCGGACGGTTTCCAAACCTTCGTGGAGGTAACCCGGCTCTCGAAACGGTGGGAAGGGGCCGCCCGGCCGGGCCATTTCCAAGGGGTCGCCACGGTGGTGGCCAAGCTGTTCAACCTGGTCCAGCCGACCGAGGCCTATTTCGGACGGAAGGACGCCCAGCAGGCGCGGCTGGTGCGGCAGATGGTCCTGGACCTCAATTTCCCGGTCCGGGTCCGGGCGCTGGGAACCGTCCGGGAATCCGGCGGCCTGGCGTTGAGCTCCCGGAACCGGCGGCTCTCCCCCGGGGGTCGCCGGCTGGCCGGCCAACTCCACGCCGCTTTACAGGAGGGGAGGGGGTTGATAAAATGGGGCTTCCGTCGGCCGGAGCGAGTGATCGCCCGGATGCGCCGGCGGGTTTCGTCCAAACGGATCCGGATCGAGTATCTGGCGATTGTGGATCCCGGCACCTTGGAGCCGGTCCGGAGGATCACCGGACCGGTTTGGCTCTTGGGGGCCGTCCGGATCGAAGGAGTCCGGCTCATCGACAACCTGACATGTTCCGCACCTTGATGAAATCCAAAATCCACCGCGCGACCGTGACCGAGGCCAACATCCGGTATGAAGGATCGCTGACCCTCGACCGAAAACTCATGGAAGCAGCCGACCTGATCCCCGGGGAGAAGGTCCAGGTGGTAAACCTCAACAACGGCCTCCGCTTCGAGACCTACTGCATTGAAGGAGCCGCCGGCTCCGGCGTCGTCTGCCTCAACGGCGGAGCGGCCCGCTGCGGCCTGGTCGGGGACCCCATCCTCATAATCGCCTACGCAGTTGTGGCCGAGGAAGCGGCCCGCGCCTTCGAACCCAAAGTCGTTTTTGTCGACGCCAACAACCGCATCAAAGAAGTCCAGCCGCTCGAAGCCTAATCCGGTGGTTCGGATCGGACTGGTCGGCTGCGGCGCGATCGGCCGGGAGTTGTCCGGCATCCTCCAGCGCCGTTTTCCCAAATCGGTCCGAATCACCTCCCTCAATGATCAGGATCCCGCCGCGGCCGACCGGTTGGCCCGGCGGCTCCGCTCCAGACCGCAGATCCACTCCCTCCCTCAGTTGGTCCGGGAAAGCGATCTGGTGATCGAAGCGGCCTCCGCCGGCGCGGTCCGGGCCCTGGTTCCTCATCTCGTCCGGCGTCCCAAGCCGCTCCTGCTCCTCTCCACCGGCGCGCTGCTGGTCCAACCGGAACTGCTCCGGCGACTGCGCCGGGCCCGGGTCCCCCTGCTGATTCCGGGAGGAGCGCTGGCCGGCGTGGAGGCCCTCGCGGCGGCGGCGATCGGTCGGATCGACCGAATCCGGCTGACCACCCGGAAACCGCCGGCGGCTCTCCCCGGCGGGGGAAAGAGGCAGCTTAGCCGGCCCCGGCTGCTGTTCAGGGGCTCCGCCCGGCAGGCGGCGGCCCGCTTTCCGAAGAACATCAATGTCGCGGCCACCGTCGCCCTGGCGGCGGGGGCGGGACACCGGGTTGAAGTCCAGATCTGGGCCGACCCGGCGGTCCGGCGCAATACCCACCTCCTGGAGGTCGCCGGCGCTTTCGGCCGGATGACGACCCGGGTCGAAAACCTCCCCTCGCCGGAAAATCCGGCCACCAGCCGGCTGGCAGTCTTCTCCGCCGCGGCGACGCTCCAGCGCTTTCTAAACATTTCCGATTGACAATCTCCGACGGGGACTCCACAATTGACCCCGTGCCCCGACGAGCGGTAGGGGAACCCGATGCTCCGAATGAAATCAACGGGGAACCAACCAACAAGGAAGGAGGAACGCGATGGCGCAGAAAGTGGCCAAGGCTGGAATCAAGCGGGCGAAGGGATATCTTTATTACCTCGATAAGAAGGGGAACGTTTCGAGAGCGAAGATGGCCCGCGGCGGCAAGAAGGGCGGCAAACCCGAGATGGTCGTCAAGGTCGGCGTGAAGCGGGAAGAAGGATACCTCTACTTCATCGACAAGCAGGGGGATGTCTCCCGGGCGAAAATGGCCCGGCGCAAGGCGAAGGGCGGCTCCAAGAAGGCGAAGCGCCGCTAATCTTCGTCCGAATCGTTTCTTCAGCGCTCCGCCGGTTTTCCGGCGGGGCGCTGTTTTAACTTCCGAACCATGACACCATCGAACCGCCGTTCCGGCGCGCCATCCCAATCGGCTGAATCCACCCCAATCATCATCCGGGGGGCCCGAGAGCACAACCTGAAGGGGGTCGACCTTCAGCTCCCGCGCAACCGGCTGATCGTCGTAACCGGCCTGTCCGGCTCCGGGAAATCTTCCCTCGCCTTCGATACGCTGTACGCCGAAGGGCAGCGGCGGTATGTCGAATCCCTCTCCGCCTACGCCCGGCAGTTCCTGGAGCAGCTCCAGAAACCGGATGTCGACCACATCGAAGGACTCTCCCCGGCGATCGCGATCGAACAGCGGACCGCTGGAGGCAACCCCCGTTCCACGGTCGCGACCCAGACCGAGATCTACGACCACCTACGGCTCCTGTTCGCCCGGATCGGGACCCCCCATTGCTGGAAATGCGGCCGGGTCATCCGGGGACAATCAGCCGATGAGATCGTCCGGCAAATCCTGGAACGGCCCGCCGGCCAACGCCTGCTGCTGCTGGCCCCGGTGGTTCAGGGACGGAAGGGAGAGCATCGGGAACTGCTGGCCCAGATCCAGAAGGAGGGTTTCGTCCGAGTCCGGGTGGACGGCCGCCTGCGCGAGCTGGACGGCCGCGTGATCCCGCTCGACAAAAAACGAGCCCACACGATCGAAGTGGTCGTGGATCGCCTGGGCGTCGCCCCGGCCCAGAAACAGCGGCTGACCGAATCGGTCGAGACCGCCCTGCGGGTCGGGCAGGGAAACCTGCTCGTTCAACTCCTGTCGGAAGAGACGACCTCCGGGAAAGCGGCGAAGAAATCGGCCGAAGAAACGCTGCGCTTCAGTGAGCGATACGCCTGCGTCGCTTGCGGACTCAGCATGCCGGAGCTTCAGCCCCGGCTTTTCTCCTTCAACAGCCCTTACGGCGCCTGCCCAAGCTGCCACGGCTTGGGGACCCACATGAAGATCGACCCGGCCCTCGTGATTCCGGACCCGGGCAAATCGATCCAGCAGGGGGCCATCGCCCCCTGGCAACGGGGGGGGCACGGCTACATCCTGTACCACCGGGCGCTGCTTCGGGAATTCGCCTCGGAAGCCGGTATCCCGATGACGGCGCCGTTGCGAAAATTGTCGGCCCCCCAGAAACGGATGCTGATGCACGGCTCCCGGCAAGTGGAGGTCTGGGGCAAGCCGTTTGAAGGGGTGATCCCAAACCTGGAACGGCTCTTCCGGGAAAGCAGCTCCGACTTCGTCAAGGAGGAGATCTCCAAATACATGTCGGTCCAGTCCTGTCCCGAATGCCGTGGAACCCGGCTGAAGCCGGAGGCGACCGCGGTCCGAGTGCAGGGGCGATCGATCGTGGAGGTGACCCGGATGACGATCGCCGAAGCGCGGGCCTTCTTCGAAAAGGCGGCCTTCACCGAAAAGGAACTGACGATCGCCGCCCGGGTCCTCAAGGAGATCGGGGCCCGGCTGGGCTTCATGGCGGATGTCGGACTGGATTACCTGACCCTGGACCGGACCAGCCAAACCCTCTCCGGGGGAGAGGCCCAACGGATTCGCCTGGCGACCCAGATCGGAGCGGGGCTGGTCGGCGTGCTGTATGTCCTGGATGAGCCGTCGATCGGCCTGCATCAACGGGACAACCGGAAACTGCTCGACACGCTGCTGCATCTGCGGGATATGGGGAACACCGTCGTCGTCGTGGAACATGACGAGGAGACGATCCGGTCGGCCGATCACATCGTGGACCTCGGGCCGGGGGCCGGCAAGCACGGCGGGGAGGTGGTGGCCTCCGGGGATCTGCCAACCCTGCTGAAGTCGAAACGCTCCCTGACCGCCCAATACCTGCGAGGGGAGTTGAAGATCCCCATCCCGGCCGCCCGCCGGCCGGCCGACCCCCGCAGGGCCCTGCAAATCATCGGCGCCCGGGAGCATAATCTGAAGAACCTGAAGGTGACGATCCCGCTGGGGACCTTCACCTGCGTCACCGGCGTCTCCGGATCGGGAAAGTCCACCCTGGTGGATGACATCCTCTACCGGGCCCTGGCGCAAACCCTCTATCGCTCCCGGCAGAAACCGGGGGCCCACGACCGGATCCTGGGGATTGAACAGATCGACAAGGTGGTCGTGATTGACCAGGCGCCGATCGGCCGGACCCCCCGCTCGAACCCGGCCACCTACACCGGGGTCTTCAGCGACATCCGGGACCTCTTCTCCAAAACCCCGGAAGCCCGCAGCCGCGGATACAAGCCGGGGCGGTTCAGCTTCAATGTGAAGGGAGGACGGTGCGAGGCCTGCGGCGGAGAGGGGCTGATCGAGGTGGAGATGCACTTCCTGCCGTCGGTTTATGTCACCTGCGAGGTCTGCAAGGGGCAGCGGTTCAACGAGCCGACGCTCGAGGTCCGCTACAAGGGGCATCGGATCTGCGATGTACTCCGGATGACGATCGAGGAGGCGTATACACTGTTCAAGCCAATCCCCCGGATCCGGAACCGGCTGGAGACGCTGATCGGGGTGGGGCTCGGCTACATCGAGGTGGGACAGGCGGCCACCACCCTGTCGGGCGGGGAGGCGCAGCGGGTCAAGCTGGCCTCCGAACTCTCTCACCGAGCGACCGGGCGGACCCTCTACATCCTGGATGAGCCGACGACCGGCCTCCATCTGCACGACATCGAGAAACTGCTCAAGGTGCTGCATGCCCTGGTGGACCAGGGGAACACCGTCCTGGTCATCGAGCATCACCTGGATGTGATCAAGACCGCCGACCACCTGCTGGACCTGGGGCCGGAAGGGGGGAATGCCGGCGGGGAGCTGGTGGCGGAGGGAACGCCCGAGACGGTCGCCCGCTCAAAAAAATCCCATACCGGCCGATTCCTTCATCCTATACTATCGGCATGACAACATCCCTGGTGGAGCTGTTCGCCAAGGGGGGACCGGTGATGTGGCCGATCCTCGCCTGTTCGATCCTGGCGGTCGCGATCACGATCGAGCGGTGGCTGGCGCTCGGTCGGGTGCCGACCGACCCCCGGCCGTTCCTGCAGAAGTTTCACGCGCTGCTGGCCGAACGCCGGCTGGACCAGGCCCGGAAACTGTGCGACGGCACCACCGGCCCCCTCCCAAAAATCGCAGAGGGAGGGCTCAGCCGCTACGGCCGCCCGAGGGAGGAGATTGAAGAACAGCTGGAAGAGGCAGTCCTGGCGGAGACGCCGGGGCTGACCGGCCCCCTCCCGGCGCTGGGAACGATCGCCCACCTCTCCCCGCTGCTCGGCTTGTTGGGGACGGTGACCGGGCTGGTCAAATCCTTCCAGACGATCCAACTCAAGGCCGTCTCCGCCGCGCCGGTCAACCCGGCCGACCTGGCCGGCGGCATCTGGGAAGCGCTGCTGACAACCGTCTTCGGACTGGCGGTGGCCATCCCGGCTTACGCGCTGTACAACTACTTCGCCCACCGGGTCAACCTCCTGAACCGGCAGATGGAAGGAGCAATCGCCCCGCTGGCCCGAACACTCGCAGGAACGCCGGACTCCAAATGAGACGGACGGGACGGGAACTGCTGCCTCTCTCGATCCGAATGGACATCACCTCCCTGATCGACATCGTTTTCCTTCTCCTGGTTTTTTTCATGCTGACCTCCAGCTTCAGCGCGCAAAGCGGCGTGCAGGTCCATCTGCCCCGGGCGGTCACCGCCGATATCCGGACCCGGGAAAATCTCACGATCACGATCTCGTCCGGCAATCTCCTTCACCTGGGAGAGCGGATCGTGACGCTGCGGGAGCTCCGGGAACGACTCGAGCGGGAAGCGGGCGGGCAACGCCCGATCCTAATCCGGGCCGACAAAACCGCCGCCCTCGGCCGGGTCGTGGAGGTCTGGGATCTCTGCCGGACGCTGGGCATCACCCAGGTCAACATCGCAACGCAGGAAAGTGGAGAAGGGGGTTTTTAAGATGCCGACCGCCGTCCGACTCTTCCTGACCACGGTCGCCACGCCGGCGCAAGCCCGGAAACTGGCCCGTCTGCTGATCGCCCGCCGGGCGGCCGCCTGCGTCAGCATCCTGCCCGGCGCCGAGTCGCACTACTGCTGGAAGGGAAGGATCTTGCGGGAAAAGGAATGCCTGCTGCTGATCAAAAGCTCCCGGAATCCCGCCCAGGTCCGAGCGTTGATCCGGGACCACCACCCTTACGAACTTCCGGAACTGATCGCTCTGCCGATCGGATGGGGAGAGCCGGGCTATCTGGCCTGGGTTCGGGAGACAACCCGATGAACGGGCCGATTCTCTTTTGGGTTGACAAAGCCCCTCAAGAAGCAGAAAATAGCCCCAAGTCGTATCAAACCATGTCAGGGACGACCAGAGGGAAACTTCGATTTATGGTCAACAGAAAAAGCTATCTGACAGCCAAGGAGATGGCGGCCGCGCTCGGGATCTCCAAGCAAACCCTGATCCGTTACGAACAGAAGGGGATCTTCCCGAAAGCCCACCGCAATCAGGTCAATCGCTGGCGGGAATACACCTCGAAGGACCTGCAGGTCCTTCAGAAAATTATGGGGAGATCCTAGTCCGATGCCTTCCGCCTCCATCGGCCTTTACCTCGGCGCCGGCAACGCGGAGCTGGTCGTTCTTGGAGGAAGCGGAAAGAACCCCCGGCTGATTGGGTCGGCCTCCATCCCGTTCAAAGGAGCTTTCGGACTCTCCGAGCGGCCTCAGAGCGCTCCCCCCGTTCCCGAGGAAGGAGCGTCCCCGGCCATTCGTCCCAGGGGCCAGGATGAAAAGGACAATGTCGACCAACTCCAGGAGTTGCTGGCCAAGATCAAGCTGCCGAACAACAAGGTCCATGTATCGGTCGCCTCCGAAGCGATCGTGATCCGGTACTTCCAGATGCCGCAGCTGCCGCCGGCCGAGCGAAAGATGGCGGTGACCTTCGAAGCCAAGAAATACCTTCCCTTCAAGCTCGAGGATCTCGTCTCCGATTACCAAGTCGTCACGAGCAAGACCGATCCGACGGTCATGCGGGTCATGTTCTACGGAATCCGCAAGGGGATCGCCCACAGCTATGTGCAGATGCTGGAATCGGCGAAGCTGGCGCCCCAATCCCTGGAGGCGATGCCGGTCAGTCTGATGCGGCTGCTCCGTCAGGCTCAGATCGCGCCGGCGGACAAGGCGGTGGCGGCGGTCTTCGTGGAGCCGGGCGCCGCTTCCATCACGGTCTTCCGGGACAACCTCCTCTACCTGAGCCGCAATGTCACGATCCTCTCCGAACCCGAGGAAACTCCGGCGGCGCCCGAAACGCCTCAGCCGACGACGGAAGGACCCCTCTCGCCGGAGCTGATTGAAGCCCTCCTCAACGAGGCCCGGGTTTCCCTGGATTACTACCGCCGCCGGTTCCTTGGAGAACCGCAGGTGGCCAAGATGGTCCTGCTGGGGAAGGGAGTGACGCCGGCCCTCGCCGAACAGCTGTCCAACAGCATGGATGTTCCGGTTGAGATTGGGGAACCGTTCCAGAAGATCACCGGGATCCAAAACCTGTCGAGCCATTTCGCGCCGGCCGTGGGACTGGCCCTGCGCGGGCTGGAGCGCCGGGAAGACGACATCACCCTGCTGCCGCCGGAGGTCCGGCCGGTCCAGCGGGACCTGCTGAAATTGGCTCTTGTGGAGGGAGGGATCGCGCTTCTGCTGCTGGTGCTGCTGGGAAGCTTGACCTCCGCCGACATCCGCTCCTGGGAGGACAAGATCCGAGGGGAACAGCAGGGGCAGCGCCTGCCCCCCGGGGTGACCCGGCAGATGGACGCCGCCTCCCTGCAGCGGGTCCGGCAGGAGCAGCAGCAGCGGCTCCAGTTCGTCAAGGCGATCGCCGAACCGTCCGGAAAAACCTCCACGCTTCTTCAGGAAATGACCCGTCTACTTCCGGAGGAGGGGTGGCTGCAGGAACTGCATCTGGAGGACACCTTTCTGCCGCCGCTGGATCCGGACGACCTGGAGGCGAACCGGAAGCAACTGATCCGCCTCAACGGCTCTTCCTACAGCGGCAACCGGGACCGGGAACTGGAAGGAATCAACAGCTTCGTCGCCTCCCTGCGGAAGAGTCCGGAGTTCGGCCTTTTCTACTCGGTCTTCAACCTGGACTCCGCTCTGCGCAAAGAGTTCATCTATCCCGATCTGGAGGTGACCCAGTTCAGCGTCTCCGGGGCCAGTGAACTGGATGACCTCCGGGAAGCGCAGCGGAGCGGCCCGATCCGCCGCTCCGGAAGCCGGAGACGACGCTGATGCCGCCTCCGCAGCCGGCCAAAAAAAAATCGCTCGACGAAAGCTTGGCGCAGATATTCGGCGGCCTGAACCGGGTCCAGCGAATGGGGCTGGTGACCGCCGGAATCATTCTGCTGACGCTGCTCCTGGGCTACAGCAACATCTATGGTCCCTGGCAGAACCGCCGGGAGACCCTCCGAAGACAGCATGGTGAAGAACAGAGCCGCTCAGACCGATTGGTTGACATCCAGCGGCAAGCCGAAGCATTGGGCAAGGAGGAGGGGGAGGCCCTCTTCACGGGCGGCACACCGGCTCTGACCAGCGAGGTGTCCCGGATTGCCAGCACCATCGGGGTGGAGATCGAGTCGGTCGCCCCCCGACCGGCGGCGGCGTTCGGGCCTTACCTCCGCTCTCAAATCGAGGTGGAAGCCACCTCTACCTTCTCCCAGTTGCTGACCTTTTTGAGCGCTCTGGAGGAGTACCGTCCCCGACTGATGGTGGATGTGATGGACATCGAGTCGGTCATCGACCCGCAAACCGAAGTGCTGCAGGGGAGAGCCAGTCTCCTCCAAAACCGCTCCCGTCGGCGGCCCGGCGGAGAGCCGGAGGGGCAGGAGATGAGCCTTGAAGAACGGATCCTGGAGGCGGTCCAGGACAGCCGGCGCCGAACCCGGATGCAGATCTCTGTTTTCTCGAAACGGGAGCCCGCCAACTGATGGGCCGCTCCCGGATTCTCCAAATATTGGTGGTGCTGTTGCTGCTGGCCTTCATCACAATCGGGGGGCTGACCTGGTGGACCGCTCAATCCACGCCCCGCGTTCCCCAAAAACCGGCGGTTCCGCCTCGAAGGCCCGCCCCAACGGCGACCCCCGAAGCGCCGCCCGAGAGACCGGCCGCGCCTCAGCCGGAAACCCCTTCTCCCTCAGCAGAGCCCAGCGGAGACCCTGGACTGCTGCAGCAGATGTTGACCCATTTGGGCGGAACGCCCGATCCAGGCCAGACGCCCGACCTGTTCGGCGCCCGGCCGGCCCGGACCGGCGGCGGACGGGATCCGTTCGGCTTTCCGGAAAGCTTTCAGAACGAGATTCGGCGCCGCCATTTGAAGGCCACCCAGCCGCAGACCCGTCCCGAGCCAGAGACCTCCGAGCAAGCGCCGCTGCCTCCCTTGCCGCCCATACAGCTGCAGGGAATCTTCTGGGGGATCGCGGAACCGCAGGCCATCGTGAACCGAAAAACGGTCCGGGTAGGGGATATGGTGGACCAGGCCAAGGTCGTCTCCATCAGCCGGGAAGGAGTCCGCTTCCTCTATCAGGATCATGAGTACCTTGTGGAACTGCCGTCGGCCGCCGAATCGGGACCCAGCGTGGGATTCGGCCAGCCCCAAGGGCAGCGGGTCAGGCTTCGATAACTTGGAACAACATTTGAGAAAGGGGGGATGCTTGATGCGTCGGTGGATTAGATTGGGGATCGCGTTGGGGTTGTTGGCGGCGGCGCCGGCTGCCGGGCAGTCCGGCGCTCAAACGAGTCAAACGATTTCATTGGATCTGACCAACGCCTTCCTGGAGGATGTCCTCAAGCTTCTCTCCAAGGAATCCGGCATGAATTTCGTCGCTTCCCAGGCCGTTCGGGACCAGACGATCACCACCTACATGAACGAGGTCCCCATCCATGCGGCGATCGAGAGCCTGCTGGAGGCCAACCGACTGACCTTGAAACAGCGGGGAGGCGGCAACCTGTATGTGGTCGTTCCCTCGTCCGAACCGGAGGTTCAGACGATGACGAAGGTCTTTCCCCTGAAATACGCCCGGGTCCTGCCGACCGCCGGGGAGTTGTTCACGAGCTTCGGCCTATCCGGTTCCCTGATCCAGCAGGGACTGAACACCGGCGGATCCGGCGGCTCGACCAGTTCCAGCACGATCGGCGGAAGCGCCGGCGGCCTGGGAGGCGGCGCCGGCTCCGAGGAAACGGGGATCTCGAACATCATCAGCTCCCTGTTGACCGAACATGGTTCGGTCGTGACCGATCCGAGAACCAATTCCCTGATCGTCACCGATATTCCGGAGCGTTTCCCAGTGATCGAGGAGACGATCGCCAAGCTGGATGTCCGGCCCAAGCAGATCTACATCGAGGCGGAGGTGCTGGAGGTGACCCTCGACACCCTGCGCCGGATCGGGATCGAATACGGCGATTCGGCCGGACAATTGCTGACCTACAGCGGTTTCTCCCGGACGACCGCCTTTCCCTTCTCGCAGTCGCTGTTCACCAACGCCAGCCGGACCGACACGCTGGGGACTTTTTCGGGCGGCGACATCAACGCCCTCCTGAAGCTGCTGGCAACCGAGTCGGATGTCAAGTTCCTGGCCCGGCCGCGCCTCATGACCCTCTCCGGGGAGGTGGCGGAGATCCAGATCGTGGAGGACACCTCCTCGGGGCTGGTCACGACCTCCCAAAACGATACCGGAACGATCACCGAATCGGTGGAGCGCAGCACGGTCGGAACGATCCTGCGGGTCACCCCGATCGTCAACGACGACAAATACATCACGATGGTGATCGAACCGGAGGTCTCCCGCGTTGTCGCCTCCAGCAAGTTCTCCAACTTCCTCGACCCGCATCGCCGGACGGCCCGAACCACCGTGATGATCGAAGACACCCAAACCGCAATGATCGCAGGGCTGATCTCGACGGAAGATACGGAAACGACCCGACGGATTCCGGGCCTCGGGGATCTGCCGATCATCGGCATCCCGTTCCGCCGAGCCGACGCCGAACGGGAGCACACCGAGGTGATCCTGTTCATCACCCCCACGATCATGCGGGAGCAGGCCGAAGTTCAGGCCGACCTTTCGATCCTGCAGGGCCGGGAACTGGCGCCCCTGAACGACGCCAGCACCCGGGAGGTCGAGACCCTGCGCAGGCGGGCCGTCAAGAACCGCGCCATCGAGGAGACCTTCGAGC
>Ga0066640_10001927_pt1 | contig 12451 bp, 11 predicted proteins | sample CryGeyCG2114_020_2_FD_59505 | JGI IMG/M metagenome (GOLD analysis project Ga0066640, IMG submission 59505) | Groundwater microbial communities from aquifer - Crystal Geyser CG11_big_fil_rev_8/21/14_0.20 | ecosystem: Environmental > Aquatic > Deep subsurface > Groundwater | place: USA: Utah... | reverse complement strand
TGAGCCAATCGGCAATCCTGATATTCATCAGGATTGCTAGGGTTTCACATTAGCCGTTTTGCTTGAAGTACTTTAATAATCACTTGAAGATATCAGTCTTTGATCACATATTATTATGTTTATTTATTTTTTGTAGGAGAATGGTGTTCTTTTAGTCACAGTTGGATACATCTTAGAACACACTGTTTTGTCAAATTGTACTCGATCTACTACTGGTCACAGGTCAGTATCATGAATCAGCTTAACATTAGAATTCAGTAAGCATAGTCTGACTGCAAGTTGGATATTTCTGCTTGTCATGGTACATTAAGCAGAAATGCATATCATTTATTTTTCTAATGTTGTATGCGGAATCCTATAAACCAAAACTATTTAAGTCCCTAAGATTAAAATTGCATGGTTGGGAAGAACTAATGAAAGAGAAGCAAAGAATACTTAGAGATGGCTTATTATATTCAATAAGCACCTATATTTCTACGATTGTCAATTTTTTTACAAGCATAGTCACCAAAAATCTATTGGGTCCCACTCTGGCTGGAACATTTAACTTTTTTATGTTAATCCGGTCATATACCGAATTTGGCGAACTTGGGATACGTTATTCAATAAATCGTGAGATTCCTTTGAATAAAGGGATGTCTGATTTTAAGAAAGTCCAGGATATCAAGAATACAAGTTATACAGCGACATTGTTATTTTCTGGCATAATAAATTCCATTGTGCTACTTGTAGCAATTATTTTTAGAAACCAGTTAAGTCGAATGATGTATATGGGCCTTATGTTAGTCGCTGTGATTTCATTTGTCTCTAATATCATCAACTATTACTTTGCTCTTGTTCGTGCGGATAGGAACTTCGTCTTTTTATGCAAATACAATATCTTATACGCTCTTCTTGCGGTGGTCTTCAAGATCAGCCTTGTGTATTGGTTAGGGATATATGGGTTGTTGATTGGGATAATCATATTGCATGTGGTAATGATCTTTTACTTTGTAAAACGCACCAAACATAATCTTAAGCTTGAAATCAATCCGAAAATCCTGAAGTCATTGCTCAAATTAGGATTACCATTACTTATGTTGGGATTCATCAGCTTGTCGATTTTAGGGATAGATAAGTATATCATCACAATTTTTCTTGATTTTACTGAATTAGGGCATTATTCTATTGCTACAATGGTCCATAGTTTTGTTATTGTATTTCCCGGTTTGCTTTCAAGCACATTATTTCCAAGTTTTTTACAAAAAATTGGACGTGATGGAACACACTTAAAAGCAAGAAGTCACGTAATAAAGCCCAATATAATCATTGCGTACATATACGCAATAATAATCATTTTTGTAGCCCTGTTGATGCCGATTTTTGTGAAATATGTCATGCCGAAATTCACTCAGGGAATACTTGCTGCGCAGATTCTTGTGATCGGCACTTTTTTTATGGGGATAAAGAATATATCTGGGCAGGTTTTAGTTGGGTTGAATAAAATCGGACGGCTGATTATTTTTGGAGCCATAGTCCTTGTGCTTGCTTTTTTGCTAGATATGGTATTTATAAAGTTGGGTATGGGCATTATTGGAATTGCACTTGCATCTGCGATATCTTTCTTTGTTTATTCTTTCATTTTAATGTTCGATGCTTTGCGACTGATGGAATTTGATTTTTTCAGCCGCATGAAACATATTTTATCACTATATGTGCCACTGATCTTAATTCTTGCCGTGATGCTAATGTGCAATAGGATACTTTCTCTTTTTGGATTTGAAGGCATCGGTCTGTTTCTTTTTCAGGTTTTCATTTTAGCGATAGCTTCTGTTCCAATCTTGTATGTATTGAATAAAAAAACTTCCGTAGTGAGAATGACGTATGATTTACTAATCAAATATAAACATAAAAATCGCTGGTTTTGACATTTAGAAGAGACAAATTAGTCATCAATTCGGAGTTTTTTACTAGTCCAATAGAAATCTTTTTAAAGCAAATTCAATCGCTATCCGAAGGATGTTTAAGGGCAAGAAAATACTAATCACCGGCGGGACAGGTACCATTGGAAAAGCATTAGTGTGGGCTTTATTAAAATATGAGCCAAAAGTCATCAGGATTTTCTCAAGAAGTGAGGCAGAGCAATTCTTCATGAGACACGAACTGAACAGCGATTCGTCTTTGAAATGCAATATAAAAGACATAAAAGATGAAGATTATGAAATCGGGACATTGAGATTCTTGATTGGTGATATTCGCGACAAAGAACGTCTGTCGATGGCTATGGATGATATCGACATTGTTTTCCATACCGCAGCTATGAAACACGTAGAATCAAGCGAATATAACCCTTTTGAAGCTGTAAAGACCAATGTAATTGGAATGCAAAATCTCATAGATGTCGCATTTGAGCACAATGTAGAGAAAGTGATCTATACAAGCAGTGATAAAGCAGCCAACCCAAATAATACGATGGGTGCCACAAAATTACTCGGTGAACGCCTGATGACTGCCGCCAATTATTATAAAGGAAGGAAGCGAACAGTCTTCGCTTCTGTTCGCTTTGGCAATGTCATGGGTTCAAGAGGCTCTGTGATCCCTTTATTCAAGCAGCAGATTGAAAAGGGATGCCCCGTTACAGTCACAGATCCAAATATGACGCGCTTTATGATGACCTTATCCCATGCCATCCAGTTAGTGTTCAGATGTGCTGAAATGGCGTCAGGTGGCGAAATATTCATCCTGAAGATGCCTGTTGTCAGACTTGGGGACTTGGCAAGGGTGGTGATTGAAGAGCATGGCTCAAAAATCGGAAAAAAGGCATCGCAGATTCAAGTGAAGATTATTGGGGCCAAGAACGGTGAAACCCGCTTTGAAGAGCTTATGACAGAAGAAGAATCAATAAGGGCCCTTGAGACTGATGATATGTTCATCGTCCCAATCGATAAAGCTAAATATATGCGCCATTTGGATAGTTATGACATACCATATGTTGAGATAAAACAGGCGGACAGATATGATTCACGAAATGAGCCAGTTGTGGACATAAATCGGCTTCGGCTAATGCTGAAACGGGAGAAGCTTGTTTGATTTTTTGGGGGTGTATTAATGAAATTCCTGGTCACGGGCGGTGCTGGATTCATCGGTAGATGGGTAGTGCACAAGCTTCTTATTGATGGCCATGATGTGATTGCTCTTGACAACCTGAGCAATGGGCAGATGGAGAATATCGCCGAATTCAATACCAGTAAGCGATTCAGGTTCATAAAAGGCGATGTGATGGATGCTAAATTGATTGATTCTTTGTTCGATGGATTAATCGATTGTTGTCTGCATCTTGCTGCGCAGATAGAAGTCCAGCAAAGCCTAGATGACTCTTCAAAATCATTTGAGAATAATGTTGTCGGAAGTTATAATGTCCTAGAGGCAGCAAAAAAGCACAGAACGAAAGTGCTTTTCATGGGAACATGCATGGTATATGATATCTCTGACACTGCTCGTGGAATAAATGAACTACATCCGGTGAAACCAACTTCGCCTTATGCCGGTTCGAAACTGGCGGCAGAAGACCTTGCGCTCTCTTATCATCATGGCCTTGGATTGCCTGTTATAATTGTGCGTCCGTTCAATACATATGGTCCTTTCCAAAAAACCAACATGGAAGGTGGAGTTGTAAGTATTTTTATTCAACGAAATTTGAATGGTGAAACATTAAATATTTTTGGAGATGGAAAACAGACTCGTGATTTATTGTATGTCGAGGATTGTGCTGACTTTGTTATCAAGGCAGCCCTTTCAGACAAGGCAGTTGGTAATGTAATCAATGCAGGAACTGGAAAAGATGTGACAATAAATGAACTTGCATTGTTGATATGCAATGATCAGTCGCGTATCAAACATGTAGTGCATCATCATCCGCAATCAGAGATCGCGAAGCTGCAATGCGATTACAGCAAAGCAAAAGAATTATTGGGTTGGACACCCAAAACAAGTCTTGTTGAAGGTATCAAGAAAACAGAAGAATGGCTAAAGAACAGGCGGTAAAGGAATATATCCCATATGGGAGGCATTATGTCGATGATGATGATATCGCTGAAGTAGTCAAAGTTCTGAAGTCTGATTGGTTGACAACTGGCCCCGTGGTTTATAGATTCGAAAAAGCGTTTGCTTCTTATGTTGGTTCGAAGTATGCAGTTGCAGTCGCTAATGGCACTGCCGCTTTGCATCTGGCTTGTCTCGCAGCTGGACTTTGTAAGGATGATGAATTGATAACATCCCCGATAACTTTTGTGGCTTCTGCGAATTGTGCTTTGTATTGCGGCGCAAAACCTGTCTTTGCTGATATCAAAGCAGATGGTAGCGGGCTTATCGATCCTGGAGAGATTGAGAAGACAGTGACTGATAAGACTAAGATAATCATCCCGGTTCATTATGGTGGCCTTCCTTGTGACATGGAAGAGATTCAAAAAATTGCTTTGGATAATGATTTGATTGTAATTGAAGATGCATGTCATGCGCTTGGCGCGACATATAAAGATTCAAAGATTGGCGATTGCAAGTATTCTGACATGGCGGTGTTTAGTTTTCATCCAGTGAAACATATAACTACTGGCGAAGGCGGTATGATCACTACGAATAACAAAGAATTTTATGACAAACTAGTGATGCTCCGCAGCCATGGGATCACTCGCGATCCAGACAAACTACAGAAAAAGGATGAAGGCCCATGGTACTATGAGATGCAGATGCTTGGCTTTAATTATCGGCTGACTGATATTCAGTGTGCTCTTGGGCTTAGCCAACTGAAGAAAATCGATAGGTTTGTTGCTAGGCGGCGGGAGATAGCAAAGATGTACGATGATGCATTTGCCGGGAGCGATTGTATCTCTGGGCCTGTAAAATATGATGATCGCGAATCTGCTTATCATCTATACACGATCCGTTTGAACGGTAAACTAGCAGATAAAAGAAAAGAAGTTTTCGAAAATCTCAGGGCAAATGGGATTGGCGTGCAGGTGCATTATATCCCTGTTAACCAGCAACCATATTATCAAAGGATGTTTGATCTGGGTGAATCTCAAAATGCAGAGAACTATTATAATACAATAATGAGTCTACCAATCTATTGTGGGCTTGATTTTAATAACTCTCTTGAAAAAATCAAAAAAATTGTGGAGATTGATAAATAATGACAACAGAACAAGTGGGAAAATGGGAAGGTGAATTTGGATCAGAATACACAAAAAGAAATACTCATAATAATCGAGAGGGCGTAGATAACTACTATTTGAAAAATTTTGGATTGTCAAGAACAGACATGAATCAAGAATTTCTTGGTTCATTGGATAAGAATATAAGAATCCTTGAGGTTGGTACTAATATTGGTCTTCAATTGCATATCCTTGCGAAGATGGGATTCAAAAACCTTTACGGTGTTGAAGTGAACAGCGATGCCATTGAATCTGGCCGGAAACTGAACGAAGGTTTGCCGATCCATATTATCAAAGGTGATGCAATGAATATCCCATTCAAAGATAATTTTTTTGATCTGGTTTTCACATCAGGTGTTTTAATTCATATTCATCCAGACAATATTATTAAAGTTGTTAGGGAGATGTATCGATGTTCGGCAAAATTCATCTGGGGTTTTGAATATTATACTGATAAAGGCTATGTAAATGTTGATTATCGTGGGAATAAGAATCTTCTGTGGAAGACTGATTTTAAGAATTTATTTCTTAAAACTTTTCCAGATTTATCCCTGGTAAAAGAAAAAAATTATCCTTATCTTACTAAGAAAGGATTGACCGATCAGATGTATTTACTTGAAAAAAAATGATCTGGTGATAAAGATGATGGATGAAAAGCATCGCATTGAATACGAAAAAAACAAACCCGAAAATCGACACAAGAGATTACAGAACAATCTTCCTTTAAAATATCCCTTTGCTATTGCTATTGAGTTGTCAAATGATTGTAATTCAAATTGTTATATGTGTCCAAGACAAGATTTAACCCGTAATGTTGGACATATGTCACTCGAACTTTTCAAAAAAATAATTGACGAATTATCACAAAACAAAGTCATTTTAAGAAAATTATTTTTTCATTGGTTAGGCGAACCATTGATGAATGAAAATTTCGATAAGATGATATCATATGCAAAAAAAGCTAATGTTGCTGAAATGTTAGTCATGGGATCAAACATCATTGCTCTGAATCGAGAAAATGCCATACGCCTTATCAAAAGTGAATTGGATGAGTTATTTGTAAGTCTTGATGCATTAAAACCAGAAACATATAAAAAAATTAAAGGGCATGATAAAGGCCTTGATGTTATTGAGAATAACCTAATCCAATTAGTGAATCTAAAAAAAGAAATGAAATCAAGCCTTCCATACATTAGGCTTAAAATATTAAAATCTGAAATAAATAAAGATGAAATCACTGATTTCAAAAAGAAGTGGGAACCAATTGTGGACGAAGTTTACGTAGAAGAAGATTTAAATGCTTGGAATGGGACTAATGAAGATGTTAATGACCAAATAACTAATGACCCAATATATAAAGAGATAATCCGAGGTAAAGTCACTCGCTGGCCATGTAATCGTTTGTGGTATCAAGTAGCAATCAGCCAGGACGGATATGTGAGTCCCTGTTTGGCAGATTGGGATGGCACTGGTTTTATTGGAAATATTAATAATCAGAGTCTTTTTGAGATTTGGAATTCAGAAAAATTAGTAGAAATGCGACGAAAACAATTGGATAATGAATACAACAATCTTGTCATGTGTAAAGACTGCAACCGGTGGATCTTCAGACATATGACTGATTGGTTGATTCAAAATAGGGATAAAGCTTTGGCAGTGTATAAGAAAGATGAAACCTAAGGTTTTAATACTGAATATCACAGATAAATGCAATTCGCGTTGTATTATGTGTGGTATATGGAAGAAGAAAAATAAAAATGAGATGGAATTCGGTAAGATAAAATTATTTCTGAGAAATAATGCTAATTATCTAAAAGAGGTTAACACGGTTGGATTGGTTGGTGGCGAACCTTTTCTTCATAAGGATTATGTGGGCATAATCAAATTACTTGTCGACTATTTACCAAATTTGAAATCAATAGGTACACCAACTAATGGCATTTTATATGAAAAAATAATCAAAAAAATAAAAGAATCACTTAAAATAATTTCGAAAAAAGTATTCTTTGGGGTTAGTCTATCGATCGATGGTATTGGAAGTAAGCATGAAAAAATAAGAAATGTCCCCGGAATATTTGAAAAAAATACATCCTTTTTAGATTTGGCAAAAAGAGAGTTTGAAGATTTTGACAATTTTTACATAACATTAACATCAACAATTTCTAAGCAAAATATGGATCAAATGGATGACTTAAATAGATTCGCAAAAGAAAATCGGTTGAGAATAACTCAACGACCTGCAATGGAGATAGACAGCGATTATATCGATAATTTAAGGGATGGTGGTGAATGGACATTCAATGAAGAAAACAAAAAAACACTACGTCTAAAATATTTTGAATTATTCAAACAAACCCACCTTGATTATTACAAAATGGTTTATGAAATGCTCGATGGAATGAAAAGAAAACTCTGTTGTCCATTTCAAAATGAAGGCCTAATAATTAATCCCGATTGGAAAGTCTATCTTTGTCTTTTTAGCAATAACGGATATTTGGGTGATTTGAGTAAAACTGAATTTGATCTTATGTTCCTATCAAAAGGAATTGATATTAGCTTCATTAGATCTAATCTAATAAAAGAATCCTGCTCAAGGTGCTATGCAGAATGTTTCACATCTCGTAGTTCAAATTTGGTTAAGAATGGCGATTTAAATCCATTCTTTAATGAGATTATTAGGGGTAATTTTGAAAGTGCAAAGATGAAGCTTACTTCAAATTTAGGTCACTCTAATGATTTATTTTTTTCAAACCTATTAGATTTTTTATGGTTTGGTAGAACACCGGGAAGTAATGTTACTTTTGACTTAGATAAGATTTTATTCAAGTTGATTAATCGAAATTCTAAGAAGTTTCCTGAAGTGTGTTTGAAACGAAATGGCGTACAGGTTTTTTCAACTGGGAAAACAGACCTGCCATTTTTACAACATTTATTTCTGACGGTCGGTCGGTACTACTATGTGGTCAAAAATTATAAAGAATCTATGTATTATTTGGAAATGCTAAAAAACAATTTTAATCTAGAAAATGACATCAACTCAGAGATTGAAAATCTAATAAAGCGCATGCAACTAAAAATTCAGTCAAAAAAAATGGGTGAAATTCATGGTGCTTAGAAATAACACTGTTGCAATAATCATACAAGCAAGGATGGGTTCTTCAAGATTACCTGGTAAAGTTCTCAAGGATTTATGTGGCAAGCCTATGTTAGTTCGGATAATAGATCGACTTAAACAATGTCGTTCTGTCGATGATATAATAGTTGCCACATCACAATCAAGCCAAAATAATAAAATAATTGATTGTGCAAAAAAGTCAGGAGTTAAAGGATTTGTAGCTACTTGTCATGAAAATGATGTTCTTGAAAGATACATTCAGGCAGCAAAAAAACACCATGTGGATGTGATTGTTAGAATTACTGCTGATTGTCCATTGATAGATCCCGCTTTGATTGATAATATGGTTAAGGAGTTTAGTAAGAAAAATGTTGACTATTTATCAAATAGCCTTAAATCCACTTTTCCAAGAGGATTAAATGTGGAGTTATTCACAACAGAGGCCCTAATTAGAAGTTCTTATTTTTGCTTAGATATAAAAGATAAGGAACATGTTGTGATTGGCCTCAGGTCTTACCCAGATTTATTTAAAACTGAAAATATTGAAGCAGAAGGTAAATTGCACAGACCGGATCTAAGACTAACTGTTGATTCTAAAGAAGATTTTGATGTTGTAAAGAGTATTTATCATTACTTCTATGATAAAATCGATTCGATGACTAGTACCGATGTTATTGATTTTCTTGATTCAAATCCAAGTATAAAAAAAATTAATTCACATATAATTCAAGAGAACAAAGGGGGGTGGGACTAATGGGTCCAATAAAAAAAAATAAACTTGAAATTGGTTCTGGAAAACCTACATTTGTCATTGCTGAAATTGGGTCTAATTATAATAAAAACTTAGAAACTGCAAAAAAAATGATAGATATTGCTAAAGATGCAGGAGTTGATGCCGTTAAATTTCAGTTGTTTAAAGAAAAAAGATTATACCCTGATAACGCAGGCACTGTCGATTATTTGATGTCTTCTATCTCTATAAATGAATTAGTCAAGAAGGCAGAAGTGAAAAATGAAATTCATAAAGAACTAAAGGATTATTGTGATAGAAAGGGTGTTATGTATTTATGCACTCCAACAGATGAGGAATCAGCTGATTTCTTAGAAAAACTCGGTGTAGTTGCATTTAAAGTAGCATCATACGCACTAACTCACTTACGTTTGTTACGACATTTAGCAAAAAAGAACAAACCGATTTTTCTCTCAACAGGTGCATCTCATATGCATGAGGTTGCCGAAGCAATTATGACAATACGTGCTGAAGGAAATGATAACATATATTTACTGCAATGTGTTGCACAATATCCTGCTGATATTCAAGCAACAAATCTAAAAGTGATTGATGTATATAAGGATGCATTCAATTGTCCTGCTGGAATCTCTGATCATTCGTTAGATCCATTTGTTGTTCCTTATGCTGCAGTGGCAAGAGGAGCAGATATTGTTGAGAAACATTTTACTCTAGATCGTAATCAAGATGGACCAGATCATTCGTTTGCAGTTGAACCAGATGAACTAAAAAAAATGGTAAAAGGCATCAGGATGGTTGAACAAGCAATTGGGGTGGGTGAAAAAAAAGTATTGTCAAATGAATTGGAATTACGTAATTTTACGAATCGTTGTGTTTTTGCAATCAAGGATATTAAAGGTGGAGAAAGAATAACAAAAGATCTGATTGATATACTTAGACCAGGTAAAAAACCAAGGGGATTAGATGCAAAATATTATGACCTTGTGGTAAATGCAGTAGCAACAGATGATATTAGTAAGGGACAAGCTATTAAATGGAAACATATTATCCGGTGATTTATTATGAAAAACAACAAAGATGTAATTTTGAAAAAGGAAGCAAAGATTAAATCGTTTTGGGATGAACAAGCAGAAAAATATACAAGACAAGTTGAGGCTACTACACCCGACTTAATATATAAGGAATTAGAGATTAGAAACATTATGAAATATATTCCACAGTATGCTTCCATCTTGGATGTTGGTTGTGGGAACGGTATTTCAACACTGGGATTTGCACAATTAAAGGGCGTTAGGGTTCATGGTGTAGACTATTCTGAAAAGATGATATGGTATGCAAAAGAGAATCTTGAATCAAAGCCCAATTTAAAGAAGAGAGTTAAATTCGATGTTGCTAATGTTTTAGATCTCCAAAAATGTATTCCTGAAAAATATGATGTTATTGTAACTGAAAGATGTTTAATCAATTTGTCATCGTTTGAAAAGCAAAAAAACGCTATTAAGCAATTACATTCAGTATTAAAACAAGGTGGTTTGTTGATAATGTGTGAAAATACAATTCAGGGTATGGAAAAAATGAATGGACTCCGTAAGTCTGTTGATTTATATGAAATACCCATACGCTGGCATAACCTTTATTTTAATGAAGATGAATTACATCCTTTTTTAGAGACTTTTTTTGATATTGAGAATATTGATCCATTTGCATCTACTTATTATATTGCTTCTAGGATATTTAATGCTAAGTTAACTAAAGAGGGGGAAGAGCCTTCATTTGATAGCCAGATAAATCGGCTCTCTCTTAAATTACCAAACATTGGTGATTTTTGTCCAGTTAGGATTTATGTGCTAAGAAAAAAATGATTAATAAAAATATACTATTAACAAATGCCGGAACAGCCACTGCTGTAGCTGTTATGAGGGCATTATATGGCCAGGTTAGTAATATTTATGCCGTTGATATGAATTCTTTCTGTTTTGCCAAACATTTTCTTGGTGAAAAATTGCTAACTGTCCCCCCATTTGCAAAAACAGAAGAATATAAAACAAGGTTACTGGAAATTTGTAAGGAAAAAGACATTAATTATATTATCCCTTGCAGTAATGACGATGAATTGATTTTTTTTTCAGAAAACTTTGATGACTTTGTTAAGTTGGGTGCAAGACCCATTATTTCCAATTTAGATACAATCAGAATCTGTGATGATAAATATAAGACCACAAAATATATGCAGAAACTCGGTTTCCAAATTCCAAGTACTTATCTTCCTGAAGATCTTTCTAAAAAGCAGAAAAATGTCGGGTTTCCATTGATACTAAAATCACGTAGTGGAAATGGCGCTGCAAATGTCCATAGAATCCCCGACCAGGAGCATCTGACATTTTATCTCAATAAAGTACCAAACGCAATGATTCAAGAATGTATTAATGGAGAAGAATATACAATAGACACAATGTCTGATTTGAACGGAAAAGTGCTGGTCTCTTTGTGCCGAAGAAGAGTTTCTGTTAAGTCTGGTATCTCTGTAAAAGCAGAATTTATTGAAAATAGTGATTATATATCTAAAGTAAAAAAAATATTAGAATCACTAACGGTTATTGGTCCTTGTAACACGCAGGTAATTGATGGGCGTTTTATCGAGATAAATCCCCGGTTTTCAGGTGGTCTTGGTCTTTCTATCGCCGCAGGAATCAATCTGCCTTTATTGTGTATAAAATTATTTGAAGGGATGCCAATCAAGGAAAAAGATCTTGTCTATAAAAAAGGTTCAAAAGTCATACGATTCTGGGACGAGGTGGTTTTGGGTGGTGAATAAAATCATAAACAAAATTGCTTTTCTTGCTGATGATATCATACGAGATGTCCCACTTGTGGAGCAACATTGCCACACTGATTTTACTGATGGAAATAATAGTGTTCAGGAAATGATTCAGTCTGCTATTGATAAAGGGCTTAATAGGATAGTCATAACTGAGCATGTACAATCTGGTTCACCATGGACTAGCAAATTCATCAATGAGGTCGAGTCTTTAAAACTCAAATTTTCAGATCAGATTAATATTGAATATGGCTTTGAGGCTAAATTGATCAATTATGATGGGGAGATTGATATTAAGAGTTCTCTTTTAAGATCAGCACCATTGATTCTTGGAGCAGTGCATGGATATGTTATTGATGGAGAATCCTGCAAATTTCATGATTTTGATGATATCACAACTGATGAAGCATTAGAACTAGAAATTCGTGGAATAGAAGCATTGACTAAGAACAAATATGTGGACATTATAGCTCATCCATTGGGTGTATTTGAACGACGTTTCGGACCAGCGCCCTTGAATGCATATGGGAGAGTTATTGAGTTGATTAAGAAAAGTGACAAGGTTTTTGAAATAAATT
>Ga0066640_10001915_pt1 | contig 12494 bp, 12 predicted proteins | sample CryGeyCG2114_020_2_FD_59505 | JGI IMG/M metagenome (GOLD analysis project Ga0066640, IMG submission 59505) | Groundwater microbial communities from aquifer - Crystal Geyser CG11_big_fil_rev_8/21/14_0.20 | ecosystem: Environmental > Aquatic > Deep subsurface > Groundwater | place: USA: Utah... | reverse complement strand
ATCTTATGCTATAAAGATGATGAATATGCGCTGAAATCCCATATTCTTGCGAGCTTCCGTGAAGCGGGAATTGACTTGGATAGGGATGCTGCTGAATATCTGACTGCCAATCTCGGCGAAGACAAGATGATGACGAATAATGAAATTGCCAAAATTATTACCTATGCCGGAGAGGCAAAAAAACTGGAATTTGAGGATGTGGTGAGCATTCTCGCCGATAATAGCGATATTAGCCTCGCCGATTTAGCTTATACGGTTTCAGGCAGAAAGCCGCTTCAGATGGAAAAATGCCTAGCGCGGGTTTTTGGACAGCATATCGCGCCGGTGGCGGTGCTACGCATGATGCTCTGGCATTTCCAACGCTTGCTACAGGTGAAAAATCATATGGAAAGCGGGCAGGGAATGGAAGCGGCTCTCAAAACTTTGCGTCCGGTGGTGTTTTTCCGGCAAGTGGCACAGTTTAAGGCGGATATTGCCGCGTGGGAGATGAGCAAGCTTGTGGAAGCGTTGGAGATTATCACGATTGCTGAACTAGATGCCAAAAAAGGCGTTATAGAGCCGGAAATCGCCTGCCATAACGCCTTGTTGAAATTGGTCAGAAGATAGCCTAAGCCGCCGCCCCCAATTTGCGCAACAAATTATCTAAATCTTCTAAGGTTTTGTATTTTATGCGAATTTCGCCCTTGCGCCCGCTTGAGCGAACATCAACTTGCGCTCCCAAATTGCGTCCGAGCAAATCTTCCATAGCAATAATATCAGGATTCTTCGGTCTTCTTACCTTTGGATTGCGCGAAGTTTGCTTGCCGAAAGAAGTGCTGCTTTGCGCCAATTCTTCTGCCTGACGTACGCTCAATCCCTGCTCCAGAATTTGCACTGCTAGCGCTTCAGGATCATTGCAGCCCAATAAGGTGCGGGCATGGCTCATGGATAATTCACCGCTGCTGAGCAGATTCTTCACTTTTTCAGGCAACGTCAATAATCTGAGTAAATTGGCGATATGGCTGCGGCTTTTGCCAACAGTGCGTGCCAAATCATCTTGCGTATAGCCGAACTCACCCAAAAGGCGGCGATAAGCATAAGCTTCCTCAAGCGGGTTCAAATCTTTGCGTTGAATATTTTCTACGAGTGCAACTTCCATCACATCACGGTCAGAAAGTTCGCGTATGATAACTGGTACAGTTTCAAGGTTCAGCAAGCGTGCGGCGCGCCATCTGCGTTCACCAGCAACGATTTCAAATTCGCCATAGCCGCGCGGGCGAACTATAATCGGCTGCAAAATACCGCTTTTGCTGATTGATTCGGCCAACTCTTTTAGTGAGTCTGGATTGAATTCTGTTCTTGGCTGATAAGTGCCGGGACTAAGTTTTGAAACCGGTATATTCTGAAAATTCACGGTTTTTTCCACCGTTTCTCCTTGCTTAGTTTCACCGAATAGGGATGAGAGTCCGTTACCTATCTTCCCGAATGTGTGCGTTTTTTCCATTACTTCAACCATTTTTTGCCTCCAAATAGTTATTTGATTGTTTCTTTTTTCGTTAAATTATTTATCACCAGAATATGAGAGTTTTTGTTCGTAACGCTCCCATATTGGCCTAAATTATAGCTCCAGCAAGTTTTTGCTTCCAATGTTTCACGTGAAACATTTTCACCTTTATGCAGGATTAAGGTATAAACCTTGATTCCATTATTTTCAATAAAGGAATTTACTAATCCAAGCAATTTTTTCAAATTTGCAAGAGCGCGTGCAGTTATAATAATATTAGCTGCGGGATTTGTTAAATTAATTCTTGCTTTTTCTATACGTTCATTGTGAACTTTTACATTCAGCCCCATTTCACGCGCGGCTTCGCTGAGAAATACGCATTTCCGGCTGTCACTCTCAATCAGATGGGTTTCGATACCGGTTTGGGCTGCAAGTGGAATCCCCGGCAATCCACCGCCACTACCAAGGTCGATTATTATATCGGTGTTGTCGGGCAGGTAATTTAAGATTTGTAGCGAATCCTCAATATGTCGCTTGCTCAAATCCTTTACCGAACTAGGCGATATAAGGTTGATTTTCTCATTCCATTTAAGCAATAATTCTTGATATTGTTTTAGCTGAGCATTTGACATAACGGCAGATTACTCCCGCCAAATGATTTCGGCAAGCAGAATGTTTCACGTGAAACATCCAATTAAGCAGCGGATTTTTGCAATTTTTGTATGTGATGGTGCAAAGCGGTTATCGCCGCCGGAGTTATCCCCGGAATGCGCCCTGCTGCGCCGAGTGAAGCAGGTTGTGCTTTGATTAATTTCTCGCGCACCTCATTGGAAAGGCTCTGCACATCCTTATACGGGAAATTCTCAGGGATTTTACTTTCCTCACCCTTGCGAAACTCCCTAATCTCCGCATTCTGGCGCTCTAAATAGCCGTCATACATGGCTTCAATTTCAATTTGCGCAATTGTTTCACGTGAAACATCCGCAAATTCCGGCCAGATTCTGGCAATATCTGCAAAATGAATATCCTGAAAGCCAAGCAAGTCAAATGCACTGCGCTTCACGCCATCTTGCTTGATTTTTATCCCCAGCTCACCAAGCTTATACGGGGTGATGCTGGTTGATTTGAGCCTATCCAGCCATCCATTTAAATCATCAATTTTCGCTGAGAATAGCTCTGCTCTTTTCTCTCCGACAAGCCCTGCATGGATAGCTTTTTGCGTCAGGCGCTGATCGGCATTATCGGCACGCAAAGTCAGGCGATATTCTGCCCGTGAAGTGAACATGCGGTATGGCTCGGAAGTGCCCAAAGTTATCAAATCATCAATCATGACTCCGATATATGACTCATCGCGAGTGGTAATAAATTCCTTGCCCTGTAAGGATAGCGCAGCATTTGCGCCTGCAATCAACCCTTGTCCGCCAGCTTCCTCATATCCGGTTGTGCCGTTAATCTGCCCGGCTAAAAACAAGCCCTTGATCTTTTTAGTTTCCAGAGTTGGTTTTAACTCGCGCGGGTCAACATAATCATATTCAATCGCATAGCCGGGGCGCAGAATTTCAACATTCTCCAGCCCTTTGATAGAGCGGATAAAAGCCTCCTGCACTTCTTCGGGAAGTGAGGTGGAAATCCCGTTTGGATATACAGTATCATCATCCAGCCCTTCCGGTTCAAGGAAAATCTGATGACGCTCCTTATCGGCAAAGCGCGAGATTTTATCCTCAATCGAAGGGCAATAACGCGGGCCTGTGGATTTTATCTGCCCGCTATACATCGGTGAACGTGTCAGATTATCAGCGATAATTTGATGAGTCTCAAGATTGGTGAATGTTATATAGCAAGGGATTTGCGGAACTTTTACCTCGCTATTCAGATAGGAAAACGGAGTTGGAATCGCATCGCCTTTCTGAATTTCGCATTTATCCCAGTCGATAGTTTTGCCATTGAGACGTGCCGGAGTACCGGTTTTCAAACGCCCCAGCGCAAAATTATAGCGTCCCAGCGTTTTGGATAGTCCGGTTGAAGGTTCTTCACCCACGCGCCCTGCGGGAATTTGTTTTTCGCCTAAATGAATCAAGCCGTTGAGGAAAGTTCCGGTTGTAAGAACGCAGCTTCTGGCTTCCAGCTTCTGGCCGCTAGCTAAAATTACTCCGCGTACTTCGTCATTTTCAATTTCTAAGTCAATAACTTCACCTTCAACCACTTCTAAATTCGGATAATTGGCAATAATATCCTGCATTGCCTCGCGGTATAATTTGCGGTCAGCCTGCGCGCGCGGCCCCCAAACGGCTGGGCCTTTGGTTTGGTTGAGTATTTTATAATGAATGCCGGCGCGGTCAGTGGCGATTCCCATGACTCCATCTAATGCGTCAATTTCGCGGACTATCGTCCCTTTTGCAACGCCGCCAATAGCAGGGTTGCAGCTCATTTCACCTATGCTTGCGAATTTGTGAGTGACTAATGCAGTTTTTGCGCCCGCGCGTGCTGAAGCCGTTGCCGCCTCACAGCCTGCATGTCCGCCACCGATGATGATTACATCGTAATTTTTATTCATAAGCTCAAATGCCGCATGGCTTAGCGGCCTCAAAAACTATATCTTGGCCTTGCCTCCCTACGGTCGGATTCGTTCAATCTAACATTTCATATGCTAGGGGCGTGGTATATAGCAGAAAATTTCCTAAATATCAATAGATTGTAGGAATTTTTCAATCTCAGCCAAGTTACGTGCGATTTTTACATTCTCGGGAAGATGCGGGAATTTGTCATTCTCGCCCATAAAAACCACAAGTGGCTTGCGATAATGGGCGGCAAGTGCAATCTCGCTGAGTGTGCCATTGCTGCCGGGAAGGGCAATAATCGCATCAGAGGAAAGTATGTTTATATGATTGCGTGAAAGCAAATCCGTACCTCGAGTACCGCTATAAGGCAGGTGGGTTTTTATCGCGATTTCAATATATTGGTTGGGATAGCCGGGCGGATTGGCATCGGGATGCTCAGGATGGCCGGGGAGGATGCCGATAATTTTGCCTTTGCGCTCCTTAACTTCAAAAAATGCACGGGAAATTGATTCCATAACACCGCCACCGCCGCCATTTAGCAAATTCACATTTTTCTTCGCCAGAAATTCACCTAACGGGCGCGCAAGATGCTCATGCGGCATAGTGCCCGAACCCATAACGCCGATTACGGGAAGGCGGCTCAAATTTGCTTCTCCAGCCATTTGCCTTTTTCATCCTGAAACCAATAGCGCAAATTAGCGCCTTGCTCTTTGTATGATTTCCAGCGTGCGCGTGCGGCTGATAAATCTGCCTCGACATTGCCATCAAATATATCGAGGATTTTCTCAAAACCATTCATATCGATAACTTCAGCATTTACCACGGCAATAACTGTCGCATTATTTTGATTATCATTTTTGGAGGTGATGAAAATTGGTTGTTTCTCAGGATTTTTTGTCCCATGCGGCAGAAATTTGCGCGGGTGGAATGTCCACAGAGTCTTATCAAAAGCATCAATATCCTGCTCTTTAGCCAGCACCATGCAACGATGACCGCCCTCATAGGCTTTTTCCAGCAATATGGGAACTGCTTTCTCAATTGGGGTGGATGAGAGGTGATAAAATGATACTTCCATATTTAAGCTCCTAGCTTCTGGCTACTAGCTATGGGCTAGCAGCTAATAGCTATTTTTATTTTTCGTAGTCTTTCACCAACTCATTTAGCAGAGAAACGCCCCAACCGGTTGCGCCTTTGGGGGCTGTGTCCGAACCTTTTTTGCTCCATGCTGTTCCGGCAATATCCAGATGCACCCAAGGAGTTTTGTTTACAAAGCGTTGCAGGAATTGGGCTGCCGTGATTGAGCCAGCTTCGCGGTCTGTTCCGATATTTTGCATATCGGCGATTTCTGAGTTGATTTGTTTGTCATAAACCTCGCCAAGCGGCAAACGCCAAACTTCATCTCCGGTTTTTTTGCCGAGCTCAAAAAGTTTTTCCGAGAGCTTGTCATCATTGCTGAACAAACCTGCGCGGCTTGAGCCAAGCGCGACAAGGATTGCGCCTGTTAATGTGGCAAGGTCTATCACAAATTTCGGTTTGAATTTTGAGACTGTATAATGCAAAGCGTCAGCCAGAACTAATCTGCCTTCCGCATCCGTATTTAGCACTTCTATAGTTTGCCCACTCATAGATTTCACCACATCACCCGGGCGCTGTGCGGTTGATGATGGCATGTTTTCAACAAGTCCAACAACGCCAATCACGTTCACTTTGGCTTTACGTTCGGCGAGCAATTTCATTAACCCGACAACAACAGCAGAGCCGCCCATATCGAATTTCATTTCTTCCATTCCGGCGCTTGGTTTGATGGATATGCCGCCCGTATCAAAGGTTACGCCTTTGCCGACAAATGAAACCGGCTTATCACCTTTTTTGCCGCCTTCCCATTTCATCACAACTAATTGTGATTCAAATGCTGAGCCTTGGCCAACTCCAAGCAACGCATTCATACCCAGCTTTTTCATTGCAGCTTCGCCCAGCACTTCAATTTTCAATCCTGATTTGCTGAGTTTTTTAATTTCTGCTGCATAGGATTCAGGATTTAGCACATTGGAAGGTTCAGTAACCAGATTACGTGTGTATTCAATTGCGTTTGCAGCAATTTCATAATCTTTATATGCTTTTTTGGTTTTTGCTTCGTCTGAAACTTGCAGCGAAAGCTTGGTTAAGCATGGTTTTTCATCAGCCTCTTTCGTGGTGAAATATTTTCCGAAATCATAAGATTTTAATTTTGCGCCATAAGCGATGTTTGCAACTTCTTCGGGCTTAAAATCTTCAAGCAAGATTGTGGCAGATTTAATGCGCAAATGGTTTAATGAGGCGACTAATTTGCCGCCAATGGATTTTAAAGATTTTTCCGGATTTTCTTTGCATAAATCTACCCCGACTAAAATAACCTGAGAAACCGGAAGATGCGGACATAAAACCGAAATGCATTCGCCGTTTTTATTTTTAAAATTGGAGGAATTCTTGATTGCATTTTTTATCGACCCGCCGGATTTACTATCAAGCTCCGCCGCTTTTTTGTCTAACTTGCCGCCTTTATGTACTGGAACAACCAGAACACCACTTTTAACTGCTGCGATTTTTTCAAATTTAATATCCATTTTTCTCTCCTTATGTTTAATATGAGGTTAGATATTATATATTTATAGGTAAAGAAAATTATGTCATTCCCTGAATCACAGAGTGATTCTAGGGGAATCTAGGGCTAAGAACTCACATGCTTATAGATTGCCCTAGAACTTCCCCTTCTAACTCCCCCTTGTAGGGGGGATGAAAGGGGGGTAAATTCAGGCAATGACGAAAAAGGTGGAGATGACAAGAGAGATTATAAAAGCAATAGGTTTGATGAGTGGAACGTCTTTGGATGGGATTGATGCTGCGATTATTACCACAGATGGTGACAAAATTTTTGAATTTGGCGAGTTTATAACAGTTCCTTATGAGGAATCTTTGCGGGAAAGGTTGCGCGCGGCAGTGGATACAAAGGAAGTGCAGGATGATTCTCTGGAAAGGGATATGACGTATGCGCATGTGGCAGCGGTTAAAAAAGTTCTGGCTATGGACTCCATTAGCTATAATAGGCAGAGGAGCGAGTCAGAAGACGAGCCAGCCTTGAGCGTTGCGCAGCAACAGCCCATGCAAAAATCAGGAGATTTTTGTGGGGCAGATATAAAGATTATCGGTTTCCATGGGCAGACGATTATCCACAGACCAGATTTAGGGTGGAGTTTGCAAATCGGTGATGGGCAGCTTTTAGCAAATGAAACCGGAATTGAAGTCGCTAATGATTTTAGAAACCCTGATATGAGAATGGGTGGACAAGGTGCGCCGCTTGTTCCGGTTTTTCATCGTGCGCTAACAGAAGAATTACCGCGCCCGATTGCGATTGTGAATGTTGGCGGGGTGGCGAATGTAACATGGATTCGCGGTAATGGCGAGATGCTGGCCTTTGATACAGGGCCCGGAAATGCGATGATAAATGACATTATGAAAAAATATTTCGATAAAGATTTTGATGATGGCGGAAAAATTGCAGCGAGCGGAATCGTGGATGAGGAAGTTTTATCGAGCTATGTTGATGATGAATATTTCAAAATCAAACCACCAAAATCACTCGATAGAAACCATTTTTCGCTGGATAAGGTAGCGCATTTAAAACCCGAAGATGCGGTGGCGACATTAACGGCTTTTACCGCGATTAGCATTATGATGAGCAACTCATATTTTGATAATCCTGTTGATAAATTTTATATCACTGGCGGTGGGAGGCATAATAAGCGGTTGATGGAAACGCTGGGGAATAAGGCAGAGCCGATTGAGGCAATTGGGCATAATGGTGATGCGTTTGAGGCGCAGGCATTCGCATATCTGGCAGTGCGTGCGAAATATGGATTGCCAATTACATTTGCCAGCACGACGGGTTGCAAGGAGCTTGTTACTGAGAATCTCGCTAGTTTTTATCAGCCAAGCCTTTAAGCAACAACTGATTCATCGTCCATTTCCTCAGCGGCAATTGCAGCTTTAGAGCGGCGCTTGCGGTCAGGTTTTGTCGGACGTTTATAAACCGCATTTGCAAGGCGATCCTTAACATAGGAATCAACTTCTTCCATCAACTCATCAAGCTTTGTGCGGTAATAATGGTCAGCACCGCCGATGAGTTTATAATCAATGTCAACACCGCGTTGCTTATTTAGCTTTTCTGCCAGACGGGCAACAACTTCTTCCGGAACAACGCTGTCTAAATCACCTTGTGTGACAAGACCGGAAGCCGGACAAGGGCTTAGGAATGAGAAATCATACATATTCGCAGGTGGTGAAACGCAAACAAATCCTTCAATCTCAGGTCTTCTCATCATTAATTGCAGGGAAATCCATGCGCCGAAAGAAAAACCGACAATCCAGCAACCGCGCGCATCAGGGTTTTGCAATTGAATCCAATCGAGAGCAGATGCGGCATCGGCAAGTTCGCCGATTCCATTGTCATATTTACCTTGGCTGCGCCCAACGCCACGGAAGTTCATGCGTAAAACCGAAAAGCCGTTACTGGCAAAATTATGGTGAAGATTATAGACCACTTTATTATTCATTGTGCCGCCATAAAGCGGATGCGGGTGCAAAACTAGTGCTATCGGTGCAGTTGGGTCAGCTGATTGATTGTATCTTCCTTCGAGCCTACCTTCGGGTCCATTGAAAAAAATCTCTGCCATTGCACTTCCTGTTTTGCTTATATCTTATTTAGTAGCATAAATACCGAACGCAAGTTAACGTGTGGTAACAGGAATTGCAAGGTTTTTTGCTAGATATTGACTGTAAGGCTAGTATATTATAGGTTTGCGTGATGTTTGAGAGATTGAAAAGTGAGATAAAAAGTTTTCAGGAACGCGATCCGGCAGCAAAATCGGCGCTGGATGTGATATTTTCCTATCCGGGATTTCATGCTTTATTGTTTTATCGCTTAGGCAATTGGTTATGGCGCAAGGGGTTTCATTTTCTGGCGCGCTGGGTTTCGCAAATCTCCAGATTTCTTAGCGGTATTGAGATTCACCCCGGTGCGAATATCGGAAATAATTTATTTATCGACCATGGTATGGGCGTGGTTATCGGTGAAACTGCGACTATTGGTGATAATGTCACTATATATCACGGAGTTACATTGGGCGGGGTTTCTGCAAAGCCGGGAATTCGCCATCCACAGATAGGTGATAATGTGATTATCGGCAGTGGCGCGGCATTGCTCGGCCCGATTAATGTTGGACACGGGGCGCGTATTGGCTCAAATGCGGTTGTTGTAAAAGATGTGCCTGCCGGTGCAACGATGGTTGGCGTTCCGGCGCGCAATGTTTCCAAAGATTGCGCGAAACATAAAGATGATGAATTCACTGCTTATGGTGTGGCGTCAGATGAATTGCCCGATATAGTGATGAGGAATTTTGAGAAAATGGAAAAACGCCTGAAGCAATTGGAAGAAGAATTGGCGCAAACGGCAACTGGCTGGGATACTAAAAAAACCTCTGCAAAACGGAAAGTGAAGAATGCAGCTAACAACTAAAGCAAGATATGCGGTGATGGCAATGGTGGATATTGCCGTGCTCGAAAAGGAATTCGGCGGGAAGCCGGTGAAGCTTTCGCAAGTGGCAGAACGGCAGGGGATTGCGCTAAATTATCTTGAGCAAATCTTCGCTAAGCTCAAAAAATGCGGGATTGTTAGTGCCGTAAAAGGTCCGGGCGGTGGATATCAAATTGCCAATGGCGCAAATAGCACGAGGATTCTGGATATTATTGAAGCGGTGGAAGAGAGCCTAAAAATGACTGCGTGCAGCCCGACCTCTAACATTTGCAGTCCTGATAGAGCAAAATGCATCACCCATGATTTATGGAAGGGATTAACGCTGAATATCAAAGATTATCTCGGCTCTAAGACTTTAGAAGATGTCGTTGGAAAGAAATGATTTATCTCGATTATAACGCAACTGCGCCACTTCACCCACAAGTGAAAAAAGCGATGGACGAGGTGGCGGATTTACCGCTTAATCCTTCATCCATACATGCGGCGGGCAGAGAGGCGCGGAAACTCAAAGAAAAAGCGCGCAGCAAGATTCTGGATTTTGTCGGGGCGGAGGCGTTGGTTTTTTGCGGCTCGGCAACTGAGGCGAATAATTTGGCTTTAAATCAGAGTCGAGAGTTGAGCGGTGAGAGTCGAGTGATAATTTCTTCCGTTGAACATGAATCGGTTTTTAAAGCAGCAGCAAATGCAACAATAATTGATGTTGATAAAAACGGGCTTTTGAAGATTGAAGAATTGGAAAAAAAGCTTTCAATGGTCAATGGTCAATGCTCATTGGTCAGTATTATTTTAGCTAATAATGAAACCGGAGTGATTCAGGATATAAAATCCATTGCCGCGCTGGCGCATAAATATGGCGCATTAATTCATATTGATGCGGTACAGGCATTTGGCAAAATCCCGCTAAATTTTGCGGATATGGGTGTGGATATGATGACAATTTCCGCGCATAAAATCGGTGGAGCAGTGGGCGCGGCGGCGCTGGTGCATAAAAAAGATTTGGAACTAAAGCCACTGATGTTTGGTGGCGGGCAGGAACATAATAAACGCCCCGGAACGGAGAATATTGTCGGGATTGTTGGTTTTGCTGCTAGCTGTGAAGTTTTTACCTCCCCTAGCCCCTCCTATGAGGAGGCTAACCTGCGAGATTATTTGGAAGCTGAGATTTTGAAAGTTGCGCCGGATACAATTATACATGGAAGCGGGGCAAAAAGATTGCCAAACACAACAAATATCTCAATGCCGAATTTGCAAGCGGCAACGCAATTAATTCACTTCGATTCTAAAGGGATTTGTGTGTCAAGTGGCTCGGCATGTTCGAGTGGAAAAGTTGAGGAGTCGCGGGTTTTAAAAGCGATGGATGTGCCGTTGCGCAAAAATGCAATCAGGATTTCGCTGGGCTGGGGAACAACGAAAGCTGAGATTGATGTGTTTGTGAAAGAATGGAAAGAGCTGTATGAGAGGAGAGAATGATGAAGAGGTTATTCTTAATATTTATGTTAGTAATGCCCAATGCGGCAAATTCGGAAGGCTTGGTCTTGGGCAACATATACGAGTGCGCCATAGATTCCATTTTCTTTGAAGAAGAATGTGAGGGTGATGATGCCAGATGGAAATATTCCATGTGCCCAGATGAGTGTGTAAAAGAAATTGTTTGGCCTAGGGTTATTGATGAGCAGGCAATGCCGTATGATAAAATTTGCGTACCTGATAGCGAGACCCCGACTCAGGAAATGTTAAAATTTATTGAGTGGTATCATGGTGTTGGAGGAAAAGAATATCACGATAAACTTTACTCTTACGGTGTTTATCAATTTAAGATAGATATATACCCTTGCGCAGAATAGTTGACTAATCCACTAAGTTACTTATATAATATACGCCCCTAACAAGAGGAATTATGACATTGAAATTACCGATTTATCTGGATTACCAAGCGACAACACCGCTTGACCCGCGCGTGTTCGAAGCAATGACCCCATATTTTATGGAGAAATTCGGCAATCCGCATTCACGTTCACATGCATATGGCTGGGAAGCTGAGGAGGCGACTGAAATTGCGCGTGAGCAAGTGGCGGATTTAATCGGTGCGACCTCAAAAGAAATTATATTCACCAGCGGTGCCACGGAAAGTAATAATCTCGCGCTAAAAGGTATTATGCATTTTTATGGCGGGAAGAAGAACCATATTATCACCCTCGTGACCGAGCATAAATGCGTGCTGGATTCTGCGCGTCATTTGGAGCAGGAAGGTTTTAAGGTGACATATCTTCCGGTTCAGCAAAATGGATTGGTTGATTTGGAATTGCTAAAAAATGCGATTACCGAGCAAACTGCTTTGGTGAGTATTATGGCAGTTAATAATGAAATCGGAGTGATTCAACCACTCAAGGAAATCGGTGAGATTTGTCGCGCACGAGGTGCATTTTTTCATACTGATGCGGCGCAGGCTTTCGGCAAAATCCCGCTCAATGTTGATGAAATGAAAATTGATTTGATGAGTATTTCCGGTCATAAAATTTATGGGCCAAAGGGCATTGGTGCTTTGTATGTTCGCCGTAAAAATCCGCGCGTGCGCTTGGATGCAATCATTGACGGTGGCGGACAGGAACGCGGAATGCGTAGCGGTACATTGCCGACTCCGCTGGTTGTAGGCATTGGTGAAGCTGCGAAAATTGCAAAGGCGGAAATGGCTGCCGAAAATGAAAGGCTACATTCTCTGGCAGAAAAATTCAAAAAAGAAGTGATGCACGGAATTCCGGATGTTTTTTTGAACGGTGATGAGGAGCAGCGTATCCCCGGTAATCTGAATTTGAGCTTTGCCTATATCGAAGGTGAAAGCATGGTGATGGCGATAAAGGATTTGGCGGTTTCCAGCGGTTCTGCC
>Ga0066640_10001912_pt1 | contig 12499 bp, 12 predicted proteins | sample CryGeyCG2114_020_2_FD_59505 | JGI IMG/M metagenome (GOLD analysis project Ga0066640, IMG submission 59505) | Groundwater microbial communities from aquifer - Crystal Geyser CG11_big_fil_rev_8/21/14_0.20 | ecosystem: Environmental > Aquatic > Deep subsurface > Groundwater | place: USA: Utah... | reverse complement strand
TTTACGCACTGACATTAAAACCCTAGAAACATCTCTGCGTAAAGATATGAATAATCTGGAAACATCTCTGCGCGAAGATATGAATAATCTGGAAACTTCCCTGCGGAAAGATATGAATAATCTGGAAACTTCCCTGCGCGAAGATATGAACCATCTGGAAACTTCCCTGCGCAAAGATATAAACAACTTAGAAACAGAAATACGCCAGGTAGATAAAAAAGTAGATCAACTTGAACTTCGGTTAACCAATAAAATTTTCATGATGACTATTACCATCGTTACCCTTTTAGGCGGGCTCACCAGTGTGCTGCATTTTTACTAAAACTACAGCCTCAAGCCCATTACAATCCATCACTTCAACCTGACCATATTGAGGGTCTGCAATTTCAGTCCCAGGTTGCACAGCTTGACTTAAAGTCAGCTGCTTAGGCATTTTTTTCAGCTTTCCTAAATAATGCAGTCTGGCCACAATCTCTTGCCCTAAATAACACCCTTTTGTAAATGAGACTGTCTCTTTTTCTTGATCCAAACCCAGCTCTTGTGGCAAATAGCGCCCGACTGTTTCTGGATACAGACGTGGCATCACCTGTTTGTATTCAATAGAAGTGGGTAGATCCAAAATATGTAAATCCACTTTCGAAAAGCGCGCATAAAACTTTAGTTTTTCAAGTGCATGTACAATAACAGAATCTGGCGTAGCTAGAAAAATTCCTACATCACTTAAGAAAATATCGTAAATTGCTTCAACACGACCTTTTTGATTACAATGCGATCCGCGTAAAGGATGGTCTACTTTCAGCAGTGCCATATCGCAGGTGAGCTGCCCCTGTAAAAATTTAAGTGCATCGGATCCACTGACTAAAATCGCTTGACTCATTTCAGTTGATCAAGCGCTAAATTGAGCTGCAATACATTCACTCGCGCCTGCCCCATAAAACTGAATTGTGGCGTAATGGTATTTTTCTTAATTAAGGCGTCCACTACGCTTTCTTTAAGACCACGCGCTCTGGCCACACGCGGCACTTGATATTCAGCAGAAAGCAATGAAATATGGGGATCCAAACCACTAGCAGAGCTCGTCACTAAATCAATAGGAATCCGTATTTTTTGATGAGGGTTATCCTTTTGTAGCATTTTAATCCGTGCGGCGACATTCTGAACTAAAGTAGGGTTAGTTGGGCCAAGATCAGCCGCTTGAGACGCCAAAGGATTATACGGTGGAAACGTTGCTGAAGGCCGACCCCAAAAATATCGAGGTGAGGTAAAGTTCTGACCTATTAACTCTGAACCAACCAAACGACCCTGTAATTCAATTAAACTACCTGTTGATTTTTTAGGAAATACAACATGTCCGATCCCTGTGATAAATAAAGGATAAATCACACCCGTGATGATGACCAAAAAAACCAACACCACCAAACCCCGCCATAAATCTTTCATCATCCTCTCCCTTACGCCCAACCCAGAAGGGTTAAAATGACATCAATTATTTTAATGCCAACAAATGGGACAATAAAACCACCCAAACCGTAAAACAACACATTACTCCGCAGGAGTTGTACAGCAGGAACATGACGATACTTAACGCCTTTTAATGCCAAAGGAATTAAAAAGACAATGATCAAGGCATTAAAAATTACTGCAGATAAAATAGCACTACTTGGAGAAGTTAAATGCATGATGTTCAAGCTATTTAAAGCAGGATAAGTTGAGGCAAATGCTGCTGGAATAATTGCAAAATATTTTGCCAAATCATTTGAAATACTGAAGGTGGTTAAGGAGCCACGGGTCATTAACAACTGCTTACCAATCTCAACAATTTCAATGAGCTTGGTTGGATTGGAGTCCAAATCAACCATATTTCCTGCTTCTTTTGCAGCTTGAGTTCCTGTATTCATGGCCAAAGCGACATCGGCCTGTGCAAGTGCAGGCGCATCATTTGTACCATCTCCTGTCATGGCAACCAAGCGGCCTTCTGCCTGCATGGCACGAATATATTTTAATTTATCCTCTGGCGTGGCATTTGCCAAAAAGTCATCCACCCCTGCTTCGGCTGCAATTGCAGCGGCTGTGAGAGGATTATCTCCGGTAATCATCACGGTTTTGATTCCCATTTTGCGCAGTGCTGAAAAACGCTGCTTGAGCCCACCTTTTACCACATCCTTCAAACGAATCACACCCAACACTTGCTCGCCCTCTGTTACAATCAAGGGTGTTTCACCTTTTTCAGAAACACGCTCAACTACCTTCATCACCTCGGCAGGAAATGTGCCTGTGACACTTTCAATGTAGGCTTTAATTGCACTGGCAGCACCTTTGCGAATTTTGCGACCAGGCATATCAATTCCACTCATCCGCGTTTGCGCTGAAAAGCTAATGAATTTTGCTTTTAGCTCCGTCAATGCACGACCACGCAGTCCATACTTCTCTTTCACGAGAACCATAATGCTGCGCCCCTCTGGTGTTTCATCTGCCAGGGATGCCAACTGAGCTGCATCGGCCAAATCTTCAATATTCACCCCAGGCGCTGGAATCAACTCTGTTGCCTCACGATCCCCTAAAGTAATAGTTCCGGTTTTGTCCAGCAGCAGAATATCTACATCTCCTGCAGCCTCAACTGCACGCCCGGACATTGCAATCACATTAGCACGAATCATACGGTCCATTCCTGCAATTCCAATCGCAGACAGCAAGGCCCCAATCGTTGTAGGTGCTAAACAAACAAACAAGGCCACCAAAACTGTTAAGCTTACGATCTTACCCTGACCTGCTGCAAACACACTATAATGTGAAAATGGTAATAAAGTGACACACACCAACAAAAAAATCAGTGTAAGCGTAGTTAATAAAATGTTGAGCGCAGCTTCATTTGGAGTTCTTTGACGCTTAGCGCCTTCAACCAGACCGATAACACGATCAAGGAAACTTTCACCTGGGTCGGCTGTGATACATACAATCAGCCAATCAGACAGCACTTGCGTACCACCTGTTACAGCATTGCGATCACCACCACTTTCACGAATCACAGGTGCACTCTCACCTGTAATTGCACTTTCATTGACTGAAGCCACACCTTCCAACACCTCACCATCACCTGGAATCACATCACCTGCTTCAATCAAAATCACATCGCCGATCCGCAGTTTTGAAGAAGCAATCAATTCAAATTTGGCGCCACGAGAAGGTTCGGCCAACCTTTTCGCTTGAATATCCCGACGTGCCTCTCGCAACGTATCTGCTTGGGCACGGCCACGTCCCTCTGCCATTGCCTCTGCAAAATTCGCAAATAGTACAGTAAACCATAACCAAACGGTGATAGCGGACATAAAAGGAACAGGCGCATCTTCAACATGAAAGAAACTTAAAATCAGCAAAACTGTCGTCAAACATGAGCCCAAATAAACTGTAAACATGACGGGATTTTTAAATTGCTTCCGTGGATCCAGCTTTAAAAAAGCACCAAGCAAGGCGGAGCGTAGAATACTTGGATCAAATACTTTTCTTTGCTGATGCGTCATAATTTCCTCATAATCCTACAAATGATACATTTGCAATTGTTCAACAATCGGGCCAAGCGCCAAGGCGGGGATAAATGTTAAGCCTGCGATCATCACAATCACTACAACCAACAAGGCAATAAATAAGCCTGAGTATGTAGGAAGCGTACCTGGACTCACTGGCGTGTTTTTCTTAGCCGCTAAAGATCCAGCAATCGCTAAAATAGGAATCATCACCCCAAAACGACCTACTAACATAATCAGTGCACCAACAATATTAATAAACGGGATATTGGCATTTAAACCCTGAAATCCGGAGCCGTTATTATTGGCAAGCGATGTAAATGCATACAGAATTTCAGAAAACCCATGTGCACCAGGATTGCCCATGGCTTGTACTGCACTCTGAGTCAGCACAGCTGCTGCACTTCCTAACAATACCAAAATTGGCATTAGTAAAATCACCACTGCGGCCATTTTTATTTCAAATACTTCTATTTTTTTGCCCAAGTACTCTGGCGTTCGTCCAACCATCAGCCCTGCAAGAAAAACGGTAATCATCACCAAAATTAACATGCCATATAAACCGGAGCCGACACCCCCAAATATCACTTCTCCCGTTTGCATTAAAAACATCGAGACCAGACCACTAATCGGTGTAAGTGCATCAAGCGATAAGTTGGGTGCACCTGCTGAAGTTGCAGTTGCAGTGGCTGCAGACAAACTACTACCCGTAATACCAAAACGCAGCTCCTTGCCTTGCATATTTCCACCCGGCATTAAGTCGGGTACAACATTTGAATCTACGTCGAGTGACTGCATTACAGGATTGCCTAGCTGCTCCGAATAATTGAGCAACAATGTCATCGGTACAAAGACAATTAACATCGCCAAAATAATTGCAAAACCCTGCCTGGTATCACGCACCATTTTACCGAAGGTATACGTTAAAGCGACTGGAATCAACACCATGGCCAACATCTCTATAAAATTAGAAAACGGCGTTGGATTCGCAAAGGGATGCGCTAGACCCACATTAAAAAATCCACCCCCATTACTGCCTAAAGTGGTAATTGCAATTTGAGACGCAACTGGCCCCATTGGTAAGGTTTGTGTTGCCATACCATAATGCCCTGCATTGAGAACATGTGTAATGACATACGGTTTTAAATTTTGAATGACGCCTTGAGACATTAAAATAAGCGCCACAATCACAGCCAGAGGTAATAACACGTAAAGTACGCTACGCACTAAATCAACCCAAAAATTACCAATCAAATTTGTTTCACGACGTATAAAACCCCGAATCAACACGACTACAACCGTTAAGCCTGTTGCTGCCGATAAAAAATTCTGTACCGTGATTCCCAACATATCTGAAAAATAGCTGAGCGTGGTTTCTCCTGCATATGCTTTCCAGTTGGTATTGGTAACAAAGCTCACTGCCGTATTGATGGCAAGATCTCCATTCAGACTTTTGAAGTGCTCTGGGTTTAAAGGCAAACTCCCCTGCATACATAACACCACAAATAAAAAAATCATCCCAAGAAAATTAAAAATAAGTAAGGCCAGTAAATACTGTTTCCAAGTCATTTCACAGCCGGGATTAATGCCTGCTAAGCGATAACACCATTTTTCAACTGGCCCAAAAAGGCGTTCCATTTTGCAGGGTTTTCTTTCATACACACAGGCCATGTAACTACCCAAGGGTTTCATCAACAATAAAGCCGCAATCAATAAGGCTGCGATTTCAATGATGGTGATATGGGTCATTTTTTATTCCTTGCCAGATTTTGAATTTCTTGCATAAAGGCAGATAAATCTTCAAAGCGACGATATACCGAGGCAAAACGTACATAGGCGACTTCATCTAAGTTGTGAAGCTCTGCCATCACAAACTCACCCACCTGACTACTTGGAATTTCTTTTTCACCAGTGGTACGAATACTCCGAAAAATACGTCCAAGTGCAGCATCTACTTGCTCAGTCGTAACGGGCCGTTTTTCAATTGCTTTTAACATGCCCGAACGTACACGATTTTCATCAAATGAAACACGCGTGCCGTCTTGCTTGATAATGCGAGGCATATTGAGCTCAGCCACTTCATAAGTTGTAAAACGTTCACCACATGCTGCACATTCACGACGTCTACGAATCTGATTCGTTTCAGCTACAAAACGAGAGTCGGTAACCTTGGTATCACTCGTCTGACAAAAAGGACAATCCATAATCTACACTCTAGTGACTAACAGGGGCAAGTATAGCTTACTTTGCATAAACTGGAAATCTTTTGCATAAATCGGCAACTTCCGCTTTGATAGCTTGCAACAACCCTGCATTTTCAGGGTCACGGACTACACGCATGATCCAATCTGCAATCTGCCGCATTTCTGCTTCCTTGAAACCACGTGTGGTCACAGCAGGAGAGCCCAAACGCATGCCACTGGTCACAAATGGAGATTGCGGATCATTAGGAACTGCATTCTTATTAATAGTAATGTGTGCCTGTCCCAAAGAAGCTTCAATCAATTTTCCAGTCACATTTTGTTTAATGAGCGAAACCAAAATTAAATGATTATCGGTTCCACCTGAAATAATATCTAAACCTTCTTGTATCAGACTATTTGCAAGTGCTTGAGCATTTTTAATGACCTGAGTTTGATACACTTTAAATGTGGGTTGCAAGGCTTCATGAAAACACAATGCTTTTGCTGCAACAACATGCATGAGCGGCCCACCCTGTGACCCAGGAAAAACAGCACTGTTCAATTTTTTCTGCAGCTCAGGATTCTCACGCGCTAAAATCAAACCACCTCTTGGACCGCGCAGAGTTTTATGTGTTGTGGTTGTCACCACGTCTGCAATAGGAACTGGGTTGGGATATAATCCTGCCGCCACTAAACCAGCCACATGCGCCATATCCACCAAAAGATACGCGCCCACTTCATCTGCAATATCACGAAACTTCTGCCAATCCATCGTACGTGAATACGCTGAAAAACCACCAATAATTAAACGTGGACGATGCTCCAAAGCTAAATCGCGAATTTGATCATAATCAACCAATCCAGTTTCTGGATTAATTCCATAAGCCACCGCTTTATAAAATTTACCTGAAAAACTAACGCTAGCACCATGGGTGAGATGCCCACCATGAGATAAAGACATTCCTAAAATCGTATCACCCGGATTAATAAGCGCCATCATCGCCTCAGCATTCGCTTGTGAGCCAGAGTGAGGCTGAACATTTGCATACGCTGCACCAAATAATTCTTTAGCACGTTCAATCGCCAGGCTCTCTGCAAGATCAACAAACTCACAGCCCCCATAATAACGTTTGCCCGGATAACCTTCGGCATATTTATTCGTAAGGCAAGAACCTTGAACAGCCATAATCTGCGCAGATGCATAATTTTCAGATGCAATCAGCTCAATGTGAGCCTCCTGACGCTCTTCTTCTTTTTTAATTGCTGAAAACAACGCGGGGTCAACTTGATCGAGTCCTTCAAAATTCATTATAAATTCCTTAAAATCTAAAAGAATTCATCATAGCCGAAACCCCCATTTTCTTCAACGCAACCAGCTCTTTATTTTTAAACAGAAATTCGGTATGATTGCTCACCTCAAGGAGAAGTGGCAGAGCGGTTTAATGCGGCAGTCTTGAAAACTGTTGTACCGAAAGGTACCGTGGGTTCGAATCCCTCCTTCTCCGCCAATATTCAGCTCAAGACCTTATAACATAATGCATTCAATAGATTTAGGCTTGAGGATTCGAACACACAATCCAAGCTTCAAAAATTTGGGGGCCTTTTTGGGGGCACTGAAAGGCTTCGTATAATCGATGCCCCCAAAATCTTCTAAGAGCATTTAAAAACAAGAATCACAGCGATTCGTTGGCGCATGTAATCACTTGCGTTTTTTTTCTAATTCTTTAATAGGTTTGAGCAATGCTGCCTCAAAATTACGCTCTGCACGACTTTCTAATTTTAATTGTGAGGCCTGATACCCGAGGAACGCTGCTTCGGCTTTTGCTTCAGCAAGTTCATGCGTAACTTTTCCAGCATGTGTTAAAATTTCGCGATCAGATAACCTTAAAAAGTCATCAAGTTTTTTAATCCAATCTTGCATTGTCATTGGGCGACGATTTTGGGCTTGCAATTCTGAAAACTCTAAATATGCGCTTACAATCCTATTTAAAATAGCAAGCTCTTCTTCTTTCAAATAATTCTTTGCAACAGCTATATCTTTTTTATGAACGCGTCTACCTTTTGATGCTCCACCCCAAGTGGTTAAGCCCATATTCGGAGCATCGGCATCAGCACGTAAACTGATAATTTCAGCTGCTGTATGACCGTGCGCAGCCCAATGCATTTTATTTTGTATAGTTGCAAAAAATTGCTTTGAAGCTTCTAAGCTTGGATCATAGTCAATACTGGTTGCGTAAATATCAAGAACTTTTTTCCAAAATACTTTTTCAGATGAACGAATATCACGAATGCGTTCTAATAAGTTTTCAAAATAGTCATCATCTTGACCACGCTTAAAGCGCTCGTCATCCAATAAAAATCCTTGAGTTAAATACGATTTCAATTGCTCTGTAGCCCACTGACGGAACTGTGCACCTCGATGTGAGCGTACACGATAACCCACATGTAAAACAACATTTAAATTATAATGATCTGTCAATCTTTCCACATTTCGTGAGCCTTCCAGGGCAACTATTCGGAATTTCCGAATAGTTCGCTCAGCAAGAAGCTCACCATCTTCAAAAATAGTACGTAAGTGTCCATTAATTGTTGGTATTGAAACTTGATACAGATCTGCCATCTGCTTTTGAGTCAGCCATAAATTGCCATCAAGCAGGCGTACTTGGATTTGTGTTTCAGCTTCTTCTGTTTGGTAAAGAAGAAATTCGCCTTTATTTGTTTGTGACAGCTCATTCATTTTTAGAGGCTCCATCCCTATTTATTTTAAAAATTTTGTCGAGAATCGTGTTAATCTCTTTTTTATATTCATCTTGCAGCGGGTGATCTTTATATGCATGACACCAATCAATTATATCCTTTAAACGTTTATCTTTGACTTCTTTTAAGTAGTCCTCAATTTCGCCTTCTTTAAGAATATAAACATCATCAGTATATTTTTCCTCTATTTTACTATCGATAGCAGTCTTAGATTCAATATCTATGCTCTTTAATACCTTAATCCACGGCGTATGCTTCCGTAGCAATCCCTCATAGGAGTTTAGGTAATATACCTTCAGAGGCTTCACTAATAGTCTCCTTCATTGTAAAGTTTTCGTTTCTCAAAAAAAATCGAAAAACGCCCTTGGTGAAAATTTGTGTCATTACTTCTAATAAATTGCTCTTCCCTGCTCCATTTGGCCCAACCAAAATATGAAGATCTTTCCTATTTTGTGTATCAAACATAATTTTGGGGCATTCAGAAAAATCTGCATAATGCTTAAAGCTCAAAACATTTGATATCTGAATATATTGAATTTTCATAAATTTAAGCCAATGCAACTCTTTGGAAAAATAGACACAACTGTAGCATTTTTGTGTATAATAAGAAAGCAAATACCACGTTTCAATAATAATCAAATTGACTCAATAACACCCATATTTTTTAGGGACTTCAGTGGGGGCATCCAATAAAATCAACACCCCAAAATCATTAATTAATAGGGTGTATAGACTCAAAAATGAATCCCTCTTTCCCGCCAGTTTGAATTATTCCTATTTTGCGCGCCAGCAATCAAAAAAACATGAAAATCCATGGCAACAGAGAAGAGTAACCAACTTCCTGTCTGCCTTGCCCACCAGCAGATTTTAAAACCTAATGAGACGCAAAAAGCTTATCTAGCAAACCTTTAGATTTTTTTGCGGTATGAAGTGTGTTTTTAACTTTGTCGTATAGTTCTTCTCGGTAAATTTCTACAGATGCAGGTGCCTCAATGCCGATGCGAACTTGTCCACCTTGTATATGGGCTATTTTAACGCGAATATCATCACGAATGACAATTGTTTCACCAACTTTACGTGTTAACACCAACATGAACCTCTCCTGAGTTTTTTAAGTCCTAAAGCCTGATATAAATAACCTAAGCTATTTTGATCTTATTATTGCCGCGTTTTGCAAAAAAATCAAGAGTTTATTTTGTAAAAAAGATCCTCTACAGTGAGTTCAACTTTGCCAACTCTCTGGCGCGGCTGACTGCTGCTTGCATTGCTGATGCTAAAATTTCATCTAGATTTTTTGCTTGCAGCGTATTTAAAGCGGCCTCTGTTGTGCCCTTTTTGGAAGTAACACGACGACCAAGCTCGGCAACCGAAACATCAGAATCACGTGCTAATTTTGCCGCACCATATGCGGTTTGAATTGCAAAGCTTTTGGCAGTTTCTGGGTCTAAACCCATTTGGATTGCTGCATCTTGCATTGATGCCATAAAATAAAAATAATAAGCAGGCCCGCTTCCTGATAAGGCCGTTACAGTATCTAGGTCGGACTCTGACTTTAATTTTGCGGCTATACCAATCGCACTAAAAATATTTTCTGCCTCTAAAAGCTCTGCTTCTGAAACATGGACATTCCCAAAAAAACCAGTGGCCCCTTCTTGCACTAATGCTGGCGTATTTGGCATCGCACGAATAATGGCTAAATGTTCCCCTAAACCTTTTGCCAGACTGGCAAGATTCAGGCCCGCCATAATTGAAATGATCAAAAGCTTGCGCTCTCTGAGCTGGGGGCGCAAAGTAGCGCACACTGCTTCTGCTGCCTGTGGTTTGATCGCTAAAATCACCGTATCAACCTCATCTAAAAACACTGTAATCTTTTCGTTAACGTGTACTTGATACTGTTGCTGCAGCAATTGGCATTTTTCAGAATTACGATCTACCACAAAGATGCTATTGGCTGAATAACCATTATCAATGAGTCCACCCACAATCGCTTGCGTCATGTTCCCACCGCCAATAAACAATAGTTTTTTACTCATTTAGATCACCTCTTTTCATTCGTTTGACACTGCGGGCAAAAGTATGTGGCACGTTGCCCTAAAACTGTTTTACACACCTGCGCTTTACACACAACACACGACTCACCTTTACGCCCGTAAACTTTTAGTTCTTGACGAAAATAACCAGGCTTGCCTTCGGCATTTAAAAAATCCTTTAAACTGGTTCCACCTTGAATAATCGCCTCTTTTAAAATTAATTTTACGGCAGCAACGAGCTTGTCACACTCCTCCTGACCGAGTGTATTGGCAGGGCGCTCTGGATGCACACCTACTGCAAACAAGGCCTCATTGGCATAAATATTACCTACTCCAACTACCAACGCTTGATCCATCAGGGCTAACTTTACGGGGCGACTTGTCTTGTTAAAGACTTGAAAAAGATAGTCCCCACTGAATTCATCACTCAAAGGCTCGGGTGCTAAATGAAGCAATAACGGATGCGTATCAGGATCATCAATCCATAGCACTGCGCCAAAACGCCTGACATCATTAAATCGCAAAATTTGCTGCTCAAATACCAAGTCAACATGGTCATGCTTTTGTACGGGCTCTGCAGGTTGCACCATTTTTAAAACGCCCGTCATACCAAGGTGTATGAGCAGTGTTCCCCGCTCAAACTCAAACAATAAGTATTTTGCACGCCGCTTTAATTGACGCAGCTTCTGCCCCTGTAAAATAGCAGATAAGTTTGGGTCAAAAGGATAACGCAAATTTGCACGACGCAAAATTACTTGCTGCATCACCTGGCCTTCGACGTGTTTGGCTAAGCCACTTCTAACGGTCTCAACCTCTGGAAGCTCTGGCATAATACGCCCTTAGAGTTTGGTAAAATCAGCTAACTGACTCAGGGCATCTCGTGCTTGCTGCAACAGGAGCTGACGATTTTTTCGCAGCGCCAAGTTTTCATCATTGACTAGAACAGCTTCAAAAAAGCCTGCGATCGGGTCGCTTAATTGCAGGTAAGCACGATATTGTGGCTCAAGTGATAGTTCGGTCCACTCAGGCACTTCGGTTAAAATCGCTGCCAGCATTTTCTCTGCTGGGACCAGCAACTGTGAATCCAACTGCCCTTCGACTTTCACATCTGCCAAAATATTGTGAATCCGTTTTGCCAACTCTTTCAAGGCATCTCCTGCCTCAGTTTGAAGCAAGGTGTTTAAAACCACACTGCGCTCATAAATATCAAAAACATCAAATGTGTTATGTGCTGATCTTCGTCCTAAAATAGCCCGTACTACACCTGCAGGTAGATTTTTTTCTTCACGACACCAAACCTCTAGGCGCTCTTTAAAAAACTGCTCCAATTTTTGCAAAACCACTGCTTCTTCTGCAAGTGTATGGTTTTGCACTTGATAGGCAGCATAGGCTTTTTTGAGAAATGCCTGCAAATCAAAATGAATTTTTTTCTCAACTAAAATCGCAATCACGCCTAAAGCCTGACGACGTAAAGCAAAAGGATCACCGCTACTGGTTGGCTCTTTGCCAATGGCAAACATGCCCACGAGCGTATCGATTTTATCAGCTAAAGCAAGCATCACGCCACTCTCATTACGCGGCAATTCGCCACCGCGCCCTTTGGGTTTGTAGTGATCTTCGATTGCTTCTGCCACTTCAAGATCACATCCTTGCGCTATAGCATATTGATGCCCCATGTAGCCCTGCAACTCTGGAAACTCCTGAACCATGTGTGTGCAAAGATCTGCTTTACATAAATGTGCAGCCTGTTTCGCTGAACCACTTTCCACTAAAGTTTCCAAACGCTCAACCCGGTTATATAAAGAACCTAAACCATGTTGAAAGGTAATTTTCTTTAATCCCGCCAAGTGATTTTTAAGTGGCACTTTTAAATCTTCATCAAAGAAAAATTTAGCATCTGCAAGTCGTGCTCGTACAACTTTTTCATTACCATGCACCACTGCAGCAGGGTTTGTACTTACAATATTCGCAATCGTTATAAAGATATTGCGTAAACTTTGTTTGTTAT
>Ga0066640_10001910_pt1 | contig 12500 bp, 10 predicted proteins | sample CryGeyCG2114_020_2_FD_59505 | JGI IMG/M metagenome (GOLD analysis project Ga0066640, IMG submission 59505) | Groundwater microbial communities from aquifer - Crystal Geyser CG11_big_fil_rev_8/21/14_0.20 | ecosystem: Environmental > Aquatic > Deep subsurface > Groundwater | place: USA: Utah... | reverse complement strand
CCTTGGCTTCAATCTGACGCACACGTTCGCGTGTCACATTGAAGATAGTACCCACTTCTTCTAGTGTACGTGGATAGCCATCACCGATACCAAACCGAAGTCGAAGCACCTTTTCTTCTCTTTCAGTTAATGTATCCAAGACATCATCCATGGTTTCTTTCAACATGGAATAAGCGGTCGCATTCGCTGGCGACACGGCCGATTTATCTTCAATGAAGTCACCAAAACTTGTGTCTCCATCATCGCCAATTGGCGTTTGAAGTGAAATAGGTTCTTGGGCAATTTTTAAAATCCCCTTTACCTTTTCAACCGGCATCTTCATGACTTTTGCCACCTCTTCCGGTGTTGGTTCGCGTCCGGTCTCTTGGACCAGATGACGTGAAGCACGGAAAAATTGATTGATGGTTTCAATCATGTGAACAGGAATACGAATCGTTCGCGCCTGGTCAGCAATCGAACGTGTAATCGCCTGACGAATCCACCACGTTGCATACGTGGAAAACTTATAGCCACGCTTATATTCAAACTTATCGACGGCCTTCATCAATCCGATATTGCCTTCTTGAATTAAATCCAAGAATGACAAACCGCGGTTGGTGTATTTTTTTGCAATACTGACGACCAGTCTTAAGTTGGCTGCAACGAGTGCTTTTTTCGCTTTGGTCAATTCACGCTCACGACGCGCAATATGACGTAAGTGATCCTGCACTTTTTCAATCGGTTCGGCGAGATCTTTTTTGATCACGCGCATTTCGGCCTGAAGTTCTTTCACCCGGCCACGCACTTTATAGCGCTTGGCTTTGGCAATCTCATTATTCAGGCGCTGATACTCACGCACCTTATTTTGCAGACTAGAAATAATTTGATGCACAATCTCCATATTGAGATTAAATTGCATCAAAAGATCCGCCAAATCCGCGTTTTTACGCGACGCACGCAATTTGCGTGTGAGTGTCTTCCAGCGACGTTTGGTCAAGTTCACCTTGGCATCAAAGTCTTCATCAATGATGGACTCAAAGTTCACCTCATCATTGACAATTTGATTCGCCACATTGAGCACTTCTGTGCGAGAAGCATTGGCTTCATAGACAGAACGCTGAAGGTTTTCTTCGGCTTTTTCAATTAATTTTGCCAGGTCGATTTCTTGTTGGCGGGTCAACAAAGGAATTTGCCCCATTTGTCTCAAATATAAACGCACAGGGTCATCCGTTTTCGACGCACGCGACTCAATCGCATTCAGCACGTCAACTTTGTGTGCTGCTTCATCGACATTAAAAGAACGGCCAGAGTCCGAATCGTCAGATGGCTTAATGGCCACGCCAAGTACTTGTACTCTCTTTTTGGCCAATCGAACAGCAAGCTCCTGCATTTGTTCGGGTGCCAACTTTTCAATATTGAGCGCATTCTTGATCTGCTCTGTCGACACACGTCCTTGCTGTTTTTTACCAAGAATCACTAATTCTTTGTAAGCCCCGTTTAAAGCCGTCTTTGTTACACGATGCTCATTTTTAACCGCAGCTTTTGCGTCAGTCGTGTTGCCTTTTTTCTTAGACGTTGCTTTTGCAACTGTCTTTGTTTTTTTGTTTGCAACCGGCTGAGCAGTCACTTTCGTGCGCTTCAGGTTTTTCTTTTGAGCAGCTTTTCTTTTCAGTTGCTTACCGCGTGCTTTTTTCTTCCCCCGTTTAGAGGTAGCGCCCGCACGACGGCGTACTGATTTTTTACTTTTTTTGACTTTTTTATTTTTCATTTTCTTTTTCACGTGTCCTAGCTCCCATGCTGTTGTGCTAAGGCTTGTAATGCGTTTAATCCTTCACGTAATTGCTTGTCATCACCGATTTTTTCCGCTTGGCGGATGAGCTCTCTGAGCCGATCCATTTCGGATTTAATTTCCCGCCTTTGGATACGACGCAAGCAATCGTTAAATATTCGACTCGCATCTCCAGTGATTTCCCGAGATAATAATTCGCTTAAACATTTCAGCTCTTCCTGTTGATGAAATGTTCTAACAAATGCATCAACGGAAAACTGCTCTGTTGTTTGCGACTGTACCTCGAGACGCTGCCAGATGCGTTCATACAGCTTATTCAGAAACTGATCGGCCGTCATTCGTGTGAGAGCCTGCTCGATAAGTTCTGGATGCTGTAACACTACTGTGAGAAAAAGCGTTTCTTCTGGATATCGTTCAACACGTGAGTTGTCATCTGATGTGACGTTGTCAGGCTCATAACTACGAACCTTGTTTTTTTGTACGTGCTTTTGAACGGCTTCCATTCGAAGCGCATCTTCACGAATTCCTAGCTTTTCAGCTAACTGTTTCAAATAACGATCGACAAGGACCGGACTTTTTAACCGTGTAATAAAATCCAACATGGTTTTCGTTACACGTGTTAGCCCAGCCGTTTCTTTCCCATCCCAATTCTGGGCGGTCAAGCGAAACTTAAACTCGAACATATCAAGTGCCTGATCGGCATATTTCAAAAAAGCGTCTTTGCCTTCCTTGCGCACTAAATCGTCTGGGTCCATGCCCTTAGGCAGCTCCAGTACTTGCACAGGACATTCTTCTTCAGCAAAAACTTCTAAGCCACGTTCAGCAGCTCTTAAACCAGCACTATCCCCGTCATATACCATGATCACTTTGTTCGCATAACGCTTTAAAAGACGAACATGTTCATTGGTCAACGCCGTACCTAATGTTGCCACCACATTTTCAATGCCATATTGCCATAAACTAATGACATCCATGTACCCTTCTACCACAAAAGCAGTTTTGGACTCGATAATTGCTGACTTACTTTGATGCAAATTAAATAATTCGCGTCGTTTTTTAAAAATCGCTGTTTCAGGTGAATTTAAATATTTGGGCTCCCCTTGCCCTAAAATTCTCCCGCCAAATCCAACTGGTTTTCCTTGAACATCAAAAATAGGAAACATTAACCGCTGACGAAACATATCAAATCGTTTTTCACGTGATGTTGCAATGAGTCCAAGTTGCGCCATCTCATCCATTTGAAAACCTGCTTGCGTGGCATATTCAATCAATCCGCGCCATCCGGGCCCTGCCCAACCTAAATGAAACGTTTTTGCAATCTCATTGGGAATTTGTCTCTTTGTGAGATACTCACGCGCCTGCCGACCTGTTTCCAAATCCCATAACATTTTCTCATAATAGGTCACCGCTGCTTTTGCAAGCTTAGCCAACCGATCTCGTTTACCGTGCGAGGCATCACTCCCCGAGCGAAATTCAGGCACTTTTACTCCGCATTTTTCAGCGAGGTGCTTGATCGCTTCCGGAAAGGACATCCCTTCGATTTTCATAATAAACGAAAATGCGTTGCCACCTTCTCCGCATCCAAAGCAATGATAGATCTGCTTTTGCGGACTTACCATAAAAGACGGTGTTTTTTCCTTGTGAAATGGGCAAGGCGCTTTGAAATTTGTTCCCGCCTTACGCAACGGCACGTATGCGCCGATTACTTCCACAATATCTGTCAAGGAACCAACTTCTTCTATAACTGATTGGTCAATTGCCATGTAAGTCTGCCTATGTTTTCGAAATAAAACAGTTGTTGTCCATAACAAACCGATATGGCAGCGACTGCGCTTTACGAATTCCAACTCGTTTTGTGGCATGACATGAAATGATTGCCGACTGGTCACGGCCCTGTTCAATCCAGATGGGCTCAGACGACAAATCGAGATCATTGTGATCTAGTGTTATGCCAAATGCTTGCGTCCATTTCCCCGGACCATTTGAAACCCATTCATTCGGTTTCATTGGATCCAGTTGACGTCGACGTCGCAAAAGTGTCAAATTGTTGAGTGGCTCGACAGCTCTTATCAAAACCGCCCCAGCTATCCCCTGAGGTTCACTTACGACGTTGAACAAGCTGTGTACGCCGTAATTAAAATAAACGTATGACCGACCACCTGGTCCGAACATCACTCGATTACGTGGTGTGATACCGCAAGCGGCATGGCTTGCCGCATCATTTGTGCCATAGTAAGCCTCTGTTTCAACAATCATGCCACGCAAAACACCGCATGCCCGTACATCTTGAATACAGATAATCTTACCTAATAATTCAATTGCGACTATTTTTGTGTCGCGCTCGTAAAATGACCGATCTAATGTGCTCACAGCTACTTAAGTGGTGTGAAACTATAACACGCACTATAGGGCTTGTCAAACGACCCCCTGAAGTGCTTGTAAGTTGTTGTTTTACAGTAGGTTACGAAATCAATTTACCCCAAAGGCCATCGTGGTGCAAATCTTGGAGGAGGAAATTTGCACGAGATCCGGGTTCCAGCAATTCATTTGAAAAAACTCTGAGATAATTGTGGGCTCGCCCAACACTTCTCGCTGAAGTTAAATCCTTCTCTGAAGCGTCTTCCACCAAGACATCAACTGTGTGACCAATGAACTGCCTTCTAACCGCTTCGTGTATAGGCTGTAATGCGTCTGCCATTTCTCGCAGCCGACTTTTCTTCTGTTCTGTGGACAATTGATTTGGCATCTTTTCTGCGTAAGTACCCTTGCGTTGAGAGTACGGAAAGAAATGTATCTTGAGTGGTTGAACGCGCTTCAGTGTCGCTAAGGTATTTTGTTTATGCTGTTCGGTTTCACCTGGAAAACCCACCATCACATCACAGGTTAAACAAAATTGTGAAATGCGTTCTCTCAGTTGTTCAATGCGTCCAATGTAAAACTGTGAATCATAATTGCGCCTCATTGCTTTTAGAATCTCATCGTCCCCACTTTGCAATGGCACATGAAAGTGCGGACAAATTTGTTGATGACTTGCAGCAAAATCAATCAGCTCATCTGTAATATCTTCTGGTTCAATGGAGCTTAGGCGAATGCGTTCCAAACCTTCAATATCACATAGTTTTTCTAAGACACGCACCAGTTTGGATTTATCAGATAAATCTTGTCCCCAGCGTCCTAATAAAATTCCAGTTAGCACAATTTCGCCATGTCCATTTTGCACCAAGCGTGATGCTTCTTCGATTATCTCACCGAGCTGACGGCTGCGCGAAGGACCTCTGGCTATTCGGATCTTACAAAAGGAGCAAATATTGTCGCAACCATCCTGAATTTTTAAAAAAGCCCTTTGTCGATTCGACAGCGTGGAAACAGGCTGTTCTGCAAAGTCACGACGACCTAATCCCGTGCTTTCAAAACAACCACTAATAATTTCTACTATGGAAGACTTTTTCTCATGAGGCACAACCCAATCGGCCTCGGTTTTAACTGTGGCTGCCCCGCATCCGGTAAATAGCACCTGACAGGATGGATTATCGCGTTTCAACCGACGGACCCAGTATTGGGATTCACGATCAGCTTCTGCCGTCACGGTGCAGGAATTCACCACGACTAATTCGGCAGCTTCACCTGGTTTGGCTTCCTGGTATCCCGCCTCCATTAACTGCTCTCGAATGCCCTGTCCTTCGTATTGGTTGACCTTGCATCCAAGGGTATGTATTTTAAATCGCTGCATCTCTTTGTCCTATGATTGTAAAAATTTTAACAAACTCACCACCGCAACAAAAGCGGTATCTGTCTTCAACACTTCTTCTCCCAAAGAAACAACCGTCGCGTGATGAACCTTGGCTTGTTCAATTTCATGTTCACTGAAGCCGCCTTCAGGACCGATCAGCGCCAACACCGATTGCCCTTCATCAGCCAAACGCTCCACCTGAACGCGCAGTTCTGCTTCCGGATGAAATACATAAACACGGTCATAGTTAGAAAACGTCTTAAGGATATTTTTAAACGTCACGGCGGATTGAATTTCTGTTTTTTGTGACACATGACTTTGTTTGAGCGTTTGCTGGGCAATGCGCTCCCAACGTTCAAAAATCTTTTGCCATTGTTTATCATTGGGTTTTACTTCCGTTCTTTCCGTTAAAAGCGGAATCAAAGATCTCACACCCATTTCATTTGCTTTTTCTACAATGATATCCATCTTTCCTTTTTGAGGATAGGCTTGCGCAACAGTAAGACAAGAAGACGATTTTTTGATTTCTTGATGTGTAATCTCACCTGCAACTGTAGTGGCATCAACCTTCGTTAACTTCACACGAAACTGTGTTCCATCGCCGTCGGTACACATACATTCATCCCCAACAACATAGCGTAACACATCACGGATATGATGCGATTCTTCAGGATTAAAAGTAATTAACTTATCTTTGATGAGGTCGGTAGAAACGAAAAAATACCGCATGAAACAGCCAACTTCTTTTTAAGGTTAATTTGAATTTGACTAAGCAGTTGGATTCTGAGGCGCTGAACCTTGGGAAGGCGTATTGTCCTCTTCATCCTTAACGCGGTGTTTGAGTACGAGACCTGGCTTAAAGACAACGACCGTTTTTTCAGGCACCGGGACCTCCTCACCAGTCCTGGGATTGCGTCCTACACGCCCACGGCGTGACTTGACCTTAAAAACACCGAAATTGCGAAGCTCCACCGTTTCCCCACGTTCCAAACTCTCTACAATTGCGTCCAAAGTCTTCTGCACAATCTTTTTCACATCAATCTGTGTCAGATTGGTTTCGTTGGATACTTTCATCACAATATCTTTTTTGGTCATGGGAGCTCCCCTTTCCAATTGCTCTAAGTCATTGAACGGCAATAAAATACCAAAACATTAGATGTCTGTCAATGTTTTTGCCCTATGTAATTATTCTAACATACTGTGAATAAAGGAAATAGGCTATTTTGTGAAAAAAAAGCGCGAGAGTGACATTTACGTAACTTATTTATTTACAATAACTTATAAAAAAAAGCCGCTCAACATCAATTGAGCGGCTTTTTGGATATCACTAAGAGTTGTAGTTATGCTTCTACCTTTAGGACTTTTGTCGCTTGCTTGCCCTTTGGGCCATCCACGACATCAAACTCAACAGCCTGACCTTCCACCAATGTCTTGTAGCCATCTCCCTCAATTACTGAGTAATGGACGAAGACATCTGCTCCAATATCAGACTCAATGAATCCGTATCCTTTCTGGTTATTGAACCATTTGACTTTACCTTGCGCCACTTGGACCTCCTTTTTATAATTCGATAGCTCCTACGAACTACCCACTAATTTCTAATAGTTTCTTAATTCTTTCGATTGCAATCTTAAGTCTTTCAACCGGCTGAACCATCGCAAAGCGCACATAGCCTTCCCCATACTCGCCAAAACCCGTTCCAGGGGCAGCTGCCACACCTACCTCTTTTAACATCAGCTCTGAAAACTCAAGCGACGTTAAGGCGCTAAACTTAAGTGGAATGCGTGCCCATACATAAAATGTCGCTTCGGGTGTTTTGACTTCCCAACCGATATCATTCAACCCCTTACAAAAATATCCTACGCGTTTTTTATACTCTTGCACGGCTTCCTTCACAGAATCTTGAGGCCCCGTCAATGCTGCCGTGGCCGCAGCTTGCACCGCACGAAACAAACCAAAATCCACATAGCTTTTTGTTTTGGCTAAACTCGACAAAATTTTCCTATTACCAACCACAAAACCAATGCGCCATCCTGCCATACCATAGGACTTAGAGAGTGTGTGAAATTCAATACTGAAATCACGCGCACCCTTGGCTTCAAGCAAACTGGGTGCTCTTTGACCATTAAAGGTAAAATCAGAATATGCCAAGTCGCTCACTACAATAATATTTTTATCTTTGGCCCAACTTGTGACTTTTTCATAGAACCCTAAATCACATGTCGCCGCAGTTGGATTGTGAGGATAGCTTAAGAAAAAGAGTTTGCTGAGGCGAACAGATTCACTGCTTAAATTGTGGACATCGGGCAAATAGCCATTTTCTTCACGCAACGGGACATTGTATAAAATTCCACCAGCCATAATCACACCATTAAAATGAACAGGATAGGCAGGCGATGGAACGAGCGCTAAATCGTCGTTATTTAAGAATGTCAGGGATAAATGAGCAATGCCTTCTTTAGAGCCAATTAACGGCAATACCTCAGTATTGGGATCTAGGTCAATATTAAAGCGTTGTTTGTACCAATTGCTGATGGCATTGCGGAAATCTTTTTCAACATGATTATCAAACTTGGAATAACGGTGGTTTTCGTTATCTTTGAGTGCCTCAGTCAACGCGCGGTTCACATGCGGCGGTGGCGGAATGTCAGGACTCCCCATGCTGAGATCGACAACATCGATCCCTCTTTCACTCACTTCTCTTTTCAAATTATCAATGACTGTGAAAAGATAAGGGGGAAGCCTTTTTAGACGACGAGCTTCTTCCATATACGACTACTGCTTTTCCATACTTATTTACAACGTTGCCTCAGATAAAAATGCTGTGCTCGTCCCGGCTTTTGCCTGGTTACTGCTCAGCCTTTGTTGTGTTGCTTTAAAGACCTCAGAAGCTAGGTAAGAACTTCTAACAAAAGGCTTTGCAACAACCGATAAGAACCCTAACTTTTTAGCATATTCTGCAAAAAAGTCAAACCTTTTCAATTCGTAGTATTGCTGAACCGGCATCGCCCCAGCTTCAGGCTGCATATATTGTCCAATCAATAAAATGTCACAGTGGACCCGGTGCAGGTCTTCAATGGTCTGACACACCTCTTCCTGGGTCTCACCGACACCTAACATAATCGCACTTTTGGTTAAAATACTTGAGTAATTTTTCTTCACTTCTTCAAGTACTTTTAAGGATCGATGATAGTCTGATCGCGACCGAACAGAAGGCGTCAACCGACGCACCGTTTCAATATTATGATTAAAAACATCCGGACGCGCTTGGCAAACATAATTAATTTGATCCCAACTGCCGCCAAAATCGGGTGTCAATACCTCAACCGTTGCCTTTGGTAACATCTCACGTACGCATGCAATCGTTTTCACAAAGTGCCCAGAACCGCCGTCTACTAAATCATCTCGCGCCACTGAAGTAATGACGACATGATCTAGGTTCATTTTCTTGGCGGCTTCAGCCACACGCATGGGTTCATCCAATTCAATTTCGGTAGGTTTCCCGGCAGCAATGGAGCAAAAACGACACGCCCGCGTACACACTTCACCTAAAATCATGAATGTCGCTGTTCCCTTGGACCAACATTCCATCCGATTAGGACACTTTGCGGACTCACACACTGTATGCAATTGCTGATCGTCTAGGACTTGCGCTGTAGCAAGTGTCCCGCTGGTAGGCAAATCCTTTCGTAGCCATTTAGGAATTGGCATTATGGCCTCTCCGTCGCGTGAATCGGGTGACCACAAATCAAGGCCGCTACTTCCGCGATGACTTCAGAAAAAGTGGGATGCGCATGCACGGTCTCGTCTAAATCTTTTACTGTTAAACCTAATCGCACGGCTAAACCTAACTCACCAATCAATTCGGTGACATGGGGTCCAACACAATGGGCCCCTAAAAGTTTTAACGACTTTGGGTCATAAACAAGTTTAACGAATCCTTCTGATTGGCCCGTGGCTTGCGCTTTGCCTAATACATTGAATAAGACCTTCTTTTCTTCGGCCCCCTGTCCTGCTTGGTCTTTGGTTAACCCCACAGACGCTACCTCGGGGGAACAGAAAACACATCTGGGAATGGCAGCATAAGAGACTTTTCTCTTATTTCCTTTTGCAATATTGTCAACAGCTACCAATCCTTCATAGCTGGCGACGTGTGCTAATTGATAAGAACTTGTCACATCACCAATGGCATAAATATGTTTCTGGCTGGTTTGTAAAAATTCATTGGTCACCACTGAGCCATTTTTTTCAAGCTTCACATCCGCTTTTTCCAGACCCAGGTTTTGGGTATGACGCACGTATCCCGCACATACTAACACTTGATCTGTTTCAACAGTCTGTCCACTCGACAGGCTGACCTCCAGCCCCTTGGCAACTTCCTTTACGGAATCGACGGACGTTTTTAAAAATAATTTGATTTTCTTTTTACGAAAGCTGCCTTCTAAACGCTTAGAGACTTCTACGTCTTCCAATGGCATCAGATGCTCTAATACTTCCACTAAAACCACCTCACTGCCCAAATGGGTATAAAAACTTGTAAATTCACACCCGCTTGCGCCGCCGCCGACAATTAGAACACGTTTAGGTAAAAATCCCTGATCTAACATTTCACGCGAGGTTATAATATTGCGTCCATTAACGGGCACTTGTGGCAGTTCACGTGGTTTGGCGCCGGTAGCAATGATCGCCTGCTTAAAAGAAATTTCAGTGTTCGTTTCTTGCTGTGTCACTTGCAAAGTGTGAGCATCTTTAAAAAACCCGGTTCCCTGAATCACTTTGACAGAACGTTTTGATAATAAGGTCTCAACCCCTTTATGCAATCGATCCAAGATTTGATCTTTCCATGCCATGAGAATTGGCATTTCGATGGGCGCTTGAGGCAATGCTACCCCCCGCGTATTGCATTCCTGAAGAAAGGCGTATTTTTCTGCCGTATCTAGAAGCGCTTTGGACGGAATGCACCCATGGTGTAAGCAAACACCGCCGACCTTTTCTTTTTCAACCAAGACAACATTTAATCCTAGCTGCGCAGCACGCTCTGCGGCAACATAGCCGCCTGGGCCACCCCCTAAGATTAATACATCACATTCCACCTTATAAGTTTCCATATTTAATTTCATTCATCAATTGCTGCGCATCCAAAGCCTGAGGACTATCCGCATGAAACTCTAAAAAACGTTCTAAACTTTGCACTGCTTCTGTATCTTTTTTGAGCTGATGATATAAACTGCCCAACATGAAGTAGTCATAGGTGTTCATCGGGTTATAGCGTAAATCCCTTTCGAACACCTCTATGGCTTCTTCATTCTTGTTCATTTTCATATAACTAGCGGCTAATAATTGATATCCGTCCGCCTCGTAAGGATTCAATGCAATCACTTCGTGAAATGCCTTGGCCGCATCTTCGTAATTTTCCTTTTGATAATAAATCAACCCTAAGCCTAGAAAGGCATCAGTAAACCCTGGGTCAATTTTTGACGCAATACGAAATTTATCCAAAGCTTGGTCTAGATTGCCTTGACGTTTAAAAATACTACCCAGCATATAATGTGCCAACACTTCTTTATCCTCTATTTCAATCACATCTTCAAAATAATCAGCTGCGGCTTGATTGTCATTACGATTGAACGCAAGTAATCCTAGATTCATTAGCGCCGCTGTATTTTCAGGGTTTAACTCAATCGCCTTCTTGTACTGAACAATGGCACGATCAAAATTGTCTTTTGATGCATATTTGTCTCCCTTTTTGACAAGGGCTTCTGATTTCTCAAGATTATCTTTTTGGCACGATGTGACCAGCATCCCGCTCACTAAGACTAAACAAATCGCACTGATGGAAATGAACTGTCTCATATTCTCACTTTCTGTGAAAACGCTTCTCGATTTCACTTAGGGTTAATCGAATTAATGTCGGCCGGCCATGGGGGCATGTAAAAGGACTTTTGGTATGATATAAGGCCTCAACCAACCCTTCCATTTCACCCTGGCTTAAAGGATCATTTGCCTTTACCGATCTTTTTTTACACGCAATCATGGCTGCAAAATCGCGTTTTAAGTCTTCCAATTGATCTGAGTTATAATTATCAACCATTTCAGCGACAAAATCACGCAATACTTCTTGAATATTCACTTTGTTCAGATACTCAGGCATAGTTTCAATTAAAATCGTATTGCCGCCAAAATGACGAATAGCCAAGCCAAAGTGTAACAAGATGGGAGCCTGTTCTGTCAAGCTATCCACTTCCTTTGGAGTGAATTCCAATTGAATTGGCGTCATTAAATGCTGTGTGGGAATGGACTCTTTTGAAATGGTCTCATAGACTTGTTCAAACATGATTCGTTCATGTGCGGCATGTTGATCAATAACAAACACCCCTTGGTCATCTTCACCAAAAATATAGGTTTTCTTCGCTCTGCCAAGAATTCTAAAACGACGTGGGTCATTTGGACGTTCAGTTTCTCCTGCGGCCGTGTCTTCATGTTTTTGATCATACACACGGCGCACAAAATCTAGACTCAGATCTTTTTGACCAACACCTGATCGCGAATAAGTCGCATGGGGCTCATTTACTGTATTTGTCTGCCCGGGTTGTTGAAAGCCACTTGATGGTACTGTGGGAAATAAATTGGCTTGAATTAGTGCCTCTTGCACCGTCTGGCGGATAAAGGATTGCACGTGACGTTCATTTTCAATTTTAATCTCGCGTTTGCTCGGGTGCACATTCACATCAATTTGATTGGGATCAATCGTCAGAAACAGAAACGCAACCGCAAACTTGCCTCGATCCAACAATCCCTCATAAGCAAGTTGAATCGCAAATTGGAGGGATTGACTTTTAACAGGACGCCGATTGACAAACAGCAATTGCCCCACACGATTTGCTCTCGCCAAAGTGGGCTTCCCCACATAAGCTTCAAGCTGATAGGCATTGGAATTATGGGCTACTTGAACTTCAACAAGCTCATCACAATATGATTTACCATATAATTGTCCGATTCTCT
>Ga0066640_10001909_pt1 | contig 12504 bp, 10 predicted proteins | sample CryGeyCG2114_020_2_FD_59505 | JGI IMG/M metagenome (GOLD analysis project Ga0066640, IMG submission 59505) | Groundwater microbial communities from aquifer - Crystal Geyser CG11_big_fil_rev_8/21/14_0.20 | ecosystem: Environmental > Aquatic > Deep subsurface > Groundwater | place: USA: Utah... | reverse complement strand
AAATTACCAATCAGCCAGTAGTCCGATAGTTCAAAGAAAATATCTGGAGCCTCATCAGGAGCAGTGTCACCGTAAACCTCTTTACGAGTCATTACTTTAGCCACTACCGGATTGCCAGACGGATCTTTGATATTGCGTATTTTCTCTGCCAGCTCTTCGACTAATTTGGGATATTCTTCGCGACTTATACAACCATCGGTATAAACCCAGTTTTTATTGATATAACCATTGGTAATATAACTACCCTTAGGAAAGCAAACTTTGGTATTTGGAAAGTCTATACCAACATTAACTTTTAAATTTATTGGTAGGTACTTTTTTATAACTGAGTGGTAGGACCACTTAGCAACTGGTTTTAAGAAGGGGAAAGTATCAAGAAATCGAAGCAGGCCGGTGCCAATGTTTACGCGTTTTTTTGTAGCCGTAATTTTATCGCTCTCCTTCGCGCGTCGAGTTGCCGCACCGCGCATTTTATCACCTTCCTTGTTGGTCTTAAGATATCCTTCCTGCTCAAGCCACCGGTTAAAGTAAAAAACTTTTTTGTAGGCCGTAAAACCATGATCAGACAGTAAGATTAAATTAGTGTCTGCTGGAATATTTTCTGTAAACCACTTGAGGTGTTGGTCAATTCTTTCAAAAATGGCCCTGGCTTTGGGTTCATGTTCTTCTTCGAGCTCAGTGTAAGCCAGGTGCGAGATCCAATCTGAGTGTGAGAATAGGTAGAAGAAAAAGTCCCAGGGTTTCTCAGTAAATAAACGTCTAACTGCTGCCATTTGCTCTTCAAGATGGGCAAGTAGATCAACGATGTACTCGTCACGGCGTTCGGCCACCCTCAGGCTCTCGTCTGGAGTTAGGCGGTACTTAGCTAGTTCTGGGAATTCCTCCTTTAAAGAAGCTGGATAGACCCACTGGTCGCCCTGGGTTAGCAAGCTAGTAATGGTAATAATGTCATCACGCTTGGGTGGCCAGGTAGCGGGAAGGTTAACTAAAATTGGAGTATATCCTTCGTCTTTTAGTATTTCGTAGAGTGTTTTATCACGAATATCTTTTGCAGTGGCAAACTTCATCTTGCCCAAACTGTCGGTAGGCAACATAAAATCAAACACGCCGTGATTACCAGGATGTTTTCCGGTTGCGAAAGTCACCCAAGCCGGAGCAGTCATGGCTGGCATGGTGGATTCTAGTTCGCCGTGGACGCCACGTTCAAGTAATCCCTTTAATGTCGGCATGTAGCCGGCTTCAGCAAAAGGTTTTAGGATCTTCCAAGTAGCTCCATCGAGCCCCAAAACAACGGTTTTTTTCTTCATATGTGGTATATCAGGATCAAAAATGTACCCAAGAAAGGGTACAGTATTTTGGCTGGAGTTTCAAGCTATTGGTTAATTGGCCTCAAGATGGGCTTGAACTTGCGCGAGGTCTTCTGGGAAGTCTATCTCTTGGCAAAAAGCTGTTTCAATATCGACTGGAGTCAGCTCCAAACGCCCGGAAGTTGTAAGTTCTTCGAGGGCCTTTTCAAAATAATCGTTATCGCCGACGCTCTCAAGCTGTTCAGTAAACAGGCTTAGGTCAGTAGCTTCAATTAGATTTATCCCTAGAGCTTCTCCCTCAGCGTTTTGTACCTGCTTGGAAAGCTGGTCAATGGTGCCACGCTCGTTGGTTGTATATTTTATCTCCTCCTCACCGCACTGCTTGGTATCAACTAGGCAGGTTGATCCGCTGGCTTGGGTAAGGTAGTCGAGTACGCTGTCATCAAAAAAGATATCGCCATTCATCCAAAGTACCGATTCGTTGCTGATCGTTTTAAGAGCCAGTAGTAAGCTCTTGGCGGTATTGGTAAACTGGTACTGTTCGTTTATTACAAAATTAAGATCTGGAAAGCGGTCCATGAATTGTTCCTGCTCATAGCCGATGACTACTGTAATGTTGTCTCGTCCGACCAGTGGTTCTAGTTTAGCAATTTGTAAATCAATAATTGTCCGATCTGCCATCAGCGGAGTAAGGGGTTTGGGAACGTCGCCACCAAGACGTGTGCCCATCCCAGCGGCTAGGATGACAGCGCGCATGTTTAATCTAAATAGCCTAAGCTCTCGAGTCGGTCTTTGACAGCGTCTTCTTGGTCTTTAGTGTAATTGTCATCTGAATCAGTGCTATTTTTAGTACTTGAGTCGTCGGTCTGCTTTAAGACCTCTGTTAGTACGTAGATAGCGTACTCTTCAATCGTAGAAAATTCGGTTGAGGCGCTAACGCGGCTTTCTAGTTGCTTGACGAGATCGTCAGGTAGAGAAATTTGCATAGTTTATTGGGGTTGTTTTACTTGGTCGGCGCGCCAGCCTTCACGATAATTAAGGAAGGCAGAGAGCGTTGCGTAAAAAATTGCCAGGGCAGCGTACACGATAATTGCTTGAAAGTAAAGCCCTAGTAAGCCAAAGATAGTAAACAGTAAGATGCGATCGGCATACTTAAATAGTAGAGAGTGCTTGAGTGAACGGATGAATTGGCCAGAATTTGCTGAGGTGTCGTAGAAGGTTCTTGGTTCATCTTTGTGACCGGTTTTTTGCAGGGTATTAATGTCTCGATTAAGCGCTGTGATATTGCGGAGAAATTGAAAGAAGATAGCTAAGAAAGCTACTGTAAAATAAAGTATGGCTAGAGAGGTTTGCGGAAAGCTACTAACAATTTCTGCCGAATGAGCACTGGCTAGTTTGTAGGCACCAATGGTCCAGCCAAGTAGAACGGCGCCGTCTTTTAGTTTATCCGTATGGTAGTCAAGCCAAGCCCCAAAATTAGAGCCTGTGCCACGTCTACGGCAAAGCTGGCCATCAACACAATCAAGGATTAAGGCTAAGTTTATAAAAAGTATTCCCCAGATAAAATAGTGACGCTGGCCCAGAGCAAAAAGTACAGCGCCAGTAAGGCCGGTGAGAAAGGAGAGCGCTGTGACAAAATTTGGCGTGATCGGGGTTCGGTCTATTAACCTAACTACAAAGTAGGCTAATTGCTGGACAACGTAGTGGCCATAGAGCGGATCTTCCCGTTTTATTATCCAGCGTGGATTTTCCTGATTATTTACCTTGGAGTTCGGCGATGTGGGCATTGTATTCATTGAGCAGTTTAGCTACCGCACCTCTGTCAGTGATGTGTAGTTTTTCCAAAATAGTATATCGCTCTGGGCGAGTTTCCGGAGCTTTTAGAAACACATCGATCATTTCATCATCGGTAAGGCCTAGTTCTTGGTGAGTGGCAGGCAGCTCAACGCGAGCAAAAAAATCTACTAAATCAACCAGCAGGTCCTCCTCTTTTCTGAGGAAGCAGCCAAGTAAGGTTCCATAAGAAACCTGCAGTCCATGAATAGATCTGCCAGGAAATAGTGCATCAATAGCGTGGGAGATTTCGTGTTCTGAACCCGAACAGGGACGACTGTTGCCAGCAATGTTCATGGCAATTCCAGACAGAATCAATCCATGGACAAGTTTTTCTAGAAAGGCTTCATCGGAAATATTTATATTTACACCGCGGCAGGTTTCGTGAATTAGCTGAGCGGCGGAAAAAGCGATAGAGGCAGCAAAGTCATCCATGCTTTCTTTGCCGTCGTGGTAAGCTAGTCTCCAGTCGTTTATAGCAGACATATTTGAAATGAGATCTCCAATGCCAGCTCTAATGTTGTGTATCGGAGCGCTGGTTAGGATAGAGGTGTCGACAAATATTCCAATAGGCATATTGACAGGAAGGCTCTTGGTCATGTCGTCGTCTGTCAGTACGGCTACCGGAGAGCAAATACCATCGTTAGATGGTGAGGTTGGTATTGAAATGTAATTTACACCGGCTTTAGTAGCAGCGTATTTACCAAGGTCAAGCGTGCGGCCACCGCCGACGCTGACAATCAGATCGTTGCCCTTTTCTCTAATTTCCTTGGCTAGGCGGTCGCCAGCCGCGATGGAATTTTCTTTCATCAAAACTGTGGCGGGATTGCCGAGAGCATTTACAACATCATTACCGCCGAGGGCTAGAATGTGTTCTTCAGACAGAACTAACGGTTTTTGAAAATGCAAATGATGTTCGTCGAGAATTTGTCGAATGTTCTGCAAGCAACCAGTCTCTATTTTGATAAAGAGAGGGATTTGAATGTTACGAAGAATGACTGACATATTTACATTTCTAGAATTAACTTGCCAGCGTCATCTAGGTCCTCTGGAGTATCGATTTCCATACTTGGCAGACTATCGGTATAGACTGGGTGAATGGTAATCCCGTTGTCGGTGATCAAATGCTGCAAGGCGTCTTCATAGTAAAGAGAATTGTCCTTGTTTATAGTTTGATCAAGACTGTTGAGCAATTTCTGTTTTACATCCTTAGATAACTTCATGATGCCAATGTACTCACCAGTAGCGGAGTCTGGGTCGAGACTTTTGTGAATGTGCGTAATGGCTTCTTTGTCATCGGTGAGCACTTTCATCTCTTCTTCTCCAAGCTGGCTGACGTTGTCTACCACCATAGCATTGGGGTGGTTTGAATCTAGCAAGCGCTTGAGAATGTCAGCATGGAATATAGTGTCCGAGTTTACAATTAGAAAATCTTCGTCGAAGGCCTGGTTGGCATATTGAAGTGAAACAATATTACCAGTGGAGTCGTACTGATCGTTATAAATGAGATTGATGTTGATGTCGGGGTGAGCAGTTTGATATTCAGCAGCAAATTCCTCTACGGCTGGATGCCCGTGTCCGGTGACGATGTCAAAATGCGTCAAACTTTGCTCTCTGGCTGTATCTAAAATCCTAGCTAAGATAGTTTTTTCACCGAGCTTAAGTAAGGTTTTTGGAATAGTGTCAGTGAGCGGTTGAAGGCGTCGACTGGCACCAGCGGCCATTATTATTGTACGCATGCTATGGCTTGCTCATTATTTGCTGCAAAATCTGTTTGTCGTAGGGGCGAAAGAACCTAAAAATCCAGAGGAAGGGGAGGTAGGTTATTACGCCTAAAAGCATCACAAAGATAACATGCAGTTGGTCTTTTGCCAAGAAAACAGCCAGGCTCATAACTAGCGTTGCTCCCACAATTGGCAGCAAGGATAAGCTGTTTTTGAGCACGCTTTCTTCCAAATACTTGGCTGAAAAATATAGATAAGACGTGGCGATGCAGGCTTCAGTGATTAAGGTGGCTATACCAGCCCCAAGTGCTCCATATTTTTTGATCAAGATAATGTCCAGAACAATATTTAAGACTAGGGAGAGAATTTGAATGAAGGCGCGTAGGCCTTGGCGATCAGTGGTGGTTAGAGAATTGCCTTGAGACAGCGCAGTGAAGCGAATGGCTAAAAACCAACCCATGACTGCAAGCACTGGAATAGAGGCAAGATACTTTTCTCCAAACACAAAGTTGATGATTTGTGGAGCTAGTAACCAAAGGCCAACTCCAGCGGGAATGCCGAAGGCAGCTAGATAGCGCCACTTCATATGATTAATACGCTTGTATCTTGGCATGTCTTCACGACTAGCTTGATACATAATTGGCATGGTGACTTGAAAGAGCATGACTGGAATAAACAGAAATGCACCAACTAATTTTGCTGAGGCCGAATAGATGCCAACCTCACTAGCCGGTTTGAGGATGGAGAGAATTATCTGATCAATTTGGAAGTACAACATGAAAAATAAATTGTACAAGGTGAATACGTATGACTGCTTGATCATTGGCCAGATTTGCTTGCGGTCAATTTTTGGTTTGACGAAGCGTAGAGTGTAAAAGAACAAAGCTGCGACAAAGAGCACGTTTGTCCACAAATTGGCGTGAGCAATACCCAGTAGACCGACGTCGATGTCCTTGATCGTGGTGACAATCCACAAGGTTAAAAGGAAATAAATAATGCCGTTGAGAACTTCTAGGAAGGCCACCACTTTTAGTTTAAGATAAATTCGGAAGATTCCGCGCATGACTTTGCGGAACTCAAAGATTAAACCTCCGGCTCCGAGGATGGCTAGTAGAACCATGGTAGTGTGGTTGTAACCAATTCCAAAACCGACCAATAAGACGGTCGCGTACAAAATAATGGAGAAGATAACTTCAACTAACAAAGTGTTTCCAAAATAGACAGCAATTTTTGATTCGTCTCGAGCCCCCTCTCGTACGATTAGTGTACTCATGCCAACGTCGTTGAGCGCCAAAAACGCATTGGCCCAGGCTAGGGCGGTTTCAAACATTCCGTAGCGGTCCACTCCAAGATAGCGAGCGGCATAGATCATGATGGCCGCATTCAAGAAACGAAAGAGGACACGTCCGATCATGATGTAGGAAAAATTTTTGAAAACAACCTTTGTTAGGTTCATGGCTTTAAAAGTAATAAAAACAACTCTTGATATTGCTTGACTCTATCGTCCCAGGAAAAATGACGTACGGTATAGGCTTTAGCGGCTTGGCCAAAGTCTTGTCTGTCTTGCGGGTTATTTACCCATTGATTAATAACGTAAATAAATTCATCAGCTGCACCTGGGGTTACTAGTTTGCCATTCTTGTCATCGTGAATTGCGTTAGGGATGCCATCTAGACGGGCTGCCACTACCGGCAGCCCGTGAGCTGCAGCCTCGATGGCGACAAAGCCAAAGCCTTCAGCGTCACCGGTAATATCAATGTTGGGCATAATAAAAATATCTGTTCCGGCATACAGCGTGCTGAGAAACATGTCATCAACCTTGCCTAGTAAACGAACATTAGGTCTGGTGGTAGCTAGTTTTTCAAGGTCAGTTTTGTCAGGACCGTCTGAAGAAATTAAATATATGGGAGATGCCCCTAAGGTATCAAGGACATTTTCTATAAACCAAGCCACCCCTTTTCGTTTTACCAGTCGACCAACGGTGAGAAGTAGTGGACGATGGACATCATCGCTGGTTAATTTTAGTTTAGTAGAAAGAGTGGCGCGGGCTTGATTGCGGTCTAGTTCAATAGGAGGTTCAATTCCGTGGGTGATGACAGAAATTTTATCAAGAGAGACACCGCGACTTATAAGTAAATCTTTGGTGAAGTCGCTAACAGCTACTATGTGTGTTAGATCGGGTAGCGATCTATTAATTAACCACTGCAATAGGCGATTGCCATGAGTTAATTCCAAGGCGTGAGCGGTGGCTACAACTGGAACTTTAAACCAACGTTTTAGAAAGGGGGCCAGCGGTGCTAGAACGAGATCTCCTAAATGGATTAGATTAACTTGTTTGCGGCGACTAAAAGCTGAGAATAACAACATTGGTGCAGCCCAAATAATGTCATGTTGTTTATGACCATAGTGTACAACTTCGCTAGAGCCTGGATACCGTTGGGTTAGCTCGTAGCTAAATGTTTCCATGCCGCCACGAGAAGGCGGGAATTTACGGGTGAGGAACAGAATGTGGGAAGTGTCCATATCCTGGCTATACTAGCTGAAGTAGCCTATTTTTTCAAGCTGACCTGGTGTTGCTTGAGAGGGCCTGTCAAGCTATACTGATTTCATGAGCTCATGGGTTTTCTTGACAGATACACTAGTTTTTCTGGGTGCCATGGCGCTAGCTTTTTTGTGGTTAGTGTATAATCAGCATTCTGAAGATTTAAAGAGATGGTTGTACCCGCTCTCAGTCTTGTATTCAGTTTCGGTACATTTTTTTATTGTCAGTTGGCTAGAGGTTGGAGGTTTGTCTGTTTCGCCAATTCCATATATAGCGGCTGGTATAGTTATTGCCGCAGTTGTGTGGGCGAGTTTGCAGCACAGAATGAGTCGTGATCAGTTGTTATTTTATGTGGCAATGTCCAGCTTCCCAGTTGTGATGGTTTGCTTGGCAATAGGGGAGCCAATTTTAGGAGATGTTTGGCTAACAGGAACTTGTTTCCTATTTTTTACTATTCCTGCTGCTCTCCTTTTACGACACCACGCACTTAAGTTACCAGCTTGGACTGGGTATGGGGCGATAGGTATATTAGTTCTATATAGATTTTTTAGCGCTGGGCAGTTTGGTGAAAGATCAGTTGGAGATCTGGATTTGGTTTTATTATTTCTTTCGGCAACGGTGGTTGGAGGATTTGTTGCGTTAGTGCACTCTAGAGGATTAACTGAAAATACTAGAGCACATTTTCAATTGGGGATACAAAAATGGTCAGTTCCAGGATGGGTTGATGGAATTGTTTTGGCTGGACTTTTATTTTTAACTTTAATGGTTACGGGAACAAATTTGTCTGGATTGAGTTTTCAAAATGACGAGTACTATCATGTAAACACAGCTCTGGGCCTGCGTGAGTCTGGAGATTTTGTGCAGTGGAACGCGGTTGATGATGCTCCGCTACTCGATGCGGACGGAGAGGTTTTGCGGTATGACCGAGCTCGGGCTTACACACTGCAAACAACAGGGGCTTTAGCTATATTCGGCTTATCAGAATCTGCTCTGCGCTTACCGTCAGTGATGTGGTTTATGATATTTATTGCTGGAGCCTATATTGTAATTCGAGTTTGGACTAAAAATATTGGAGTAGCCACGGTGACAGTTCTTGCCTTTGTGTTTTTAGATCATTTTATTTTGCACGCCAGGATAGTGAGGATGTACAGTATGTTGTTAGTTGTTGGGAACGCCGCTATGTTGTTGTGGTACGCGTGTTATAGATTGTCTATGGCGGCGACCGTGCGTTGGTTTAGATTGGTGGCGGTAGGTATTTTGGCAGTTTTAATGAGCCTGCTGGCTATTGAAACGCATTTCCTATTTTTGATTTTCTTTCCAGCCTGGCTTTTATACTTAATAGTTGAGTTAATTTGGGAAGTAGCAAATGATGGCAGTCATCGCCAGAGACAAGTGGCTGGATTATGGGTGTTGCTGGGCGTGGTGATAGTGTGGTTAGGGGCTGTGGCATTTCAAGTCTTCAATGTTTCTTTGTTGGGGCAGTTCATTGGTTGGAGGCCAATTGCAAATTTTCAATATGAATTGATACCGTTTTCTGACCAGCCGATCGTCGCTTTAGTGATTGTACTTTACTTAGTAGGCATTATCTATAATCTGCGACATAGTTCCGGCGGTAGATTTATTAGTGTCGTGTCTGTGGCAGTAATTTTGCTCTTCACTTTTGCTGTGAAAAGATATAACGCCATGCGTTATATATTATTTATTATGCCAATGGCTTTAACTGTCGCATCGGTGGTTTTGTACTATGCTCTCGAACGATTGAGTGCTGTATTTAATAATCAGCGCTTAGGCAGGGGAGTCACTGTTTTAACTGCTATACTGATTTTTGTACCTATCACACTCCCAGGAGTGCCGGCCTTGTGGGGGCTAACTTATGAGGGGAGGTCAGAACAAGTGCATGTTGCTGGTATTGGACATGATGTCCGTACAGCTTATGCTTATGTAAAAGGAAACAGGTCGGTATCGGAGCCAATTTTTGCGCAGTCTTTCAGAGGTGTCTACTGGGGGGTTGATAAGGATTTAGAAGTTATTAATTTGGGTGAACAGCAAAGCTTGACATTGAAGAAGTTAAAGAAAATGGTTAAGGAACATGAGGCGATGTGGTTTATTTGGCCAGCGGGCAAGGCTCATCATTTGACAAGGCCTGTGCGTAAATTTATTGCTGAGCAGGCTGAGTACAAAACCAGTCAAGTGCCTGAGTTGAAGAACTCAAATGTTGAAGTTTACTATTGGCAGAGATTAGATACAAAATAAAAACAGCCTCCAATTAGGAGGCTGTAGTTGTTCTACTTGGCGTAGAAATTTTTTATGTTTTCGACAACGTGGTCAATTTGTTCGTCGGTAATTTCTGGAAAGATGGGCAATGAGATAATGCGCTTGGCGTAGGACTCGGCTCTTGGAAAGTCACCGAGCTTGTAGCCAAGGTTTGTGTAACCAGGTTGCAGGTGTGGTGGAATTGGATAGTGAATAGCAACGCCGATGTCATTGTCTTGAAGTTGTTTCATTAAGGCGTCGCGCTCAGTCTCATCTTTGGTTTGCACAACATAGAGATGGTAAATGTGATCAGTGTCAGGATGGGTGGTGGGTAATTTTAGACCGCCTACTCCAGAAAGTTTTTCAGAATATTTGGCTCCGGCCTCACGACGTTGCTGATTCCACTGGTCAATGTATTTCATTTTTACATGAAGCACAGCGGCTTGAACGCCGTCTAGTCTGGAATTGGTTCCCCAAACATCATGGTGATACTTTCGACTAGACCCATGATCGCGCATCATGCGCATTCTGACGGTCCACTCCTCATTGTTGGTTGTCACTGCTCCAGCGTCACCGTAGGCGCCTAAGTTCTTTCCTGGATAAAAACTAGTTGACGCGGCGTCGCCAAGTGAACCAGTTGGGCGACCTTTATACTTTGCTCCCACGGACTGGGCATTATCCTCAAGTACAAACAAATGATGAGCTTTAGCGATGGCATTTATTTCGTCCATCTGGCACGGTTGGCCGTACATGTGAACGGGAATAATAGCCTTAGTTTTATCAGTGATAGCCGCCTCTAGCAGATCAGGGTCCATGTTATAGGTGTCAGGGGTCATGTCTACAAGCACTGGTTTAGCACCGGCCATGATAATGGCTTCTAGGGTTGCAATAAAGGTGTTTGATTGAGTGATCACCTCGTCACCAGCGCCGATTCCCATAGCCCTTAGGGCAATGTGAGGCGCGTCAGTTCCAGTGCCCATGCTAGTGGTAAATTCAACACCTGAAAAAACGGAAAATTCGTCTTCAAAGGCATAGACTTCTGGGCCCATGATGAAATGAGCTTCGTCTAGTACTGCTAAAATTGCAGGATCAATTTCTGATTTGATGCTGCGGTACTGCTGTTGTAGATCTACAAATGGAACTTTCATATAGGATTAAATTAATTACAATGAAATTTTAATACCGCCTTCCGCCAGTGACCTGTCGGTTGCCTCAAGGATGCGTACAATGTCTAAACCGACCTCGCCGGTGGCCCTCAGGGCTGCTTCGCCGTTGATGGCAGCAATGACATTGGCACACTCAGCAGCTAGTGGTTCAGCTTGATCGAGTTTAGGAATGACGACGTCGCCTGATCGATAAAGTGGTTGAAATGGGCTTTGAGCTTTTTCTTGCTGTTCTTGATCAACACCTCTATCGTAAAGTTTAAGCTTTTCATCTGGAGCGACGTCATCGACAACAACCATTTTTTTGGTTCCGCCGAGAATCATCTGTCTTATTTTTACAGGTGAGGTCCAGCTAACGTGAACGTGAGCAGTGACGTTGTTTGGGTATCGCAATGCAATATAGGCTACGTCAACGTTGTTTCTGTCAAAGTGATCAAGTCCGATAGCTTGAACTGAAATTGGTTTGTCGGTAAATATTTCAGCCAAGATAGAGAGATCGTGTGGAAGCAAGTCCCAGATTACGTTAACGTCGGAGCGAAATAGGCCTAAATTTATTCTAACTGAGTCGTAATATAAAACATCCCCAATATCACCAGAGTTTATGAGATCTTGCATTTTCTTGACAACACCACTGAAGATAAATGGGTGGTCGATTGCTAGGATCAAGTTCTTGTCCTTGGCTAGTTGTATAAGCTCTTCACTTTCGGCACTAGTCTGTGTCATGGGTTTTTCAACGAAGACATGCTTGCCAGCTTCCAGAGCTAATTTGGCTAGTTTGTAGTGAGTCGCAACTGGTGTGGCGATGGCTACTAGTTGAACCGCTTCGTCGGCTAGAATTTTTCCATAGTCTGTCGTAACAGTGATGTTAGGGTGTTGGCTGGCGGTTTTTGCGCAAAGGTTTTCGTCTAAATCGCAACCGTACAAAAGCTCAGCGCCTGTTGTTGTGCTAAAGTTTCGTACTAGATTTGGCCCCCAGTAACCGAGTCCGATTACGGCCACGCCAATTGACTTCATAGTGGATTCCATTAGAATAGCTTACGAGTAGGTAGTTTTGATCGAATATAAATTCGGTCGGTTGACTATCTGCAATAGGATAGGACTTTAACGTATTTTGGTCAATGGAAAGACATAAAATAACCGTGATTACGCCATTTCACGATGCGCACGGGCAGACGATTGAGGCGACTCTAAAGAGCCTACATTGGGCAGATGAGATCCTTGTAATTGATGACGAAAGCTCTGCAAGATATCGTCCAGTTTTGGAAAAATATACTTCATCTATCTTTACGAGAAAGTTAGACACTTTTTCTAAGCAATGGACCTATGCGATGGACCGGGCAAAGCATGAATGGATATTTTTTGTAGCTTCAGACGAAGTTGTATCGCCTGAGCTAGCAGTTGAAATACAGCGCGCTTTGGAGAGTCCAGTAGAAGATGGTTTTGTGATTCGGAGAAGGGATTTTATGTTTGGGAAATGGATTAAGCATGGCGGGTTTTCTCATAAGCATATGAGGTTGTTTCGAGCAGACAAGGGTTATTGGAGTAATGACGCAGTGCACGAAACCGTCTTATTGCCAGAGGGTAGCACCACGCGGACGCTAGATAACGTGGTCTATCATTTTAGTTATGTGGAGATGAGCGCGACCGTTGAAAAATACACAAAATACGCCAAGCTTGAGGCA
>Ga0066640_10001899_pt1 | contig 12527 bp, 14 predicted proteins | sample CryGeyCG2114_020_2_FD_59505 | JGI IMG/M metagenome (GOLD analysis project Ga0066640, IMG submission 59505) | Groundwater microbial communities from aquifer - Crystal Geyser CG11_big_fil_rev_8/21/14_0.20 | ecosystem: Environmental > Aquatic > Deep subsurface > Groundwater | place: USA: Utah... | reverse complement strand
ATATATATATATTGTAATATGTATTGCCCTATGTTATAATCTACATCTAAATTTTATCGAAACGGAAAGGGAGGTTACAAGCACGTGTACGCGATAGTAGAAGTGGGAAGTAAGCAGTATAAGGTGGAAAAAGGTGATTTTCTGGATGTGGATAGAATGGACGTAAAAGCCGGCAAGCCGGTCAGTATCAAGAAGGTCCTATTGATCAAGGATTCCAAGGATATCCAGGTGGGGAGCCCTTATCTTAAGGGCGCTCACGTTGAATGCGAGGCTATATCGGACTTCAGCGGCAAGAAGGTGGTGTCGTTATGGTACCGCAGAAGGAAGAGTTCCAAGAGAAAAGTGGGCGCGAGGCACAAATATACTAAGCTTTTGGTGAAGGAGATAAAAAATGGCAACTAAGAAAGGAATGGGGTCTACCCGGAATGGGCGGGATTCAGCATCTCAACGCCTTGGAGTTAAGCGTTTCGGAGGCCAGTTCGTAAAGGCCGGTACTATCATCGTAAGGCAGAGAGGCACACCCTTTAAGGCGGGTATAAACGTGGCCAGAGGCAGAGATGATACCCTTTTTGCCCTTACGGACGGCGTTGTAAGCTTCAAGAGTTCAAAAACGGTAAATATAAACCCCTCATAATAGGGTGAACGGCCGACATGTTCATCGATAAGGCCGAGATATCGGTAAAGGCGGGTTCCGGCGGAAACGGTTGTATAAGTTTCTATAGGGATAAATATACCAGATACGCTATAAGAGACGGCGGAAACGGCGGCGGCGGCGGGAATATCAGGATCGTCACGTCGAAAGATATCGATACTCTGTTAGATTACAGGTATAAGCGCCATTTTAAGGCCCGAAACGGGGGGCATGGTTCAAGCAATAAGAAGACAGGCTCTATGGGCGCGGACGCGGTGATAATGGTTCCGGTAGGCACGATAGTCCGCGATGCCGATACCGGCCTTACATTGCGGGATCTTACCGAGGAAGGCCAGACGCTTATTGCGGCGAAGGGTGGCAGAGGCGCCAGAGGAAACGCGGTCCTTCCGAAAGGTGTTGCGGGAGATAAGAACCGCGGCGAAGAAGGCGAGTCTAGAAATCTCACACTTGAGCTGAAGCTTATAGCCGACGCGGCCATCGTGGGCCTTCCCAACGCGGGAAAATCCTCATTGATCTCCCTGATCTCAGCAGCCCATCCACGCATCGCACCTTTCGCGTTTACCACAAAGAGTCCCGTTATGGGCATAGTGAAATTTGACGACACCTCGGTCAAGGTATTGGATGTGCCCGGCCTTATAGAAGGCGCGCATGCCGGCAGGGGGCTCGGAGACGGTTTTCTGCGCCACATAGACAGGTGCAGGGCCCTTATACATATCATAGACATATCTCCCGCCGCGGACAAGGACCCGTACGATTCATATAATATTATAAACAATGAACTTGACCTGTACAAAGAAGGAATAACCAAGAGGCCGGCCATTCTGGTCGCCAATAAGATGGACCTACCGGGTTCAGCGGACAATCTTAAGGTTTTTAAAGAACGGGACGGCATACCGAACAATATAATCGCGGTATCCTGTAAGACGGGAGAGGGTATAGACGGCCTGCTTACGGAGATACGCAGACTTTTTTCCAGAGGTATATAATGTTCAGGCATTCCTATAGAAGGATAGTGGTAAAACTCGGTAGCCGCGTCTTGACCGGCGGAAGATCGGCCCTCGATGAATCGCTTATCGACGGTATCAGCGCCGAGGTATGCGCGCTTATCGATAAAGGCATAAAGGTATGCATAGTATCATCCGGTGCCATAGCCGCCGGTATGCATGCGCTTGGTTTTAAGAAGAGGCCGGCGTCCCTGCCGCATTTACAGGCGTCGGCGGCCATCGGCCAGAGCCAATTGATGAAACTATACGAGAAGTCTTTCGCCAAGCGCGGAAGGCTGGTGGCGCAGGTCCTGCTTACGCGAGAAGACCTCGAGATCAGAAGCAGGTATCTGAATGCCCGTAACACGATATTCACGCTTATAGACGCCCATATAACCCCGATAATAAACGAGAACGATACCGTCAGCGTCGAAGAGATAAAATTCGGCGATAACGATATCCTCTCATGCCAGATATCGAATCTTATAAACGCGGATCTTCTGCTTCTACTTACGGATGTGGAAGGCCTCTTTAAGGGGCGCCCGGGTTCTTCGGCGGAGCTGATACGCAAAGTGGACAAGATCACGCACGATATAGAATGCGCCGTGTCGGATACCTGCACGGGCGGGATATCGTCGGGCGGCATGGCGAGCAAGCTTAAAGCGGCGAAGATAGCTACCTCATGCGGAACCGCGGTGGTTATCGCCAACGGAAGAGAGAAGAGGGTCATAGGGCGAATCGTCGGCGGAGAGGATATCGGGACGTCGTTCGTCCGGGCGGAGAACAAGATCGCCTGTAAGAAACAATGGATCGCGTTCAGCGGAAGAGCCAAAGGCAAGGTCGTCATAGACAAAGGCGCCGAGGAGGCGCTTGTCTCAAATCACAAGAGCCTTCTTGCCAAGGGGATCGTATCCGCGCGCGGAAAGTTCGACGCGGCGGATGTCGTTGATATCTTAAATAAAGACGATAAACCTCTGGCGAGAGGTATATCGAATTATTCGTCCGATGAGATAGAGAGAATAAAGGGGCACGCCTCAAACAAGATAGAGTCTGTTCTGGGGTATAAATATTATGATGAGGTCATCCACAGGGATAACCTTGTGATAATGGGGTCTTAAGTATGTCCGTAATCGATGATGTGAAAAAAATGGCCGGGGCCGCGAAAGGCGCTTCAAGGGTGCTTGCCCTTGCATCCTTGAAGTCCAAGGATAGAGCGCTTACGCGCGCCGCGGAGATTATAAAAAAGTCATCCGGATCTATCGTAAGAGAGAACAATAAGGATGTAAAAAGCGCAAAGTCCAAAAGGATGCCAAAGGCGTTTATAGACAGGCTCACGCTCAACCCATCCCGCATAGGCGGCATGATAAGTTCCCTTAAAAAGATAGCGGAACTCTCTGATGTGGTGGGAAGAGTCGATAATATGCATAGGATGCCAAACGGCCTATGGATAGGAAAAGAGCGAGTTCCCATAGGGGTTATAGGCATTGTATATGAATCCAGGCCGAACGTAACAGTGGATTGCGCGGCGTTATGCGTCAAGTCCGGCAACAGCGTCATATTGCGCGGCGGAAGCGAATCCATAAATTCCAATATAGCGTTATTCAAATGCCTGAAGCAGGCCTTTAAGGAGGCCGGCCTTCCTGAGGGGGCGGTCAACATAATAACCCATACCGGAAGAGAGGCGGTGCGCGCGCTTATCCGTATGAAAGGCCTGGTGGACCTCGTTATCCCAAGAGGCGGAGAATCTCTTATTAATGAGGTCTCGCGGTATTCCAAGGTTCCGGTCATAAGGCACTATAAGGGCATCTGCCATGTATATGTCGATGAGTCGGCGGACCTTAATATGGCCGAGAAGATAGCGATAAATGCCAAAGTACAGCGTCCGGGCGTCTGTAATGCCATGGAGACCCTGCTTGTACATAAAGAGATCGCGGCGAGATTTCTGCCATCGCTTATCAAAAAACTTAAAGATGCCGGTTGCGAGATAAGGGGCTGCGATGTAACCAGGCATATAGTGAAAGGTATAAAAAAAGCATCCGAGAAGGATTGGAGGACGGAATACCTCGATTTGATACTTTCGATTAAGGTGGTCTCCGACATAAGCGAGGCTATTGAGCATATAAATAAGTTCGGCTCTTCTCATTCCGAGGCTATAGTAACGGAAGACTACGGAAACGCCAATAGATTCCTCAAAGAGATAGATTCCGCCTGCGTATACGTGAATGCCTCTACCCGTTTTACGGACGGGGGCGAATTTGGAATGGGCGCGGAGATAGGTATATCTACCGACAGGCTCCATGCGAGGGGCCCAATGGGCCTTGAGGAGCTTACGACCTATAAGTACATAATACTCGGTGACGGACAGGTAAGAAAGTGAAGATAGGCATTCTCGGAGGAACTTTCGATCCCGTCCATAACGGGCACATCGTGCTGGCCTATGATGCCATGAAAGGCGCGCATCTTGACAAAGTGATATTTTTGCCGTGTAATATCCCTCCCCATAAGGGCCATCGTCCCGTCGCGAGCGGGGAGGACAGGTATCGCATGCTTAATATAGCGGTGGATAAAAACCCCTCTTTTGAGGTATCAAGGATCGAGCTCGATAGGAGCGGGCCTTCTTATTCCGTGGAGACGCTAAAAGATATGAAGAAGATCATCGGCAAAGGCGATAATCTTTATTTTATTATAGGTTCAGATTCGTCAGGAGACCTTAAAAGCTGGAAGGATTTCGATAAACTATCGGGCCTCGCGACCTTTATTGTAGCCTCAAGGCCCGGTTATGATATCGGTAAATTACCGGCCGGCTCGCAGGTAGTTCCGTCGAAGGCGCTGGACGTGTCGTCAAGCGGCATACGGGCAGGCCTTAAAGAGGGCACCCCGCAGAAAGGGCTCATCCCCGAAGGGGTGGAGAGTTACATAACGGATAAAGGATTATACGGGAGATGAATATATTTGCTATTCTTTCTTTGATGTCTGTTCTGGTCAATGTGCTGATGAGCGTATTCGTCCTTTTCATTGACCCGAAGAAGCCGCTTAACAAGATATATGCCTTTATGGCTCTTGCATTCTCGGTATGGGGCCTTGGGCAGGTGGGCTACAGGATCACCGGGGACCCCGAAAGGGCGTTATTGTATTCCAAGGCCTCGTCGTTGGGCTATTGTTTCATAGGCAGTTTTTTTGTCACCTTTATGCTTATATTCACCGAAAAGACGAAACGCCTTTCTAATCCGTTTATAAGAGCGCTTTTGTGGGCCCTGCCCCCGGTATTTATATATCTTTTTGTCCGGGGCGATCTCATGGTGAAAGAGATGATCGAGATGCCTTGGGGATATTCCTATATCCCGGGCAATTTTTTCTGGGCCTTCGCGGTTTATATCATAGGGATGATAATAACCGGGCTTAGATTGTCTTTTAAGGAGTATAGAAAAGCGGCATCCGGTAGAAAGAGAAGGCAGGCGATGCTTATATTCTCGGGAAGCTTCATTCCCGTATTTTTCGGAGGCATCACAGACCTAATATTTCCTATAGCCGGTATGCACCTGCCCGAATTGGGGACGATATCCACTTCCGTGATGGCGCTCTTTATAGGATACGCTATGGTGAGATACAGGCTCATGGCATCGGAGGAGCTTGGCGCGGCGGAGGCGGTAGTCGATACCATGGCCGATTCCGTGGTGGTCGTCGATGCGAGCCTTAGGATAGTTTCGGTCAATAGCGCGACATGCCAGATGCTGGGTTATACGCCCAAAGAGCTTATAGGCAGGGACATAGATAACATATTCCAGGAAGGCGAGCTCATGTTCAAGGGCAAAAATCTGGAGAGCCTTATAAGGAAGGGCGAGGTGCGCAATCATGACACCGCGTACCAATCGAAGAACGGGGAATTCGTGCCCGTCTCATTCAGCGTCTCTGTGATGAAGGGTGAAGAAGGTAACCTTGTGGGCATAGTCGGCGTAGCCAGGGATATGAGAGAGACGAGAAAACTGATATACGACCTGCTCGAGGCAAAGACAGGCCTTAAGAGGACAAACGATCAGCTCATGAAGGCCAACCATGAACTCAAAGACATGAACCAGGTCAAGTCGGATTTCGTATCGAGCGTCTCGCATGAATTGAGAACGCCGCTGACATCTATAAAAGGTTATACCTCGATAATCCTGGGCGAGAAACTCGGGCCGATAAATGACGGCCAGAAGACGCGTCTCCAGAAGATAAATAAGCACACGGATGATCTCACTGCCCTGATAAATGACCTTCTCGATATATCAAGGATAGAGTCCGGCCGCATGGGTATGAAGGTAGATAAGGTGCATATATCCAAAATAGCGCAGGATGCGGTGGATATCGTGAGCGTGCAGGCCAAGGAGAAGACGGTAGATATAGATATATCCTATGATTTTCCGGAGAAGGCAGACTATATATGGGCCGATGAAAGCCAGATAGAGAGGGTCTTTCTTAACCTTCTGAGTAATGCCATCAAATTCACGCCGCACGGGGGCAGGATATCTATCAAGATAGCGAATAAACCGGATTATATGCAGGCGGATGTCGCGGATACCGGCATAGGTATAAAAGACAAGGACAGGCAGCGCATATTTGATGAGTTTTACAGGGTGGACAACCCGGAGAATCAGCGGGAGAAAGGAACGGGCCTGGGCTTGAGCCTGACCAAGCATATCGTGGAGGCGCATAAGGGAAAGATCTGGGTTACGAGCGAGCCGGATAAAGGAAGTACTTTTAGTTTTATATTACCGAAAGAGCGGAGGCAGAAATAGATGGCGGGTAAAAAGATACTTATAATAGACGACGACGCGGATATAAGGGATATCATAAGGCATTTTCTCGAAGGCGAAGGTTACCGGGTTCACGAGTGCTCATCGAGCGCTGAAGCCGTGAAAGAGGCCGAATCCTATAAGCCGGACCTTATAACCCTTGATGTATTGATGCCGGGGATAGACGGTTTTCAGGTGCATAGCCTCCTGAAAGCAAATCCGTCCACGAGCCGGATACCCATAGTAGTAGTATCCATACTCGGAGATGAGGGTAAATTCAGGGGCGGCATATCCGCGTTTATCTGCAAGCCCTTTGAGAAGCAGGAACTCATTTCGGTAGTATCAACGGTGTTGAATAAAACAGACGACACAAAAGGGGGCGCTGTGAAGAAGATACTTATAGTCGATGACGAGCCGGACATAGTGGATATAGTGAAGATATATATGCAATCGGCCGGCTATGAGACCTGCGAGGCATGCGATGGCATAGAGGCCATAGAAAAGGTCAGAAAAGAACTCCCTGACCTTATCGTTCTTGACGTAAAGATGCCTCATATGGATGGGTATGAGGTCATAAAGGTGCTTAAAAAGGATGAGAGATACGGGAAGATTCCCATAGTCATATTGACGGCCACCAAAAGGCAGGGAACGGATAAGGATACCTTCTTAAGGCTCGGCGCGAGCGGATATATAGCTAAGCCATTTACCGAGGAGTCTCTCCTCTCCGAGATAAGAGCTATTCTCGCAAGAACCGGATAGGGATAAGATGGCGCATAACAAGATACTCATAGTCGACGATGACCCGGATATAAGAGACGTGTTGAAGCTTATATTGAGCGGAGAGGGTTATGATGTTTATGAGGCAAGTAACGGCGAAGAGGCTCTGATCAGGTTATACAAAGAACCCCCGGAGCTTATGATTGTGGATTATAAGATGCCCGGCATAAGCGGCGGAGAGGTATGCAAAAAGATCAAAGCAGACATCCTGCTTGCTCATATCCCCATAATAATGCTGACGGCCAGAGGGGAGGTTCAGGATAAGGTAAGGGGCATAGACGAAGGCGCTGATGACTATATGGTGAAACCATTCGAGCCGGTAGAGCTTCTGGCGAGAGTGAAGATGATAATGCGCCGTTCGTCGAGAGACCTGGACGCGAATCCGCTGACGAGGCTTCCCGGGAATAAAGCCATACTGGATGAGATAAGCGTACGGATTAAAAATAATAAGGAATTCGCCTTATACTATATAGACCTTGATAACTTCAAGATCTTCAACGATATACACGGGTTTGAGCGCGGAGACCGCGCTATTATGATGACGGCGAATATAGTAAAAGAAGCGGTCGGAGAGCTCGGAGGGCAGGAGAGTTTTATAGGGCATATAGGCGGCGACGATTTTGTCGCTATTACACTGCCCGATAAAGTGCGAGCGGTGTCGGAGAGGATTATAGTGGGCCTGCAAAACGTGGTTTCGGACCTGTACGATAAAGAGGACAAGAAGCGGGGATATATAATCGGCAAAGACAGAAGCGGGAAAGAGGAGAAGGTCCGCCTTATATCCGTATCCATCGGAGTGGCCGTAAGAAAGAAAGGCAGTCCGCTCGACATAGCCGATATGGGCAGGGCGGCTACTAAGCTTAAGGAAGAAGCGAAGTCCAAACAAGGTAATAATTACATAATCGGTTAATAATGGGGGGGGCGGTCAATTGAAGCATTCATTTTTATTTACGAAAGATAAACAATTAAAGACATCCCTTTCCGTCAAAGAGATATCAGACGCCCTTAAGGATAAGTCATGTATGATATGGGTAGATTTCGAGAAACCCGATGATATCGAGATAGAGATGCTTTTAAACGTATTCAACCTCCATCCTCTTACTATTGAGGACTGTATAATGCCGAATGCCCGTCCGAAGGCGGAACATTTTCCGGACTATCTCTTCGTAGTCTTGCATGCTATAGGGCGGCATTCTCAGGCGGAAGAGATAGAGATGATGGAGCTTGATATAATACTCGGAAAAAACTTCATAGTCACCGTGCATAACGCGCCTATACCGAGCATAGAGGCCGCCGAGGAGAAAGTGAAAAAGAGCTCTCCTATAATGACAAAGGGGCCGGATTTTTTAATGCACTCCATATCGGATTCCCTCGTGGATAATTATTTTCCTATGATCGATAAACTGGATAATAAGATAGATCTGCTCGAGGACAGGCTCTTCGGGGATGAGAGCGAGGATGTGCTGCAGGAGATATTCCACTTAAAGAACGAGATAATGGTATTAAGGCGCAGCGTGGGGCCGCAGAGAGACGTTATAAACAGGTTTACCCGCTCGGACTTCTCTCCGATGATAAAAGCGACCACGTCCGTCTATTTCAGGGATGTCTACGACCACCTTGTCAGGATGAATGACCTTTTGGATTCATGTAGAGATTCACTTACGGGCTCCATCGATATATACGTAAGTAATGCCTCCAATAGGATGAACCACATAGTGAAGACGCTTACCATAATAACCACCATATTTATGCCTCTTACCCTTATTACCGGTATATACGGCATGAATTTTAGGTATATGCCGGAGCTTGAGACGAAGTTCGGTTATCTCGGTGTATGGATAGCGATGGCTATCATATCCATATTCATGCTCATAGTGTTTAAACGCAGAAAGTGGATGTAAAAGACCGATGAAATCGCATTTAATCATAATATCCTTCGCTTTTTCCATACTTGCGCTCTTGCTGCTATCGGCCTTCTTCTCCGGAGCGGAGACGGCCCTCATATCTTTAAACAGGATACGGCTTAAGAATCTGGTGAACAAGGGAAGCAAAAGGGCAAAGGTGGTGCAAAAACTGCTCTCAAATATCGATGACCTTATAACGGCCATACTTTTAGGAAATAACTTCGTAAACACAGCTATATCGGTCACCGGCACGATCTTCTTTGCGTATCTGCTGGGGCCGCGTGCAGGCGGCATCGTCGCCTTTATCGTTATAGGCACATCGCTCCTTATCTTCGGGGAGATAACGCCTAAGCTCTTCGCGGCGCAACATGCCCAGAAGGTCTCCCTGGCGGTAGCCATACCCATGAGGGGCATAGTCACCTTATTTAAGCCCGTCGCCGCCTTTTTGGGAGGCATAAGCGACATGGTTATACGCATGTTGGGCGGGGAGCCCGTAGCCAAATCCCCGCTTCTTACCGAAGAAGAGATAAAGCTTATGATAGAGCTTGGAAGGGAGCAGGGGGTTGTGGGCGACGAAGAGAGGAAGATGTTATATAAGATATTTAAATTCGGGGACACGCTCGTCGAAGAGGTCATGGTACCGAAGGAGAAGATGGTATATGTAGATATCGATACGGATATAGATAGGCTTCTCGAGGTGGTCTTAAGAAGCGGGTATGCCAGGATACCGGTATATGATAAGGCGGCGGAGGGGATAGTGGGTATCATATATATAAAAGACCTCCTTAAGGCGGCCATGGATAAGAAGAATACGACCATAAAGGATCTCATACATATGCCGCATTTCGTTGTTAAGAGTAAGAGGGTAATAGACCTCTTGAGAGAGCTTCAAAACAGGAAGGGGCATATAGCGATAGTGACCGACGCCAAAGGCGTTCCCATAGGCATAGTCACCCTTGAGGACTTGCTTGAGGAGATCGTAGGTGAGATAGAGTGATTCAAAAACACTTGTATTTATTGCAGGTTTGTGATAGACTTTACGGGATGTTTGGGAAAAGGGATTAATTCGCCCCCCTTCTTGCATTCTGCAAGAATGCGGGGGGGTGGCTCATTAAAGGAGGTTGTGTTATGGAAGAGGGATATTGCGTGAAGTGCAAGAAGAAGAGCGAGATGTCTGATACAAAGAAGGTCACCATGAAGAACGGGCGTAGCGCCATGAAGGGCAAATGCGCCAAGTGCGGCACGGGCATGTATAAGATAATGAAGGGCTGAAGACGAAAGATTGTCTTCATTTGAAGGAGGAGCCGAAAGATAAATTCAGACAAGAAGGCTTCCCTTATAGCAAAGATCTCGAAAGATCATAAGGCGCAGGATGTCGTTGTGCTGGATTTAAGGGGGCTCTCCTCCGTCGCCGACTACTTTGTGATTTGTGGCGGCTCGTCCAGCAAAACGGTTCAGAGCATCGCTGATGAATGCGGCAAGGCCGTGAAAGATTCCGGAGCTGTGGTCCATCATATAGAGGGCTACAGAGAGGGGCTGTGGGTGCTCTTGGACTGCGGCGATGTCGTCCTGCATGCTTTTCATTACGATAGCCGTACATTTTACTCGTTAGAGGACCTTTGGGCGGATGCCCCGAGGCTTACCGTTTAGATTTTCCCGAAATGCATAAGATCATAGATATAAAAGAGACCATCTCAGGCCTATTGAGCGAAGCGATAAGGTCAAGCGGCCTTCTCTCTGCCGGAGAAGAGTCTCCGGATATAGAGATCCTCGCCCCAAAAGAGAAGCCTCACGGCGACCTCACCACAAACGTTATCCTTAAGTTAAATTCGAAAAGCCATACTAATGCCGTCGATAACGCGAAGGCCGTTACGGATAGGCTGAACGTGCTTTTGCCTGAGAGCTCGCTCCGGGACAGCATAAGAAGCATAGAGTTTAAAAAGCCCGGTTTCATAAACTTCTTTTTTAGCGATAAATTTTTAACCTCCATTCTAACGGATATTGTAAAGTCGCCCCGCAGTTTTGGCCGTTCATCTATCGGCAAGGGGAAGTCGGTCCTCATCGAATTCGTCAGCGCCAACCCAACGGGCCCTCTGACCATAGCGCATGGAAGGCAGGCGGCTGTAGGCGACTCCCTTGCCAGGATATTATCCTTCTCGGGCTATAAGGTATACAAGGAATACTATGTAAATGATTTCGGTGTTCAGATAGGCCTTCTGGCACGTTCCATAATGGCAAGATACGAGGAGATGTCAGGTAAGAATAGCCCGATACCTGAAGGCGGATATCAGGGCGAATATATAATCGGCATAGCCGAGGATATAGCGAAAAGATTCGGAAGAAAGATAGAAGGCCGCGTAAGCGGGAAAGAAGGGCTATTCAGGGATCATGGTATGCGCTATATTCTGAAGGGTATAAAAAAGGACCTGGATGCTTTCGGGGTAAAGTTCGATAGGTTCTTTCACGAATCGTCTCTCCATAAAAAGAGGGCAGTATCCAAGGCCCTCTCCGAGCTACAAGGTAAGGAAGCGCTCTATGAAAAAGACGGCGCCTTGTGGTTTAAGTCCTCAGGGTTCGGGGATGATAAAGACAGAGTGGTTCGGAAGAGCGACGGCTCTTATACCTATCTGGCGCCGGATATCGCATATCATAAGGATAAATTCAAGAGACGGATGGATATCCTTATAGATATATGGGGGCCGGACCATCATGGCTATATGCCGCGCCTGAAGCATGCGGTCAAGGCGCTCGGATATGACGACGAAAGGATAAAGATATTAATAGTGCAGCTCGTCAGCTTATTTGAGGGTACGAAGCAGGTGCCCATGTCGACGCGCAAAGGAGAATTTCTTACGCTCAAGCAGATCATGGATGAGGTGGGCCGTGACGCGGCAAGGTTCTTCTTCGTCATGCGCAATACATCGAGCCATCTCGATTTCGACCTTGACCTGGCAAAGAAACATTCGTTAGATAACCCCGTCTACTATATACAATACGCCCACGCTCGTATCGCCAGCATACTGGCATTCGCGAGAGAGAAGATCGGAAGGGTTGATATGCGCAAGGCGGCAAGAGGCGAATATCTTAATGACGCGGAGGGCATGGAGATCGTCAGGATCCTTGCGGATTTTCCGGAATGCGTATCGGTAAGCGCCAAAACCCTTGAGCCGTCGCGCATCGTGGAATATCTTACGAGGCTTGCGTCGGCCTTCCATAGTTTTTATAATAAATCCCGTTTTGTGACCGAAGATAGAGACCTTACTCTATCGAAGCTTCTGCCCGCCTATGCCGTTAAAGCGGTTCTGGCTAACGGACTCGAGCTATTGGGCGTTGTGCCTCTTGAAAAGATGTAATCCTTCCGCGTATGTTTGAATCTATCAAATTCTATATCGGCGAAGAGGTGGAATATGACGCCCTTTCAGAGGAACTGGTGCGCCTG
>Ga0066640_10001894_pt1 | contig 12541 bp, 7 predicted proteins | sample CryGeyCG2114_020_2_FD_59505 | JGI IMG/M metagenome (GOLD analysis project Ga0066640, IMG submission 59505) | Groundwater microbial communities from aquifer - Crystal Geyser CG11_big_fil_rev_8/21/14_0.20 | ecosystem: Environmental > Aquatic > Deep subsurface > Groundwater | place: USA: Utah... | reverse complement strand
AATGAGATTAAGCTTTTAGGTGAGCAAACCCCTGACATTTTAAAACATCCGTCAGTAGATCCAAAAACAAATGTGGGTAAGGCCTTAACAGCATTAGATAAATTAACAAAAGAAGATTTAGCTGAATTATCTGGCTTCACTGGTGAGGATGAGGAAAGATTGCATAGCTTAGAAGAAGACCTAAAGTTTGATCCTGCTATCCAAATCAAAAAGTTGAATATTAAATTAGAAAAACTAAAAGAATATGCTCAAAAATTCAATGAAACCGATCAACTGCTATTTGCTGAAAATATACAACAAATAAATACGTGTATTAATCTATTAGATGAAAAAAGAAAAGCGTCAGCTATTGCTGCGCAAACACTAAATAATGTTTCAAATTTACCTGATGTTGGAACTGATGTTTGGAAACATTTATGGGAATCTGCAAGACATTACTCTCAGCAGAAGGCTTATCCATCTAGTAATTTCCCTATAGTTGATAAGGATGCGTTATGTGTATTATGCCAGCAACCTTTGAATATAGAATCCAAAGAGAGATTAACCAAGTTTGATGAATTTGTTAAAAGTGAGCTTGAAAAAGAGATAGTTATTCTTGGCAATGAATACAATACTCATAAAAACAATTTAAAAAACATGTATAACAGTTTTTTTGTGCGAGAAGTTTTTAATTTTTTGAAGTATGAAGTGGATAGACCAGTATTGGCTGATAACATTAAAAGTTATTTGATTCAACTAAAATGGAACTTAAGAAAAGTTATAAGAAATCTTGATTCTTTAGGCGACGTAAATATTATTCATCTGAAAAACTATCATGATGAATTAGAAGCAGAAATACACGCCATTAGTAATAGAATTAATTCTCTTAATGCCTCTGACACAAAGCAGCGAATTGATAAAATCAAGAATGAGTGCTCAGAGCTTAAAGCCAAGAAATGGTTAAGTGAGCACTATAATGATCTTAAATTAGAAATTGAGCGCAAACTTAAAGCCGAAAACTTAAAAAAACGGCGTTTCAACACTAAATCTATTACGGACAAGAGCAAGGAGTTAGCTGGCGAATTAATTAGTAATGCTCTACGAGGCAATTTCTTGCAAGAAATTAATAAACTTGAGCTGGCTGGCATAGCAGTTGAAATATCCCAAGCAAAATCTGAGCAAGGCGTACCATACTTTCAAATTACTTTCATCCATAAGCCTGATAAACAAATTAGTAATGTATTGAGTGAGGGTGAACATAGATGTGTGGCTCTGGCGATATTTTTAGCCGAATTAAATTGTTCTGGAAACAAATCCACAATTATATTTGATGACCCCGTGTCTTCACTTGATCATAATCACAGAGAAAATATTGCAAGACGCTTAGTTGAAGAAAGTCAAAAAAGACAGTTAATCATTTTTACTCATGATATTTCTTTTTTATTTACTTTAATTGAAGATTATAAGCATAAATATGGTAAGGAACCAATAGTAAAAGGGCTTGCACGTAATGATGAAGAAACGGGCTTTTGTAGTAATGACCCACCGCTTAAAGTTCAACCTGTTTCAAAAAGAATTAATAGTTTAAAGAACCATTTTAATAATGTGAAATTACATTATGAGCAAGGAAGATCAGCAGAGTGGGAGCGTGAAGCAAAATCATTAGTACGTGATTTAAGGGAAATATGGGAATTAGCTGTTGAAGACATTCTCTCACCAGCAATTAAACGATTTTCTAATAAGCTTGAAACAAGAGGGATTTTCCGAATTTCAGTTTTGGAGGAAGATGACTGTAAACACATGAGGAATTCATACAAACGATGTTCTGAGCTTTGTCATTCGGATTCGCATGCAAAGAATCGAAAAACTCCAAAACCTGATGACGTCATGCAGGAAATTGAAGACCTTGAAAACTGGTATGTAGCTATTAAAAATAAACAGGGCGATATCAATGAATATTAAGGTGATGTTATATGATTAACGATAATAAAACTGAAATAATGACTCTCAAAGAATTAGCAGAGTATTTAAAAGTGGCAGAGAAAACAATTTATCGTTTAGTCAATGAAAATAAAATTCCAGCTTTTAAGGTCGGAGGATCATGGCGTTTTAAAAAACAAGATATTGATTTGTGGATTACCAAGCAAGGTAGAACATCTGGAGATGAATAATGAGTAATAATCAGAAAAAGGTAAAAAATTTGAAGGAGTGTGTAGATGATAGAAATGGTTGAAGTTGCTCAAGTTTCATATTTAAAGGCACGCCCAGAAGAAACGAAGAAAAAGCTCGGTCAATATTTTACTAATAAAGAAATATCTAATTATATGGCCTCAATGATACAGCCGATTAAAGCTTCTGTAGTACGTATTTTAGATGCGGGTTCGGGTGCGGGTATTTTAACAATTTCAGCGAGCCTGCGTTGTTTGTCGTTAGGAAATAAACATGTGCATGCTGTATTATATGAAATTGATGTTGATGCAATACCACAGCTAGAACATAATATGCTGCAACTTAAAAAAATATTTCACAATAATAAGGCTGAATTTACTTTTGAAATTAAAAGTGTAGATTTTGTTTTGTCTAGACCGGATAAGACTGAAAAACCATTCCATCTTTCTTCTATTAATCCACCTTATTTTAAATACAATTCCAAAACATCTGATTATGCTAATGTGACGGAAGACCTCTATAAGGGAAACCCAAATATTTATGCATCATTTATGGCAATAGTATCTTCATGTTTGGAGCCCAATGGGCAAATGATAGCAATAGTCCCGCGTAGTTTTACCAATGGTCTATATTTCCAGGGATTTAGAAAGTTTTTAAATAAAACTTTGAGTTTGGAGAGGGTTCATATTTTTAAATCTAGAAATCAAGTTTTTAAAGATGTACCAGTTTTACAGGAAAATATAATCTGCTCATATAAAAAACGTCGTCAAAAATCATCTGTAGAAATTGTTACATCATTTGGCTGTAAAGACTTAAAAAATCCAAAGCTGAAGAAGTATCCTAGTGAAATGATTATTGATACTTCAACACAGTATGAATTAATTAGGGTTCCTGAAACAGAACAAGATGCAGAAATAATAAAAATAGTTGAGGGGTGGCCATCTAGTTTCCTGGAGAATGGTTATTTTATATCAACGGGGCCCGTAGTGGAGCATAGAGCGCGACAATATATTTCTGATGCAATTAAAAATATTAATAATGTTCCTTTATTTAGAATGCATAATATAAAAACATTTAAAGTTGAGTGGACAGGAGATCATAAAAAGGATGCAAGATTTTTTCTCTTACCTGGCTATGAAAAACATGTAACTGATAGCAAAATTTATTTATTCTTAAAAAGATTTAGTTCAAAAGACGAAAGTCGTCGTTTGGTTGCTGGCGTATACAGTCCAAAAGGAAAAAATACTGAACTTATTGCGATTGAAAACCACTTAAATTACATAGGATTGTATAAAGGAAAGTTGCATTTAAATGAAGCTTATGGGCTTTCGGTTTTGTTTAATTCTACCTTATTAGATCGTTATTTTCGATGTGTTTCTGGCAATACTCAGGTAAACGCAACGGAGATTAGGCTGCTAAAATTACCATCACGTGAAGTGATTCATGAAGCAGGAAAAATTTATAGCAAGTTGAAAAACATCGATCAGAAAGCAATAGACAAAATTGTTGAACAATATTTATTGATGTGAGGATCTATCTGAATGGATGAAAGTGAGAAAAAACTTGATGAAGCTAAAGAAATACTGAGAGCATTAGGCATGCCTAAACAACAGTCTAACAATAGATCAGCTTGGGTATTCTTGGCATTAGCTGATGTTAAGCCAGATGACAATTGGAGGGACGCTAAAGCCCCTTTATTGCCAACTGTAGATATTATGCAATTTATTCGAGAAAATTATGGGCAAGACTATAAGCCAAATTCTAGAGAAACAATTCGCCGCCAAACTCTTCATCAATTTGAACAAGCTAGAATTGTAGATCGTAATAGTGATGATCCATCTAGACCGACAAATAGCGCTTTAAATAATTATTCACTCAATACACCTATTATCAATATATTGCGAGAATATCCAAATGGAAGTTGGCGAGAAAAGATTGATGAATATAAGAAAGAGTTACACAATCTTCAAGCTCTTTATCGCCGAACTTTAAATTTACAAAAGATACCGATTAAGCTACCTAACGGTATGGAAATTAAATTGTCTCCAGGAAAACATAATCAGTTACATGCAGAGATTATTCATGAATTTTGTCCAAGGTTTATCGGTAAAGGTGGAGTAGTTCTTTATATTGGAGATACTGCTAGCAGTAGAGAAGAGGGCGGGAAATTAATGTTACTTGAGGGAGCTATGCTAGAAGCATTAGGGGTTCCACCTATGTCACATGATAAACTTCCCGATGTAGTTGTATATGATGAAATAAGAGAATGGTTATTTCTAATTGAAGCAGTAACAAGCCATGGCCCAATATCACCCAAGAGATGGATTGAACTTGAAAAGTCCTTGGAAGCATGCAAAGTTGGTAGGGTTTATGTTACAGCCTTTCCTGATACTGTTGAGTTTCGTAGACATGCGGCAGATATTGCGTGGGAAACAGAAGTATGGATTGCGGAAAACCCGGACCATATGGTTCATTTTAATGGAGATCGATTTTTAGGCCCCCATGATAAACGTGAGATTGAATAAAATACGAACAATTCCAGCAAACCTCAACTTAAACGAGATTTTTTGGCTCAATACAATCAGTACCCCCTGTCTCTATCTTGAAAGTTCGCGATGAGCGAACGAAAAGATAGTGACAGGGGGTATAACGCCCTGATTTTATTTGGGTAAAATAGACAATTTTGAAGTGACAACGAAGTGACGGCTTTTTTAGGCCACCGCGAAGTGGTGGCCTAAAAAAGCCGTTATGATCATCGTAACGGCTCGTCATTTCAAAAAGCATCGCGTGCCATTCAAGCGATGTAAGGCGAAAGCCTTTGGCGGTACTTGTTGATTCAACAAGATTCTAACTTGCCAACTCTGTTGGCTATCTAACAAAAATATGTTTAATTTTAAACTTTCATACCGTTGCATGATGCAACATTTTAACTCAGGCGCTCTGCGCCTTTTTTGTATTTTTTGTAAATTATTAGATGATAAAGCTTAAGCTATCAGTTATTACTTTTTATTTTCAGTCATCAATCTAAGCGCAAGCCCTATTATTTATAGAGAGTACGTTTTAGTGAGTAATTTTCATCAAGTTAAGTTTAGTCAATATCAGTTCTAGTTTTAAAACATCAGTTAATCATTTTTAAGCGATAAGCGAAATGGTTTAGTCATGAGTGATGCCCGTTCAGCCATTTGAGTTTCAGTTTTTAGCATTAAATAAGTATGTATTTCAATGTAGTTGTTATTAATTAGCAATAAGGAGGTCAGTTCATCAGCCTTTATTTATCAACGTTAATTTTAAATCAGTCAATTTTTAAAAACGATAGGAGTTATCATTATGAATGACGTTAATACAGTAGAAAATCAATTAGCCATGAATCGTTCAGCATTAGAAGGTAAAGATAAACACTTTATTGATGATGCAATATTTAAGAAGTTATTAGCCATACGTGAAGAAATTTATCAGCAAACAGATATTAATGTATCACCGCGTAAGTTAGTGAATCTATTATTAGAGCAATCTGATTTTGAAGCATTACGCGATCAGTTAATCAAGCAATATTCATAAATTTTATGCGTTAAATAATTTTAGCAATCAGTTAATACGATTTACATCATATTGTGTCGAAACCAAGTAACGGGGTGGCAGTGATGTCACCGCGTTAACGGCGAGCATTCGCCTATGTCGTAAGGTAGTTCTTCTACCTGATTCGCACTTTCGCAACCTTGGTTGCCACCCTCATTGAGAGGGCTTGTGTGCGAACACTCATCAAACTTTTTAAAGCGACCAGACACACAAACTTTTTTTCATTTCACAAAAGAAAAAACACAAAAAAACAGGAGGCTTATCATGTCTGCAAAATCAGATTTGAAACATTCGATTATTCAGCTCACCAAGCACAATAAAGATGGTAGCTTTAAAACCCAAGCCAATCGTAAAGAGCGATTGCTTTTAATCGCCGACCAGTTGGCTGAAGGGGGATACAAAATTTTCCATATCAAGCAACTTAAATACAAGCATGTAAAATTCTTAGTGAACCGATGGCTACAAGAGCAAAAAGATCCGGGCACGATGAAAAATCGCATGACGGATTTACGTTGGGTCATGAAAAAGTTTGGAAAAACGGACGTGATTCCAACAGCCAATGCCGCCTTAAATATTCCGAATCGACGCTATGTTACGAATGAAGATAAGTCCATCAGTATTTCGGAAGGCGACTTATCAAGGATTACAGACCAAAATCTCAAGATGAGTCTTATTTTGCAACGTGAGTTTGGCTTGCGTCGTGAAGAATCGATTAAGATTCGCATTAATCAAGCTGTGGTGGGTGATGAGTTACGACTTAAAGGCTCATGGTGCAAGAACGGCCGACCGCGTACTATCAAAATCGAATACCCTGAGCAATGGCAAGCAATCGAACAAGTCAAAGCCTTTGTTGGCGCCAGTCAACGCGCATTAATCCCTTATAACAAAAAATATGTACAGCAAGAAAATACGTATCGCAATCAAACGGGCTATGCGGGTATTCACAAATTACATGGATTGCGCCATGCGTACGCCCAAAGGCGTTATCAGGACTTAACTGGCTGGCCGTGCGCTGCCAAGGGTGGGTTGCTCAAAAATGAGATGAATGATAATCAGTTGCGACTGGATAAAGCAGCACGTGAAATCCTAACGGCCGCCATGGGCCATGAACGCCTCGATGTTATTTCGGTCTATCTTGGAAGATAACTCATTGAAAAATAACAATAATATTGCTTCGTCGAGAGTGTTGTGTATAGTTGGCGTAATAATAGACGGCAAGGGTTTAAGTTATTTATTGACATATATATGTCAATAATGTTGACATAAAATATATAGATGATATAATTTTAACCACCGTACAGATAAACACCCTTTTAAATTTGAGGTACTAAGCGATGAATAAAAACAACGATACAGGTAATTTTGATCTATTAACACAAAAAGAAGCCGCTGCCATGATTCGTATGTCAGAATCATGGTTTGAGCGGCAGCGTTGGGAAAAGAAGGGAATACCCTATATTAAAATTGGAAGTCGAGTATTTTATGATAAGAAAGACTTGCTAACGTGGATAAAGAAGCAAAAACCCGTCCCTAACGACTAACAAAACCGAGAAATTCTTTTAGTTTTTGTTGCCCGATAACACGATTTCGGCATCCTTGCCCGCATCTAAGAGTGGTCGGCTAGTGTAATGTTTGATATCATAATCTCCCCTGATATTTGTATATTGAAATCAATAGATTAATGGAGATTTGCCTAATTATGGAGCAGCATAAGTTTTTATGGATCGCAATTGTAATGGTTATTGTGACCATTATGATTAACGTTGATTTTACTGCAGTTAACCTTTCTATTGCAACTATTTCACATTTGATGCACTCAAGACTTGCTGAAGTTCAGTGGATATTGAGTGGGTATATGGGGGCGTGGGCAGCCGGAGTGGTTTTGGGTGGTAAATTGTCTGATACCTATGGTTCCAAAAAGATTTTTCTCATTGGAGTCGCTTTGTTTACGCTTGCCTCAGCATTAGCTGGCCTATCTATTGCTGTTTGGTTTTTAATTTTATCTCGATGTATACAGGGATTTGGGGCAGCACTTTTTGTTCCATCTGCTTATGGGTTGATTTTTACTAATGTTGATAGTGCTAAACAAGGGCAAATGCTTGGTTTGTTAGGCGGCGCTGTAGGATTTGGGTTAGCTGTTGGACCAACTGTAGGGGGGATTATTCTTCATCTATTAAGTTGGCGATGGATTTTCTTTATTAATGTACCGTTTGGAATAATTGCATTAATGTTAATTTCTTCTAAAGCAACGCAACCTAAATTAGAGCAAGCTGGAAAAATTAACTGGTTTGCTGCAGTGTGTTTGATTGGAATTATCTTTCTCGGATTGTTTGATATTCAGAGCGTTAATCAGCACCAAGAATTTGAAATACGTTATTGGTTATCAGTCATTATTTGTCTGAGTTCTTTATTTATTTATGTGTTATGGCAATGGAATAGTGCTTCTCCTTTTATGCAATTTAGACTATTTCTTAAACGTGAATTTAGTGTTTCAGTTTTTCTATATATTATATTTCAACTTTGTTTTGCAGGCGTATTATTTGTAATGGCGCTTTATATGCAAAACGTTATGGGATTAACTGGATTAGAGGCGGGGTACGCATTTTTAGCAGTCACAATTATGTTTGGTTTATTGTCACCACTTAGTGGAAGACTAATGAAAAAAATATCGTTGCGACGCCTGTTAACGATTGGAATGGTTGCTTTATGCATTTCATGTTTTGGGCTTGGCATTTTAACGCGAAGTGATGAGTGGGTTATTTTACTTATTATGTTTCTAATATTTGGCTTTGGGTTAGGAATGACTTTCCCTGCACTAAATACAAGTATGATGAACTCTTTAACGCAGCAAGATATCGGTGTTGGTTCAGGAATTTTTACGATGTCTGGCGCTTTAGCTAACTCTATTAGTGTGAATGTTTCAGCATTATTGCTATCGCTATTTTCGATAGAAAAATTACATTTAATAATATCTGAAAAATTTTCTGCTCTATCTGAATCTAGAATTTCAAATTTAAAAGAAGCGTTGTTGTATGGTCATTATAAAAAATACATCATCACACACAATCAATCGAGTTTTTTAACTATGCTACATACCTCGTTTGTTTTTGCCAGTAGAAATATGATGTTGATTTATTTTGGGTTTGCTGTAGTAGGCCTTTTAGGCGCAGTCTTTCTTTTAAAGAAGGTTGAAGCTTAATACATGGAAGCTCTTTATGCTAGAAAGATTTAGAAAACACATTTGGCTTGATGACTTAGTAGAACAATCAAAAAAATATAATTTATGGTGGCACTTTGAGCTTTATGGCAAAGTTGATTATGAGAGATTGCAAAAATCATTATATGATATTCTATGTATAAATGAAGATTTAAATATTTATGTCTCTATAGCTGACGGTGAGGTGAGGGAAAGAATAGCGACGCCTAGCGTTAATTGTCTTGAGTATATTAATTTAGAAAATTTATCAAAGAGCGAAGCTGGCGCTAAAATTAGTGAAGCCATTCAGCAAGGTTTGAATATTGAAATTTATCCACTTTATAGATTTTATTTATTTAAGACGGAAAATGAGAAATATGAGTTTGTACTTTTATTTCATCATGGGGTGATGGATGGGTTTTCTTTGAGGGCGTTTGTTCAACAAATTTTTAAATCTTATGAAAATTCTTCTTGCTTAGAGAAAAGGCAATTTTCCTTTAGAGTGGGTGATCGATATACTCAGAAAACCAAGGATTTTTGGAATGATTATCTTAAAAATATAGAAATTAAGGCGCCTTTTCCACAGATTGAAGCCAGTGTATCCTATGGTAGCTTTCATTATTTTTCCATAGACTTAAGCCATATTAAAAACTTTATTGAAATTCATATTCCTAAAGCGACAATATTTAATGTCATATTATCTGCATACGCCGCATTTATTGCTAGATTATATATGCAAGATAATTTGATAATAACGTATCCAATAAATTTACGAGAAAAAAATAACAATGTTTTGGGGTGTTATATTAACAATATTCCGCAAAATTTTTTTATTGATCCAGCTCAAAATTTTAAACAGTTTGTAAATAATGTTATATCAGACAGAAAAGAAATAAAAAAATATCAGCAACTTCCTTTTTTTGATATTCTCAATGAGCTTAGAAATAAAACAGATAGAAAATATTTGAATTTAAAAAATCTGGCTATAGCTGAAACCTGTTTAAGGTATCGCGAGTTTGACTTGTCAGATCTTAAGGTCATTGCTAAGCAAGCTAAACATAATGAAGTTATTTATGATTTATTATTAGAATATGAGCTACTAGGCGATAGCTTGTTGTTTAGGTTGAATTATAGAAACTCTATTTTAAGTGACAAAGAAGCGGAATATTTTTGTAAGTCGTTTTCACTTTTTTTTCAGCATTGCTTAACCTCTCCCGATACATCACTTCAAAATCAAGTGATGCTTGACGAAAATACGAAAAATATTCTTTTTAAAAGATGGAAGACAGATGATGTTGGCTTTGGGGTATCTACTCTATGTGACTGCCTCGCTCAATCTTATAAAAGGGAGCCTGAAAAAACTGCTTTAGTATATAATGATGAAACTTTAACATATGGAGAGCTATACGAATTAGTAAATCAACTTTCTTTTCGTATTCATCATTATTTTTCTAAAGATAAAAACATTCAATATGTGCCTATTTGTGTTAGTAATCCGGTTAACCGTTTTGTCGCAACGTTAGCTGTATTAATGTCAGGATTTGCCTTTGTTCCTATAGAAATAGATCTTCCTGCCCAACGTATTCAAGCAATTTTAAAAGATTTAGATCTGAATTTTATATTGACCGAACATGATGATAAAGAAAGGTTTGCTAATGAAGAATTTGATCTTATTTTTCTGAGTGAGCTTTTGTCGAAGCCAGAAAGTGCTGAGTTACCTAAGGTTAAGCCTAAGCAAGTTGCTTATGTAATTTATACTTCTGGCTCTACGGGCAATCCAAAGGGTGTCGTAGTTACTCATGGGAATGCAATAAACACAATTGTAGATATTAATAAAAAATTTAACATAACCAATAACGATAAACATTTGCTAATCTCTTCAGTTGGATTTGACTTGTCTATTTATGACATGTTTGGTGGTTTGTTGGCAGGAAGTGAAATTGTATTATTAGATGATGAGCAACGCTATTCTCCAGATACATGGTTAGACAAGATTATTCAGCATAAGGTGACTGTTTGGAATTCAGTACCAACTTTGATTGAGCTTCTTATTAATTATCTTGAACAATCTAAACTTAATTTGGAAGTATTGTCTTCAATACGGTTATTTTTATTGAGTGGTGATTGGATTAGAGTTAACCTAATTAAACAGATTCAAGTAGGGTTAAAGAAAGCAAGAATTATTTCATTAGGCGGCGCAACAGAAGCGAGTATTTGGTCAAACTATCATGAAATTTTAGCATCAAAAAACTATAATTACTTTATTCCATATGGTAAGCCTTTAGCAAATCAGAGTTTATATATTTTAAATGATAACCTTGACCCTGTCATTCCAGGTGGAGTCGGCGAAATTTTTATTGGTGGAAAAGGCGTATCTCAAGGATATTTGTATAATAAACAGCTAACCAAACAGTCTTTTGTTAACCATCCAAATCTTGGTGTCAAATTGTATCGCACTGGCGATTTAGGATGCTTTCATAACGATGATTTTTATATTTTAGGTAGACGCGATGCACAAGTAAAAATTAATGGGTTTCGTGTTGAACTCGGTGATATTAATGCTCATCTTGAGAAACATCCTTGTATTGATAAAGCAGTTACACTTGTTGATAATAAATCTGGAAGTAAAAAACTTTTTGCTTACATGCAGATCTCTTCTTATGGAATGATATCTAAATCGGAAATAATAAGTTATTTAAAAGCTCAGTTACCACAATATATGCTACCAACGCATTTTTATTTGGTGGAAAGATTTCCTCTCCGAAAAAGCGGGAAGATAGATTTTGATAAGCTAATAGATAACGATTATGCTGAATTACATGACAGTGATATTGTACTCCATGATGCTTCAGACTTTATTTTGAGTACTTTAAGACAGATTTGGGCTAATTACCTTAATGAAAACATGGAAAATATAAATAGCCTTACCAATTTTTATGAGCTGGGTGGTGACTCTATTACAGCAATACAAATTGCGAGTGAGGCAAGAAGAAAAGGAATTAATTTTTCTGCCAAAGATTTATTAGCTTCTCAAACCATATATAATTTAAGAGATAAAATTAAAAAAAATGTATCTGAAGAAAGCTATAGTGGTAACGAACAGCTAAAATTATCAAATCTACAAATAGAGCTACTTACTTATAAATTATATAGCCCGTATTCTTCTGCATATCATATTACAACTAGTTTTCATCTTTTAGGAATACTATCTATACCAAAGTTGATAGATTCCTTAAAATCAGTTTTAGCATCACATGATACTTTGCATGCTAGATTTTATGAAGAAGATGGAAGAATAAATATCCTTAATTCAAATCAGTATGATATTAACACTATTGACTATACTAATATCGATTCTAAGGTGGTTGGAGAGAAAGTAGAAGATTTTATTAATCATCTGAATTCAACAATTGTAAAAAAAATAGAAGATATTAAGCTTTCTTTTTATCTAATAAAAATAAAAGAAGATGAGCATTATTTTGTTTTACGGTATCACCAAGTTATATTAGATGGCTGGAGCGTTTACCAGCTTGTAAATGAAATGATTAATCGCTGTGGCAGCGAAGTAACTAAATCTAATAATAAAACAAGAAAGCTATTTTCATCTTACGTTAGGCAACT
>Ga0066640_10001884_pt1 | contig 12601 bp, 13 predicted proteins | sample CryGeyCG2114_020_2_FD_59505 | JGI IMG/M metagenome (GOLD analysis project Ga0066640, IMG submission 59505) | Groundwater microbial communities from aquifer - Crystal Geyser CG11_big_fil_rev_8/21/14_0.20 | ecosystem: Environmental > Aquatic > Deep subsurface > Groundwater | place: USA: Utah... | reverse complement strand
CAACAAAATTTATGCTGATAACGGCAGAAAATTCTGCGGCGAAATCATTGGAGATTAATGTCAAAACCCATGCAACGGCGGAAACGGTGGTCAATCTTTCATCGGCAACGGAGTTGATAATCAGGAAGTCGGAAAATGTTTTGGATATCGCCTCATCGCTTGCCATGTCGCTGGGTGGAGCGGATGAAAGCTCCGTGCCGATGGCAGAGGATTATAAAGAGCAGATTATGGTAGCGGTGAATGAGCAGGCAGCCACAACCGGCAAGATTTCCGGCAAAATTCGCGCTGCGGCTGATGGCATCATCGCAAGCTGCAACGATATTGAGGCGATTTCCACCGCATCCATCAAGAACAAAGATGCCGCGCAAAATGTCCATGAATCTTCCCGCAAACTTGCCAAAGATGCAGAAAATTTATTTGCCGAATTCGAGAAGTTTCTAAACGAATTGGAAACTGCCAAAAATGAAGCGGCGGCTTAAGCCCTTGCAACTAGGCTGCGCACATTATCTTGCTGTGTTGGCATGTGATAAGGGTAGGTGATAGTTGATTCAAAAGCTTTCCAAGATTGCGGCAATGCCATGCGTGCCTTAGCGATTTCCCGTATATGAGTTGCGCCGCCTTTGACGGTATTCGCGCCATTATCTTCAAGTTCATCGAGTTCAAAATGAGCCTGAGCATAGTTAATTTCTTTCCTTAAGAATTCTCTTAAAGTCTTAGCATCACCCCTTGCATTAATATAAAACTCCGATTCTTCGTTTTTAATCCTTTTTCTGATGCCGATTTGAATTCTTGAGATACGCGATAATATTTTGATTGCAGCGTGTAGTTTTTCGCCGTCAACTCGGTCAGTAAGCCTATTTACTCCTTCATGCATCTTTTGCTCGGTTTCCAGAATTTGCTTCACACCTTGCACCACTTTTGCGGCGCGATGTCCGTGTATGGTTTTCTCTATTTTCTCGCCTTGCCCTTTTTTAGTGAAAGCTGCGGTTTTGCTCATTTCCGTTATAGCTTCAAATATAAGCTCATCAAAATCCGCATGAACTATTCCGGTTCTATCTTCATTGATAATCAGATGTTTCTCCTCTTTTCTTGCCATTAGGCTGAGAAACATCTTGCCGATTTTGCTCTGTATAGCTTTATGTTGATCTGTGGCGTTAGGGTATTTCTGGACTTTAATTATATAATCTCGGCATAAATCGTGGAAATCATGTATATCCAGTGCTAGCAGGTCAAATGCTCTTATGTTTTTGAATTCAGCTTCATCGCTTTCTGCCATATCTGCATAACCTTGTCTGAGTCTATCTCTCATATCTTTGCTTAGGTCTTCGGGTCGCATAGAATCAATTATTTCTGAGCCCTTGATATAATCCTTCAAAAAGCGGAAGACGCGATGGCGATATTTCTCCAGCATATCCAGTCTTTCGTGGATGTCATTGCCGCTGACACTCTCTTGCGTAATTGTATAATACGGCACATAAATGTCATCTATCAGGCGATAATCATTTTTGTCAATTAGGGTGTGGCGGGTGGTTCTATCATCGGTCTTTTTGCCTTCTCTGGAGGTTCTTACTCGCCATCTTCCCAGTGTGTCACTATCTTTATATCTCACATTATCGTTGGCAATCATTCCGCCGCCTGCATATTTATATCTTGCGGCGAAATCCTCGATATTGTTCATTGCCAGAATTTCATCAACTGATAGCGGGGAGAATTTCGGAGGCTTGGTCGGCGGTATTTCGGACATTATCTAATCGTGTATTATAAATTGCTAAGGTTTGTTTACCATGCCGCGCTTGCAATTTCCATATGTTTTTTGGCTAAAATAAAGGGCGCTTCTGTTGACAGGTGCGCCCAAAACCCCGCTGTAACGTAAATGTTATTGCGTCCTATTAGGCAGCAACAGCACCATCAACAATGAAGTTGTCGTTAGCAGCAACGATATTGTTATCGTTTGCATTTATCATTTTGACCTTTTTTTACAAGGAGCATCCTCCTTGGGCAAAGACTATTTCTTTATTACGTTTGTCGAAGCTGTGTCGGCCCCACCGGTTATAACCATCTCGAAAGAGCGTTTCCGAGCGCAGCGAGGCAAGCCCATTGAGGGCGATTAGCCTGCGCAGCTAAGGAACGCAAATTATAACTGGTGGAGCCGCTGGGTACTGCCCCCAGGTCCAAAGCGCTTATTCCAAACAGCGTTTATCGCCATAGTCCTAAGACAAGATGATTATACTATATATTTGCGCTAGTATCAAATAAATACTATCGGGGCTAAATTACCGTCCGCCGGAGATGATTCTTTCATTACCGCCATCTTGCTCTCTATCCGCAAATTTCTCCGGTTGTGGCAAGTTCCCTGAGGTTGCTCTATCTTCAGGCTGTATTGGATTTAACCCTAAATGCCCTCGCATATAATTTTGCAATGCATGAGCTTTCTGTAATGAAGGGTGATCCGGATTCAATGCGTGGTCTATAAGCAATACATGTTTTATACGGTTACCGAGAAATCTTTCGGCAACTGCAAGAAGTTGCGGTTTATCAATCAATCCATTTGCAACTTCTTTGGCTGGTGGAATCTCATCATCTTGAACTAATCTGACAAACTCCGGCAGGGCTGTGTTATCATCTTCCATTCTCACTTGATCACTTGCGTGGAGAATATCCCATGCCAAATCATCATGTCCGCCATGATATACGGCGCTATAGGCTGCATCTAAACTTCTAGGGCAACCATTAAGAATAGCTTCATGTGAAACCAGATCAATCAAGTTAAGCGCTCTGATGAAATCAGCACGGCCATTTTCAGCAGCAATTGTCAACATGTCTCTGTTGACCTCATATGCAAAAATAGAACTGTTAGTCTGATTCATTATTGCCGCAGCCAATTCTACATCTCCTTTCTCTGCAGATTCTCTGATTAAATTATGGAAATTGCTGCTCAGTGTATCAGTATCAGCAGAAGGACCTTTAATGTCCATTAACCCTAATAATTGCTTAAACATTTCCGGACGATTATGTTTGCGCGCTAGGGCTAGTAAATCTTGTACTAATTTTCCGTCTATTTCTAAAAACTGTTCATATACTTCGCCTTCACGGCGGTAGTCTACCCTTCCTCGGTTCTCTATCAGCAAGCCAAAATCATATGCAAATCCTCTTTTTACCGCTTCTTCGGCTAGTGTTTTTGCAATAGAAAATGGGTGTATAGTATCGGCGACAATCTGTTCAATGGCTGCCTGAATTTGCCTGCCTGTAACGTTAGGGGTTATTTTTAAAGTTTCTTCCACGTAAAAAATTTCTGCCGTTGCACCAGTTAAATTCATAATTGCCATCCGTTTAGTTAAATTAATTAATCTTGATATAACCTTAATATAGATTCACTTATTTTTGTCAATCCTTTTATGTTGACCTTTTCCCGCCATAATCCTATAAAAAAAACATGAACGTATCACAGAATAGAAAACAGGAAATTTCCAGCCAACAGGAAGAGTCATATCAAACCCGCCGTGTCACAGTTCCGGCGCTGGAGGAGATTCTTTTTGATGCATTGCCATTGCTTGACCACGGCTTCGTCCGCGTCATAGATTATATGGGAACGGATGAGTCAATCGTGCAAGCTGCCCGTGTTTCATACGGCAAGGGCACCAAGCAGGTGAATCAGGATAAGGGGCTGATTTATTATCTCATGCGCCACTGGCATTCTACCCCGTTTGAGATGTGTGAAATCAAGTTCCATATCAAATTGCCGATTTTTGTGGCACGCCAATGGATTCGCCATCGCACCGCAAATGTGAATGAATATTCGGCGCGTTATTCCATTCTCTCCAAAGAATTTTATATCCCGAAGCCCGAACATCTCGCAGCGCAAAGTAACGTCAATAATCAGGGGCGCGGCGATACGTTGAATGAGCAGGAAGCCGCAGAAGTTCTGGAATTGCTGAAAAATGATGCTGAGCAATGCTACTCACATTATCAGGAAATGTTGAATCTTGATGAGGCGGGAAATCCACGCGATGAAAGCAAAAGCGGTTTGGCGCGTGAGCTGGCACGGATGAATTTGAACCTTAATTATTATACTGAATGGTATTGGAAAATTGATCTGCATAACCTCATGCACTTCCTTCGTTTGCGGGCAGATTCCCACGCGCAATATGAAATCCGCGTTTATGCCGAGCTGATGACCGAGATTCTGGAAAAATGGTGTCCGATAACTGCGGGTGCATATAAGGAATATCGCGAGGGTGCAACCGCGCTTTCTAAAACCGGAACTGAGGCAGTGAAGCGTATGCTGGCAGGCGAAAAAGTTACGCAGGAAACCAGTGGTTTAACCAAGCGCGAATGGGGCGAGCTTTGCGCGAGCCTAAATATTGCTTCTGAATCTTAAAAATTACCTTGACTTAGTTAGTTGGTATTAATAAAAATCTGATATCAACATTAAAAACAGGTAAATATTATGACTGTATACACAACCGCTATTGAATTATCAGCCGCCATTAGGGATGGAAAAAGCCTTGCTGAAATTGAAGCTACTTGGCTCAGCCCAAATGCCATAAAAAGAATTCAAGCTGGGCCAAATAGATATTATGCCCCAGCTTATGAAAGAGCAAGACCATTAGGTGAGAAAAGAACATTTAGAGAAGAGCCTACTGATTATCACCCAATCGCGCTAGCTTTTGAAGCGGGTTGGCTACCGGAAGATGTAATTAAATTGGTGAGCCTAAACCCAAGCCAATTATTAACCGGAAATTTGCATAAAGCTGTGATGGAGTGGAAAGATCAGCCAGAAAAAGTGATTGAACTTGCCAAACTCAACCCAACAGCGATTGATGATACTTGCCTATGCGCTGCAATTGCAAACTGGGGCGATAAAGAAAAAGTTATAGAATTCGCTGCAACTGATGAAAATAAAGTAAACACAGCTATTAGCGCATTAAGCATGCAAGCCGCGGTTAATCATTGGTGGAAAGGAGAGGGTAATAGTCCAACAGTTATGAAATTATTATTCACGCACCCAGCGCCCGATGCTGTTGAATTTATACGGCTTGATAGTGGTGATTTTAAGGTTGGAAGTGAGGCAATAGACCAGCTAGTTGCTGCATCAAAAGACGTTGCGGAAAGAAAAGGTTTGAGGTTGGATGAAAACGGCATGATCAGCCGCAGCCAGAAAGCCCAAGGCATGTCTATGTCTGCTGCATAAAATAATCTTTATATTTATGCTGATACTGCTATAAATATCCACGATGGAATTTTTGAAAAATCTGGATGTTGAGGCGCTATATGACAGCTTTGTTGAAAAGGCAACATCGCTTGATTTGCTAATCCAGCTTGCCGCAATTATTCTTGCGCTTGTGGTCGGTTGGGGGATTTCGCGCATTACCGCACGGCGAATTGAGAATTATCGCGAAAGATATTTCAAAAAAACCTTCACCCTGACGATTTTTGATTCCCTCCAGCGCGTTGCCGTTCCTGCTATTGCCTGCGTTTTCCTGATATCCTTCAACATAATCGCAGCATTCATCAAGCAGCCCGCGCAAATCAGCACGATAGTTGTGAGTTTGCTGGCAGCATGGGTGGCGATTCGTTTTATCACCAGCTTTGCGAAATATAAGGTTCTGGCACGCTGGTTTGCATTTCTTGCATGGGGAATTGTTGCGCTCAACATCCTCGGCTATTTTGATTATGCGGTTGAGCAGCTTGATTCCATCGCTTTCAAAGTCGGTGAGAATTCCAGCATATCGGTGTTAGTAATAATTCAAGGTATAGTTTCGCTTTCCTTCTTCCTGTGGCTGGCAATTGCAGTTTCGCGCTTTCTCGAAAACCATTTGATGGATTCGGGCTTAACTCCTTCATTGCGCGTGTTATTCGCCAAAATCTTGCGCACAACATTGGTGGTGATTGCGATATTAGTTTCGCTCAACAGTTTCGGAATTGATTTAACCGCCTTTGCTGTATTCACCGGTGCATTGGGTGTTGGTTTGGGTTTTGGTTTGCAAAAAATAGTTTCCAATTTCATAAGCGGGATTATCCTGCTTATGGATAGGTCAATCAAACCCGGTGATGTGATTTCGGTTGATGATACATATGGCTGGGTCAATAAGCTTTCGTCACGCTATGTTTCGGTGATTACCCGCGATAATAAAGAGCATCTGATTCCCAATGAATTGCTGATAACCGAGAAGGTGGAGAATTGGTCATATTCCGATAAGAATGTGCGCTTGCGGATTCCGTTCGGCGTTTCCTATAATTCCGATATGCATGAGGTGCGGCGGCTGGTGCTGGAGGCCGTTGGTGATTTGCCGCGTATTCTCAAAAAGCCTAAGCCGGTATGTTTGATGACGGGTTTTGGCGACAGCTCGGTAGATTTTGAATTGCGCGTTTGGATTGATACCCCCGCCGATGGGGTGCGAAATATGATGAGTGTAGTATATTTTGCAATTTGGGATGCGTTTAAGGCGAATAACATCGAAATTCCATATCCGCAGCGCGATGTTTATATCAAAGAGCAACCTGCTAATAAAAAGCCGGAGCAAAAAGCTGTAGTAAAGAAATCCACTGCCAATAAAAAGAAATAATCAAAATGAGAATTATTTTGCAATGTTAAGTATACTTAACTAGCGTAACATCAGTGTAACAAAGATTAGTTATAATATTAGCAGTGATTTAATAATTGGGTGATGAATATGGCCGAGCCAGATATATATGCAGTAGCTCAAACTCTCATAAAGGAAAACCCTTATTCTCCACCGCAGAATGGCCCTACAGAGCCATATTGGCATCTAGGCGTGGATAAAACCAGTGAGATTAACACTTATGTGGGCGACCCTTGGGTTTACCAATTGAACTTTAATGAAACAAAACCTACTCACGTTGACCTTAGGAAGGCTTGGACCAGCTATCGTGATGATGATACCGTCAAAGGCTATTTTTTTACTTACCAGAAATATCCCGGATTAGACGTAAATATTTTTGGTGGGGCGAGCCTCGACTGCTTGATAGGCCCTGATAATCCAACGATGTTTCTTGGCGCTTCCCACCGTTTAGATATACGGCCAAATCATCTAAAACTTCCCGATGGAAAACTAATATATGTAAATGGTGAAGACCCGCTCAATCCGATTTATGATGGCAAGCCTGATACAAAGCAGGTATATAACATAAATAACATGCCGAATGATTCTTTGGGAGATAGCTTCATGTCACTGCCGAGCAGTACAAACTCGCGCCCTAAGCATGATATTCTTTGCATGGATTATGGGCATGGCTTTGAAGCGGCAGCTATAACCACGCTATATGCAACAAATACAACGAATTTTTATCAGCCCCATATAGTTCAGGTCGCTGTTGGTGATAATGATCAGGCTATGGGCGGCCCGCATAATGATTATATTGATCTAGGACCGGGAAATGATGAAGCCTATGGCGGTTCGCATCATGATATTATAGCCGGAGGGCCGGGGAATGACAGTTTGCAAGGAGATTGCATTGATGGAGTTGCGCCCGGATATCTTAGTATAGGTACAGAATACGGTTTTTATAAAACAAATGACGTCTCGCATTTTGAAGTAGGTAGAAACCCGCTTTATATGGCAATTAGACCAGGCAATGACGTGCTTCTTGGCGGTGATGGTAATGACAGATTATTCGGTGAGCAAGGAAATGATATCTCCGATGGCGGGCAGGGAAGTGACCAGCTATACGACTCTGTTGGAAATGATGTGCTGATAGGAGGGAATGAATATGCGTTATATGAGAATTTGCTTTCCGGCTCACCAATATATAATTCGCCTAATCCTGTTTATGCTATTACCGATGCCAAAATAGGTAATCACAACCTCCCCGGATCGACCCCATTGCAATCAACCGATACAATCATCGTTCATGCCGGACAAGTTCCCGCGCAAGGTGAAACCGTAGAAACTAATACTATTGTGGGTGTGTTGCCTGCATCAACCGCAACTAAGTTCTATAATGTGTTATCCGATTTTATCCAAAACCATGAAACTATGAAATCCACCAGATATGGAAATATCAGCCTTGAGCAGGCAGGTTATGACCCAACTGTAATGATGCGTGGACTTGGACTGAGAGGTAATAATACTGAGTTGCCCGATGTTTATAAATATGTAGATGGTAAGAGATTCGCCAAATATGATAAGAGGGTTTCTTTTGGCTCATTGCCCGATGATTCCTTCGTTGAAATTAAAATTACCGATAAAGAAAAAGGCATAGGGATTGTAAGAATTTACAATGTGCAAGTTAATGGTGAAGTGCGCACGCCTAATGTAATGACCAATAGGTATGAGATATACGGCATATCGCGTTTTGATTTTAGGCAAGGGTTAAACTATGATTCGAGTTCATACAAGAATGATGGTGATGGCAAGACTAAAATCACTACTGGGCTAATGAATGAGAACCAGCCATTGTTGATTGATATGGAAACCCACAGAGCATATTATTATTCTAGCTCTGCCGATTTGGATTTGAACAGGTCGGAGGGACTGGCCTCTGCAACTTCCATAGACCAGATGGACGCTCATGGAAATTTAGCAGAAACAAAATCTATTGCCGATAAGCTATCACCTGATGCGCAGGGAGAAGCCGCAAAGATTATTGCAGGGCTGCGCGATGGAAACTTGGCCGAAGATTACGCCGTTTTGCAACCAAAAGATATTAGGAATAATGATTTAAGCAAAAAAGCCGAAGAAGCAGAGATTATGGTATAATTGCCGTATTTCTATTACCTAATTTTTTCATCATCATCGAGTAATCCACCTAATTCACGACCACCCAAAATATGCACATGGAAATGCGCTACAGATTGCGAGGCATCCGCGCCGTGGTTTGTAATCAGGCGATAACCATTCTCCACCAAACCTAAATCGGCGGCTATTTTCTGAACTTTGGCGAAGAAATTTGCAACTTTATCAGCCCCGCTTTTGGCGAAATCATCAAATGATACAAAATCGCCTTTTGGCACAACCAAAACATGCACAGGCGCAGCTTTTGAGATATCTTCAAATGCCAGCACATCATCATCTTCATAAATTTTCGCAGCAGGAATCTCGCCTCTAATTATCTTCGCAAAAATATTTTCTTTGTCATAAGCCATAAATCCATAATGCCAACATTATGATTTTTGTCAATGCGCTCTCTAGATGATTTTTTAACCAATATCTGCTATAATTATCCTATGGCTAAAGCTCCAAGCGATTATGCAAAATGGAATCCGGGTTTGAAAAACGGTGAGAAAAAGCTTGCCTCAATTCTCAAAACTTTACCCGCGAATGAGCAGGCGGATATCAGCTCTATAGTCAAATTATTTGAAAACCCGTCCTCGCCGGTTGCTTTGCCCGGTGCGGTTTCGCTGGAGCGCCATGATTGCATTCATATTATGCTCGGGCGTGGGCTTTTGCCGCAGGATGAGGCTTTTGTGATTGGCTTCACCATGGGCACGGCCAAGCATATCACGGGTTTTGAGGAATCAATTTTCAAGAAAGCCTCGATGTATTTATATCCAAAGCAATATCGCTTCAGCAAAAATAATCTGATAGCGTTTGAACTTGGTTTGCGCTACGGCAAGGCGTGCAAAGTGACGGAAATATACGAATTCCCGTTTGAGGAATATGAGCAGGAGAAAATCAGCGTGATTCGGCGCAAATTGGGGGTGAGCCTGCATGAGCTCCGCCAAATTTATCGAGCTGAAAAATTATTATTGCCAAATACGCGATGCAGCAAACGCCTTCCAGTTTAGAGGGGCAGGGATTTGGGGAGGACATCCCGTATACACTAAGCGATTTTGCAAAACTTGTTGAAGTCCGGACGTGGGCTGCGCGGGTGCAATTTGCTTGAATCGCCATAGCCGATATTTATCAGGAAATTTGATTTCCATTTAGTGCCGTCTAAAAACTCCGCATCCACCCCATCATTATTAAACCCGCTCATCGGGCCGCAATCCAAGCCAACTGCGCGGCAGGCGAGAATGAAATATGCGCCTTGCAAACTGCCATTTCTAAACGCGGTTTGCTTTATTGCTTCCTCATTTCCCTCAAACCAGCTTTTTGCATCAGCATGCGGGAAAAGCCACGGCAGTTCGTTATAAAATTCCATATCATGTGCGATGATAGCGCAAACCGGAGCTTGCATAGTTTTCTCAACATTTCCTTCTGCCAGATGCGGTTTAAGCCTCGCCTTTGCTTCATCAGATTTCACAAAAACAATTCGCATCGGTTGGCAATTTGCCGAAGTCGGCGCAATTTTCGCCAAATCATAAGCTTTTTGCAAAAGCTCGTCCGGTACATCTTTTTCGAGCCATGCGCTATGCGTTCTGGCATCGTTGAAAATTACGTCCAAAGCTTGTTGATTAATCTCTGTCATTATCTCTTTTCATCCTACGTTTTTGCAATTCATAAATAACTTCATCAAGCGTAACATCGGCTTCCGCCAACAGCACGAAGAGGTGGAACATCAAATCGGCAGATTCATCAATCAGCTCTTTTTTATCGCCTTTCATTGCGGCAATTACGGTTTCCACCGCTTCTTCGCCAACTTTTTGAGCGATGCGTGAGCGCCCTTTTTTGAACAGGGCAGCAGTGTATGAATTATTCATGCCAGAGTCTTTGCGTTCTCTGACTAGCTCATATAATTCTTTCAATAATGCATCAAATTCACTCATGCAGCCAATCTAACAGGAATATTTCTTTCTGCCATATATTTTTTTACCTCATCAATCGTATATTCACCAAAATGAAAAATTGAGGCTGCGAGTAGGGCGGTTGCTCCGGCTTCTGCGCCTTCCACGAAATGTTTTGGTTCACCAACACCGCCGGATGCAATCACCGGAATTTCCACCGCCGCGCAAACTGCTTTTGTGAGTTTTACGTCAAATCCCTGTTTTGTGCCGTCCCTATCCATTGAGGTCAGCAGAATCTCGCCACAGCCATAATCGGCCATTTTTTCTGCCCATTCGATTGTGTTTATTCCGGTGGGTTTTCTGCCGCCATGGGTGAATATTTCCGGTGCATCGCCATTCCATTTGGAGTCTATGGCAACGACAATGCATTGATTGCCGAATTTCTCCGAGGCTTTTTTGACAAACTCCGGCTCATAAACTGCGGCAGAATTTATCGAAACCTTGTCCGCTCCGGCGCGCAGCAAATTGCGGATATCATCCAATGTGCGCACGCCACCGCCCACTGTCATCGGCATGAAGCATTCAGAGGCCACGGCGGAGATGATGTCATATAATATCCCACGATTTTCATGCGTGGCGGTGATGTCCAGAAAACATAGCTCATCCGCACCCTGTGCCTCATAGGCTTTTGCCTGTTCGACAGGGTCGCCCGCATCGCGTAATTCGAGAAAGTTCACGCCTTTTACAACGCGCCCGTCTTTTACGTCAAGGCAGGGGATGATTCTGGTTTTCAGCATTTTGAGATATTATTTGATAATATTATTGATTACAAATTATTCAATTCTTCGGCGGTGAAAATATTGTCATAAAGCGCGCGGCCAATCACCACGCCTTCAAGCTTGCCGCTTTCCTTGAGTTCTTTTACGTCATCAAGGCAAGCAACACCGCCCGATGCGATTACGGGGATATTCACGGAATCGGCAAGTGTGATTGTTTCTTCCAGATTCACGCCTTCCATCACGCCGTCACGGGCGATATCGGTATAAATAATTGCTGCAACGCCGGAATCTTCAAATGATTTTGCCAAATCCACGGCTTTGGTTTCGGAGGTTTTGAGCCAGCCATGAGTTGCTACTTTTCCACCTTTTGCATCAATTCCGATGGCAATTTTGTTGGGATATAATTTGCATAATTCTTTGACAACACTTGGCTTTTCTAATGCTAATGTCCCCAAAATTACGCGGCTAACCCCCGCCTCAATCCAAGCTTCTGCGGTTTTGATATCGCGCACACCGCCGCCAAGCTGCACTGGAACATTCACGGCGCGAATGATTTTTGAAACGGAATAAATATTCTTTGGTTTACCTTCGATTGCGCCGTTCAAATCAACAACATGTATCCATTTAAAGCCTGAATCTTGCCATTTTTTGGCTTGCTCAACAGGGCTGGTAGAAAACACGGTTTCCTCATCCATTCTGCCCTGAATCAGACGCACGCAGTTGCCGTCTTTTAAATCAATTGCCGGATAAATTATCATACTAAATCCTTATAATAAAAATAACCTGTGACGAATTGCCCGTCCACCATTTCATATTTATCAAGCTCGCCCCATTTGTTGAAGCCATAGCTCTCATAAAGTTTGACTGCGGCTTCCTGAGTGGCGCGTACTTCGAGTTTTAAAATCCTGAATTTATCTTTGCGTGCTTCTTCCTCAACGGCAGCGAGCAGCATTTTTGCCAAACCATGACCGCGCGCCCAAGGTGCTACGAAATGCTCATGTGCGGAAGCGGCAAAGCTCTGCGATTGCTTGTTCCCCGGCGGTGTGATGAATTGAACTGCGCCGGCAATAACTCCGTCCAGCCTGCCAACGAAAATTTCACGATTCGGGACGAGCAACAATCCCTTCCAATATGCTTCAATCTTTTCACGGCTGGGGGCTTTTAGCCAGTTAAAACCAACCGAAAAACCGAGCCC
>Ga0066640_10001880_pt1 | contig 12608 bp, 11 predicted proteins | sample CryGeyCG2114_020_2_FD_59505 | JGI IMG/M metagenome (GOLD analysis project Ga0066640, IMG submission 59505) | Groundwater microbial communities from aquifer - Crystal Geyser CG11_big_fil_rev_8/21/14_0.20 | ecosystem: Environmental > Aquatic > Deep subsurface > Groundwater | place: USA: Utah... | reverse complement strand
CAAATGAAAAATCATTCTTCCATTGCGTCCAACTGACATGCGAATACAGTATCTTCCCATCATCTGTGGACATTGTAAAGAAGCTATTATCCTCTAATGATTGGTTTCCCCAGTGATACCCTCTTACCATCCCTTGTACCTGCGTAAGATTGCCCAAGAACCAACATCCAAGGTCCACGATATGAACCCCTTGATCCATTAATTCGCCACCTCCAGACAACTTAACATCTCCGCGCCATTCTTCATCATATCCTTTCCTCCCACCATGGCCGTAGTGGCATCTGATATAATATAGCTTACCCAAAATTCCCTCATCACAAATTTCTTTGGCTTTCCATATGTGTGGGAAATGCCTATGATTAAACCCTGTCTTAAGAACAATCCCGCCTTTATTTGCCGACAAAATCATCTTTTCGGCATCGTCTATGGATATCGTGAGAGGTTTCTCACAAAGAACATGTTTCTTACACTCGGCGGCCGCAATAGACACCGGAGCATGAAGATAATTTGGAGTTGTTACAATGATGGCGTCAACGCCATGAGATCTTACAACCTCGGCCCAGTCAGTAGTAACATGGTGTGCATGTAACTCCGAACTAAGTTTATTTGCAGCTTCGATATTTATGTCTGCGATCCATTCAATATTCGTATCGCCATCGACTAAGGCCGCAAGACCTCTTTTTTTGCCTATCAAACCCGCTCCGATGATTCCAACATTCAATTTATTCATATTAATTCCTTTTAAAGTTCTTATCGTCGATCCTGCGTAGAGTTGCAAAGTCAATATCGGTTCTTAATTTGTTCGAAAATGATTCATCTTTCCAATTATCCCAGGGAGCGCTAATAAACTTTCCGGTAATTCCATCTGATCCTGAAGACATAAGAAAGACGATCAGTTCGGCAGCTTTTTCTGGAGGAACCCCACCATCCTTTAGAACATCCATTGTTTTGGAAAGGAATTCCTTTCCCGCATTTTCCCCTACGCTCAAGGTCTGCTGATGCAACCTGGTAACTACAAACCCCGGTGCAACTGCGTTGACATCGATATTATCTTTGATAAGTTCTTGTGCGATATTCTCTGTGAAACGGACAACCGCTGCCTTACTCGAAGCGTATGCAGAATAATTGGGAAATGGAGAAGCTGCCCCACCACCCGAGAAGTTCACGATCTTAGACCTCTTAGCTTTCTTTAGCAAAGGAATGAAATAATGGCACATATAAAATGTTCCCATAAAATTGATGTTAATTGTAGACACAAACGCCTCAGGATCTATATCGTCAATTTTCCCAATAGGACCATATATGCCAGCGCAATTTACCAGTCCATCGATGACATTATACTTATCGTCAAGGATCTGGGCACATTTTTTAACATCATCAGACCTACTAACATCTAAACGGTGGTAATTGTGGACTTGTCCTTTAGAACACTCTAACTCACTGACCACCTTTGCCAGATCTTTTTCATTACGTGAGATTATAGTTAAACTGGCTCCCTCTTTGGCGCAGCACTTCGCAACAGCTAGGCCTATACCCATACTGCCACCAGTAATCACTATTCTCTTACCTTGTAGCATTGTCATCTCAGACCTCAAGGGAAATACCAACACCGTGATATATAAATCCGCTATCGGGCAGGTTGTTATTCAATAGAAAGTTCTTCGCATCGAATAAATTAGGTTCTCTGACTAAACTTCGTCCCTTTTTCCAATCATACTCTTTAAATTCACTCCATTCTGTAAGCAAAACGACCAGATCTGCGTCCTTCAGCGCCTTATCGATTGAATCCTCGATGGTCATTTTGATCCCTGCTCTTAGCTCATTCCAATTGGCTTTAGGGTCATAGACCTTTACATTAGCTCCGGCCGATGAAAGAAGTTCAACAATCTCTAGGGGAATGCTCCTTCTTAAAGTGCTTGTACCAGGCTTATATGTCACGCCTAGAACCGAAATATTCTTCTCATTTAGATCGCCACCAACGATCTTTCTAGCTTTTTGAATAATAAAATTCTTTCTTTTATGATTGAATTCTAAAATATCTTCGTAAAGCGACGAACATTGATAATGATCCCTATTCAACTTCGTTAAAACGCGCAGATCTCTTCCAAGCGTCCCGCCTGAGAAACCAATTCCTGGCGATAGATAGGCCTTTTGCCCGATTCGTTCATCCGACTTAACCCCCTTGACAACATCAATGATGTTCGCGCCTGAGACCTCACATAGGTTTGCAAGCTGGTCAGCAAAAACAACTGAATTCGCAAGGAATGAATTTATACCATGTTTGGTCATTTCAGAACTAGACAAATTCATTGTAATAATATCCGCATCGATGGAACTGAATAATTCAGTTGCCATGTTCTTTGCTTTCTCCGTTTCAGAACCTATTATAATTCTACCGGGGCGAAAATAACAATCTATGGCAGAACCCAGCCTTAAGTTCTCAGGAGAACAAACAAGCTCTAGATCGGCGTTCTGACCTTTAAGAATATCTCTAAAATCCCTGCAAGTACCAACCGGCGTCTGCGAACTGACTATAACAAGCGCATCCTTTTTGAGGGTTCCAGCTACATCAATGATCGCTTTCCTAAGCTGGGTTATATCGCACTCATCATTGTCTGAAACGGGCGTATCAAAGGCGACAAAGACATAGTCACAATTTTGAAGATCAGAAATATTGCTAGAGAACGCCAATCTATCTGCCGACATCGCCGATCCTATCAGTTCAGCTAAACCCGGCTCGTAGATCGGAGGCTTATTTTCATTCAAATCATTAATTGTCTTTACAGAATAATCAAATCCGACCACTTTGTAGCCTAGCTTTGCCCAGGTTGCACTCAGAACACAACCCAAATGCCACAAACCGATCACGCCAATGTTCTTCATAACACCTCTTTCATTACATTTTTTTGAATATAAGACACCATAGATCCGAGCCCTTCTTGAATTTCTATCTTTGGATACCAACCCAAGGACCCTGCAAGTGAAATGTCCGCAAGCGTGTCCTGAGCTTCTCCCGGCATGTCTGGCTTATATACAGGTAAATGCTTGATTTTTAATAGCTCGCTAACGAAATGATATATCTCGTTAACAGAATAATTCTTTCCGGAACCAATATTGAAAACTTTTCCATCGGTGCGCTGGTCTTTCATACATTGTAAATGGAAATCATTAACATCGTCAACGTGAATGAAATCACGACGTTTTTCGCCTGTTCCGTAGATTGTGGGACTTTGTCCTTTTAATAATTTTATTATAAAGGCGCTCATCACTGGAGGTATCGTCCTTCTATAATCCTGCCTAGGACCGTAAACACAAAAGTAACGAAGAGCTGTAGTATTCAAGCTGCAGAACCTTGCATACGCATCGGCAAAATGCATACCGCAGAGCTTACTGATCGCATAGAAACTTTTAGGACTCACTTCGTTTTCCGAAGTGGGCAGGACCGTACTACCCTCATAAATAGCCGAGGACTCGGCATAGATAACCTTTTTAACTTTTGCTTTCCTCGCCGCCTCGAAAACGTTGACCGTCCCTGTAACATTTACATCAGCTGTTTCGACAGGATCATTTTGACAATCGCTTATACAATTCTTTGCCGCTAGGTGGAACACATAGTCAACTCCCTCGAATAGATGATAGATATCTTTGGATCGGATATCGCTCTCATGGAACTCGACACCATTTGATACTTGTTCACGAACTCCATAGGCAAGGTTATCGATACCAATAACTTGATACCCGTTGGATAATAACCTGTCGGCGAGGTTACTACCTATAAAACCGGCAATTCCAGTGATTAATATTTTAGTGTCCATTGATTGACATGAACCTACAGATCAGTTCTTACGTAATTCACTGTTTTAGCCAATCCTTCATCAAAAGAAACAGCAGGCGTCCACCCACGCGCCATTTTAATTTTATCGTATGATAAAAGGCTTCGGCTGACCTCTCCGCTTTTAGCCGGGCCATGGACCGGCATTTTATTATAATCTAGGATCTTTCTCAATTTATCAAAAATAGCGTTAACACTAGTGCCAACACCGGTGCCTAAGTTATATATAGTATTATCGGTCCTTTCGGTGGCCAATAGGTTACCCTTTACGACATCATCGATGAAAACATAATCACGGATCTGCTCACCATCACCATTAATAATAATGTCCTGACCTGTGATCATTTTTTTTGCAAAAATAGAAACGACCCCGGCTTCTCCAAACGGATTTTGCCTTGGTCCATAAACATTGGGATATCTAAAGATAGTATAGTTAATGCCATATAACTGTCTATATGTCTGCAAATAGATCTCATAACATGCTTTACTCGCTCCATAGGGATCTCGCGGTTGCATCGGATGTTCTTCGGTCGTCGGAACATATTGTGGTTCTCCGTAAACACACCCCCCGCTTGAAGAATAAATTATACCCTTCACATTATTCTTGCGACAACACTCCAGAATATTGATGCCTCCTACCACATTGACGTCTGCATACTCCATGGGTCTCTCGATAGAGGCCCGGACATCTCCCCTGGCCGCCTGATGATTAACAAATTCGATCTTATGTTCTTTGAATACAGACTCAAGCTTAGAGTCCCTTATATCCATCTCAAGAAAGACAACTGCTTTATTAAGATTCGATTTCCTGCCGGTGGAAAGATCGTCAATAACAACCACCTTGTGGCCAAGTTTTATGTATGCATCGACTATATTCGAAGCTATAAAACCAGCGCCGCCTGTTACCAAAATATTCATATTATCCCCTTTCTTAGGAATTTCTCAACGCAAACCTATAAAATACCCTTTTGATCGATACAGGAAACATAAAAACCAATGAACGAACGATAGTGCTGAAGACGAATAGCCATAAATTAGTAAAACCTATATCATAAAAATATTTTTGTAAAACATAAGTGTTCTTAATATACTGTATGCCTCCCCTCCGCGCATACATATCACTCCCGGTACGGACATAGACCAAATTCTCCTGAATATTATAGAATTTACACCCACATTTTAACATTCTCGCCCAAAGATGGTAATCCTCGGCTCCAGAACAATCTTGATAACCTCCAGCCATCATCACAGAAGATCTTCTAAACATTACTGTAACGTGATTAACAGGTGACCTGAACAACCCCAGCCTGTATATCTCGGACATATGCTCGGGAACTTTACGGAGCAAACAGTCTTCATCCAATGAGCTTGAGAACTCAGCTATCCACCCACCGACGATATCAACATCGGGGTTTCTTTGCAAATGAACAATTTGTTTTTCAAATCTCTGTTTATCACAGATGTCATCTGCATCCATTCTTGCAACAAATTCATATCTACATTTTTCTAAACCAACCTTCAGAGCCATTCCTAGGCCACCATTAACAGGTAATTCAACAATACAAAAGAGATCATACATCTTTTTCTTCCATTCATTGATAATGACATCAAGCTCTGGGGTAAGACGCCCATCCTTGACGATTACGACTTGGGATGGACCGACTGTCTGCTCAATAATGCTGGACAGAGCCAGGTAAAGATGTGCTGGATTGGCCTTGTAGTAGACCGACATTAACACTGAAAAATCAAATTTTCTTCCTTCTGGGATCATATTAGGATGTTACAGAAAATATCGTTCAAATGGTTTAATGAACCTTCTGACGAATGATTTACCCAATTTGTAGCGCCATGGTAGTGGAATCCTATAAACAAGATCCTGGATTCGTGAGACATTAAGTTCCTCTCTGAGTTCTTTCATGTTATTCTCATCATAAAGGCGAGGATGCAATGATCTTATTTGAGCTATTAGCCGTTTGTATTTTCCTTTGTCCCGCGTCCACATACTGCCACTATGTCTATGATACATGAACATGATCTCATCTATCTTCTCAAAGGCAAATCCACTTTCAATAAGCTTGATCCAATACTCCCAATCCTCAAAACCCTTCATTTCTTCCGTGTATCCACCAACAACCTCCCATGCAGATCTGCGGAACATAGAACAAACACAGAGATAATTATTCCACAATAGCCGATAACGATTGAATCTTCCGGTACGAACCACCCTGTCTTCGTCCCCAAAGACCATATAATCACCGTAAACCATTGCAATATTGGGTTTGTTTTCAAGTTCTCTTACAGAGCGCTCCAGACATATAGAGGTGATCTGGTCGTCAGAATCTAAAGGCAGGATATACTTCCCCTTTGAGAGGTTGATCCCAAAGTTTCTTGCTGCTGGAAGTCCCCCATTTTTCTTATGAACAACTCTGATCTTCGAATGATCGATATTACCCAATATATCTAATGTCCTTTTATCGGTCGACCCGTCATTTACAATGATCATTTCATAATTACCATAGGGCTGATCCAGGACCGAATTTATCGGCAAATGAATGAAATGCGCGTCGTTGTAACAAGGTGTAATAATTGAAACAAGAGGATTATTCGTCATTGAACCACCGCAGGTTTTAATATGATCTTATTATCATCTTCAACGGCTGTAACTTCTTTGCACTTAACATCAAGAAAACCTGTCAGGACGATCAGTGGAAGGATAGGATATAGCGGAAAAAGGTAACGATGATGAATGAACGCCGTGACAGCCACGATGAATGTATACGAAAAGAAAAGATCCAGAAGAATTGGCTTTATACATTTCTTTTTTAAGAAAAGGGCGCGCCCAATTACCACGGTCAAGATAAAAGACATGAATGAGGACATGGTAGTAAGGGTCCCAATTATGTTATCCTGATCTTTAAAGAAGCGTAAGGGTGAAAGGTCGGCAAACGCGCTAATAATGAGTTTCGGAACATAGACTATAAGATATCCAAAAGGATAGGATTGGATCGAATTCATCATAACTGCCAGACCAATGGACTTCTCATCCTGCCCCTCGACCAATAGATCGATCATCCCGGATGGCATAACATAGGGGATAGCAAGAGAAATAACGATTAGATAAAGAAGCCTGTTAATTTTGATACTACTCATAACAAGAAATAGAACACCTATAGCAAAGTAAACATCTCTTATAAGGAAACTTAAAATAGTTATCACTAGATACCGCACATATGAACGCTCTAATCTATATCGTAAAAACGCACTCACAATGAAGAGTCCCCATATTTCTTTACTTACATTCGCCAAGCCAACAATAATGAGAGGGTTCATTAATAATAGAAATAGAAAGATATGATACCGATGGGAACCGAACGATTTGAAAATGATCTCATAGTTCCGTAATGTAGCGAACAAAATAAAAAGATTCAGCATAAGAACTACATATTCCCAATTATCATCATTAATCAGCTTGGCCATGAATACGGTTGCCGCCATACCCAAAAGATTCGAAGTACCAAGCGAGTGAAAGAGTTCGTCGGGGCTGGCCATATCAATGATAGTTTCTTCGGTAGAGTGATCATTATAAGTATCGCTATCCCCGCTATAAACATACAGATCGTTATATCCCAACTTGTTAGTCAATACCAAGTTCGTAAGGTAATAGTACCCGCAGATTGCAAAAAGAACCATGAAGAAAATATTATAATAATGTTTACTGTTGATATTCACGTTTTTGGAGCGCAGTAGCTGTGAATGTTTGAAATAAATTATTGAACCGCTTATACCATGTATGATCCTGTATCGCCCTTGCAAAGCCTGCCTTTGCTATAGTCTCTCGCTCAACTTCCTTTTGCAGATAATATTGAACTTTTGCTACGCAGTCGTCTATTGACCGATAAACAACTATTTCCTCGCCCACCTTATACAATTCTCTCAGATCTGTATTATCATGCGTAAGGTAAAGACTTCCGCTCATAGGAGCGTCAAAGTCTCGCATTTTTAGCGCATACATATCATCACAATAGGACACAGTGCCAACTCCCAGAATGATCTTGGATTGCGCAAACAACTTGGGAACATCCTCCATAGGAAGCACCCCATTTCCCCAACCGGAACCATACGCTGCTACATTGACACCTTGATCCCTCAACTTATTGACAATTTTCTCTCTAATTCCATAACGACGCCCTACAAAAGAGACATCATATTTCTTCTGTAACTCGGGCATCGGATGAAAGAGCTGTGGATCACTAGCTTCAGGAAAAAATAACGCCGGACAGCCTTCCTTTAAATACCACGACACGGCCTCCGGAGTTGACGTTAAAGCAAGGTCAATGTGCGGAATAAGACCGAATGTTCCCAATCTCCCATTAACCTTATGATCTCCCCAATAGCCCTGACGATCATCCATAGCAATATTTACGATCAACACACCATATTCTTCGCGTATCTTACTCAGGACCTCGCCATCCATCCAACCCGCCCACATCTGACCAATCACAATATCAGGCATTTTTGACCGACTATTCGCTTCAGATATCAACTGCCATAGGCGTTTACTATTTAATTTTTTGATGTTTTCGCCGCATTTTGTCGTAACATTATAGACCGCATTCGAAAGATACTGACCATACTTACCATTTTCCTTAGTAAAGTAAGTTAATTCGCCTATTTTCCCAAGTGCCTGCAATATACCACTCGAATCCTGTAAATAATCAGTTCCTATATATATAATTCGCATAGGTCTATTAATGTTAGCTATTCTGGTTAAAGTATGTCTACTTCGACAAGATAACAGATCTTGACATGTATCTATCTCCCTTTTATCCGAATAATGAGATATTGTCTTATTATAGGCGCCCATGATCCTCCTGCCCATAATTTTTCCCAATATTCCAGAGATGGGTCCGCACTTTCTTATTTCTCTATAGATGATCTCGATCATGAGGTGGTATTGAACTCAGAATTAAAACAAATATTGTATCGAATCTTTATGAATATCAGGTAAATAACAAAGATAATTCAAATAGTCAGGAAATTCGCCCACCGGCAAAGTCGATGACAGATCAACTTGTCTGGGTCCTTCCCTTCCCAAATATATGAATTGATAACCCGCCAACTCATTCAAATAATTAAATAGTTGTATTGGAACGTATCCGAAATCTTTTGTCCACTTCTCAAATAGTTCAAGAAATATGACTGGAGGCCGTTTGCTTTTAAACAAAGCTTTGGCGCCTTTCATAACCAACAGCTCTGCACCTTCAACATCACATTTTATGAAAGCAACTCTCTTGATGCCATTTTGGGATATGTAATTATCAATAGTGTCACATTTTACCTTATCCACCACATCAAACTGCATATCCCCAATCTGCGTGCCACATTCCGGATCATCATGCTTTTTAAATGAGGCCCTAGTATAATCTGAGGAAGGTACGAACATTTTCACAAGACCTTCATTATCGCCTAGCGCAATGTTATTAAAATAGATCTTGGAAGGAGGACTAAAGGCACTGATATTATTTTTAAGTCTATCAAATGAGTTCTTAACGGGTTCGAATACATGGACCTCGCCTTTATGACCTACCAAACAAGAAAATAAACAGGAGAACTGACCGGCATTCGCGCCGATATCGAACACGACATCTCCCTTTGATATTAATTTCCTGAAGACACCAACATCTGACGAAATTGGCCTGTTAAAAATGCGGAGAGCAACTTCATAAGCGAATGGATGCCTTATCAAATGACTCTTCATAAACTTCTTAAGCCCGGAGGCCTTATTGTTCTGGATCATGATTGAATGACATCCTATGAATGCGATAACTTTTCAATAGTGGAAGATATAACATCTTTAAAACCGCGCTGGCTGACCAAACGACAAATTTTAGCAAGATCTGTTCTGAAAAAAGGTGAATTTGTCACCCTGTATTTTAGAATAGACATCCTATATTTGCCTAGGTCATTTGAATTCACTTTGCCTATTATTTCAGAATCACCGTTCCTAAAAACATGTTCGTGTCTTCCGGCCAATAGATCTTTCCGATAGGACCTTATGGATCTATAATATTTATCTTCTATTACTTTCTCAGAAGCCCTTCTTCTGATCTGACGGGACATTTGATGGACACGGCCATAGTTGGCTATTATTGGAAGATATAAAGGCAAATAACCCATCGTATTGAAATTATATATCACTCCCAATAACGGGTGAGTTCTATAGACGTCCTTTTGATCATCGTGGGGACAACACTTATCAAACACATCTCTTCTCATGCAATAATTGCCTTCTGGAAAGAAAAACCCGGTAGCCAACCAATACTGCAAAAAATCCTGTTTTTGAGGTGGGGGTTCATCAAAGAACTCTGAATATGAGATCTTGCTCAACTCTCCTTCTTCGGTCATATACTGCGGTAACCCCCAGATAAGTGAAACATCGTTGTTTGCTTCAAGTATATCGACGCATCTTCTAAACCAATCATCATCTAAAAAACCATCCGAGATACAACACTGGATTATATATTTCCCGTTTGAGAGGGACAACGCCTTTCTAAATATCCCAGCCATGGCTGCATCATTCTCTCCCTTCTCTGAGACCCATTTAATGTGGGCGTATTTCTTTAATGTATCCAGGGTCCCATCCGTGGAGCCTCCATCCACTACTATGTGCTCATAGTTCTTGTAACTCTGCCGCAATATAGACTCCACGGTATCAACAAGGTATTTACCGGTGTTCAAAGACGGCGTAAGGATGGATATCTTTGGCGTACGATCTTCTTTGAACGATTGACTAACCATTGATCTTCGTTTCTCCATTCTTATCGATATAGTACGGTTCGGGCATTATAAAGAGCAGTCTACCGCCATTTTTAATATACTCTTGTTCTCTTTTTACAATTTCATCTTTGAAATTCCATGGGATAACAAGCATGCAAGTAGGATTCATCTTTCTGGCGGCCTCTTCTGATATCAATTCTATATCCGTTCCTAAAGTCCTCAGACCGAACTTCTCTTTATTCCTTTCGCTGATGTAGGGTAAAAGCTTCTTAGTAATTCCACAGATCTGCAACAGAACATTACCTTTGGTTGAAGCTCCTAAGCCAATAACGCGCCCACCGTTCTTTACTTCATTTTCGATGAAGCGTTTGGAACGATCCGCAAGTGTTTTTATATGGCTGGCGTACTTCTTATAGGTGTCAACGCTGTCTAAATTCAATTTCTCTTCATCAGCCATTGCTTTGAAGAAATCCTTTGTCCTCTCCCTTTTAGCTTCATGATGACATATTGAAACACGAAGACTTCCACCATTGACAAAGTTCGTCTTAGCATCAAAAATATACAAGCCATTCTTCTCCATCAGATAATTGATGGTCTTAAGTGAATAATATTCCAAATGCTCATGGCAAATATCGTAAAAGTTCATGTCTTTGATCGTAAAATAGAGATGACTGACCTGGATCGTGCAAACTCCATCTTTATCTAGAACCTCCTTGATGTCTTTGGTAGCCGTATTTGGGTCGTCCATATCATAGAACATGGCGCAGGCGGTCAGCGCCTTTACTTTTTTGCCGCCTGTGGCCTTTAGAACGGCTTCCTTTGAAAAATAGTCATTCACGATCTTTACGGATTTATCGACATTTGCCCATGAAATATTCTTAGCTGGTTCAACCGCGACCCTATTAAGATTGTTGGGGAACATCTGGACCATTGTGCAGTCATTAGCGCCTATATCAACAACGTAATCGCCTTCTTTCAAATTGGCATATTTAATTGTCTCATCGACAACTTCTTTTAGATCTCTTCTCATCGTGTCATTAACGGATGTCCTATAAAAATAGTTATTATACAGAAGCGCCGGATCAACGGTTTCCTTAAGCTGGACCAACCCGCACTCCTTGCACAACATGAGGGTCATCGGTATCTTTACATTGGACATAGGATGACTTTCATTGCTTTTCACAAAGGTTGAAGCAATATACTGTTCATCCAACCTTAGCACTTCATCCATGTTCTTGGAGTAACAGACCCTGCATTTTTCGATCGTTTTGTAGTGTTTCATTTTATTCTCCTTTTGTTTTTTATGCATTACATAGCGTTGTAATGATATGTTCTTTTTCATTAGCTGTTAATTCAGAGTTATTCCCAAAGTAAAAGCCGTTATCATTGATAGTAATCGAGTTCTTCAAATCGTACCTATTTTCAAAATAAGTCTTATAAAATGGCTGTTTTACAATACAACCTCCAACTATGGGTCTAACCTCTATGTCAGCGTCTTCAAGTTTTGAGAGAACCCGTTTAAAGACCTCTCCGTTACGACAAACGACCGGAACGGCAAAGTTTGAAACAAGCTCGATATGGTTGGTCCTTACCGGATAGAATAAATCTTCCCTGTCATATATCTTCGAAAAATATTTATAATTTTTGGCTCTAGTGTCAATGGTAGTGTCCAACATTGGTAACTGGAAATTACCTAAAAAACATCCTATTTCCGTTGGTCTAAGATTATATCCATCGACATAGAACGTGTAACGACCCCAGAAATCATCAGTAATTCCATTTTTGCTTCTTATCTTCTGGCGAGCTTTCTCTGGCAAGTTCCTGTCCCATCCATGAGCGCGAACCATCTTTAGCATCACATAAAGGTCTTCGTCATCGGTACAGACCATTCCACCCTCGATCGTTGAAAGATGATGCCCTACATATGTCGAAAAGGTTGATGCGTAACCAAAATTACCCAGCTTGGTCCCTTTATATACCGAGCCCATAGACTCACAAT
>Ga0066640_10001875_pt1 | contig 12631 bp, 5 predicted proteins | sample CryGeyCG2114_020_2_FD_59505 | JGI IMG/M metagenome (GOLD analysis project Ga0066640, IMG submission 59505) | Groundwater microbial communities from aquifer - Crystal Geyser CG11_big_fil_rev_8/21/14_0.20 | ecosystem: Environmental > Aquatic > Deep subsurface > Groundwater | place: USA: Utah... | reverse complement strand
GAACTTTTTAGCAAGCACTCGCTTGCTATTCAAAAAGCTACCAGAAACCCAGTTTTTTTAACCTCATCGCAAGTGTTCACTTGCCACATTGGAGGTTTACCAAAAAGGAGAAAAGAAATGACCGCTTTAACAAACGAATTTAAAGGCCAAGGACCTCTATCCGATTACGCAGTTCTCATAAAAAAAATGAGATTACTTAAAAGACTTACAAGACAACAAGCAGGGCTATTATTTGACTTCTCTTATAAAAATATAGAGAAGCTAGAAAATGGCCGTGGAAGTATTTCTTTGGAAAAATTCAAAGAGTTCCAAACGAAATATGGCTTCTCAGATCGAGAAGTCGAAGGCCTGAGAGCTGGAAAGCTAAAGGCCTCGACAGATGCAAACTCGATAAGAAAGAAAATTACGACTGAGAAGCGTCTGGATCGTCGCTTCAATCATCGCCGAATAACAAGAGAATGTAAGGTTTTAAAGGAACTAAGAATCCAAAAAGGGATAGATCAGTATTCCGCGAGTTCTCTTTGTGGCTATGGTAAAAATACCTTTGGCTGGATTGAAAATGGCAGAGTCACACTTACTGATAAAAAAATCTGTCACATTGTTGAGACCCTCGGCTTCACGATGGAGTTATTCCACCAGCTTTTAAAAGTCTCTCCACTTCGCCATGAAATGATTGAGCAATGCCAATCAATAATCGAAAAGATGGACGAAAATAAACTTAGAATTATTATGCCGATGTTGCAGAGCATGGGGAGCTAAATTGATAGAATCCCTGTCATTATGGGGATTCGTCATTTTAAACAACATTTTTCCATTGATGACGTTATCTCAAATTTTCCGCTCTTAAAGCAACTTTTATAAATACACAAAACATCTTCAATTTCATAGATGTTAAGCTTCGATGTAAAAATTGTCGGAATATCTTTTGGCGAAATTGTCTTTTGCCCCTTACTAGCCAGACCAAGGGCAATTCCACCTAGCCTCGTTCCACTGTGTAAATAGACTTTATCTGGAAACAACTTTAATGAAGCACCTATCCTGAGAGCTGTATCATAAAAATAAAGCTCACCAAGACCATGAATAGAAGCTAACTTCTTTTCAATAAATTGAATTAAGTTATCAAAACTTTTGATAACTCCAATTTCATTCTCACAAGCAGATAAAATTTTAAATGAAGTTTTCAATGGCTCATCAGAAAGTCTTCGCTGATGAGAGAACTTCGTTCCCTGTTCATTTGTTGCCATCGCTGCTAATTTTATAGCTTTCCCCAAAGACATCCTTTTAAAATCTAAAACTTCACTTGAGATACATGAATTTTTGTATTCAAGGTAATGGTTAATACATTTCTCTATAAGTAAATCCATCTTTAGTTCTCATACCTTCTTAAAAACATCATTCACTATAAATGAACGAAGATGTTGTTCTAATCTTATGGGCAAATCGCTACCTATGAGCAGAGCATTCAACACAACGTCTTTTCCATTTTACTTCGCAAAAAAACAAACTACTTTATAGGAAGTCCAAGCTTTTCAAACAAGAATTGATTTCTTTTAATTGCATCAGATAACAATTTATCAAAAGGAATAATTTCGATGTGTGCGTTAGCCTGTTCATTACTAAAAAAATAACCTTTTCCGTCGGGAGATTTTTTAGCGTTAAATTTTTGTATAATTGGTAGTAGTGTTGAGGTAATGTCGCAAACAACATAGCAGAAAAATCTTAAGTTTTCAGGTACAGTGATATTACGCCCATTCTTATCCACTATATTCTTACTATTCCGAATTTTAAAAATATAGTTAAGGACTTGATCTATCGGATTGTCACCAGCGGAATAATTGTTTCTGTTTGGTCTTTTAAACTCAACGATAGTAACTGCATCAAAGTCACTTGCTGAATTTGTTACAGCAACAGGTCCATCAAATATAATAATATCAGGGCGATCATCTGACTCAATATCAAGTGGTCCTTGCCTACTTAAAGGGATGTCAGATGCAAGATAGTTATGATAACAAAGCCTTTCATCTAAGACCCACAAATTTTGGTCATCATAGTTTAAATCGTCACTCGTCTTTTTTAGAGGGAAAATAAGCTTATGTATTGCATCTTCAAGCTCATATTTATCATCTGTATTCTTAGCTAACCTCTTGTTTAAAATATCCAAAATAACTCGACGATCACAAATATACTGAGCAAGGCTAATCTTCTTGCGATCTTCAATTTTATCATAAAGATCGTTTTTTAATTGTTCAAAGTCATCGTCTGCTTTCGCCTCATCGAGATTATTTAGTATCGTCTCAGCCGCTGCATCACTCTCAGTTTCAAAATCGAACATAATTTCTCTTAATGCGTGATATATCTCTGCATCATTTTCTACCGAGATTTCACTAATACTTTCCTCTTTATGATTAAGAAGATATTTATACTGAGGTTTCTTTGTGCTGATATAACTTTTTGCTCTGTTTAAATTTTCTTCTTTCGTTATTGATAATTCTTCTTGTAAATCAGCTTTAATTGCTTCAACCGCAGTATGTTTTATTTCGGCCAGACTAATATCTGAAAATAAATCCGCATTTTCAACAGTTTCACCAAACTCAAATCCTGTTCTATTGTCATTAACATGGCTATCCAAGTAATCCGATTCAAGGAATGAAACAAAATAAAATTCCTCTCCAGTAGAATCTTTCAATTTCTTTTTAAAAAGCGGTGATTCATTCTTTAAATCAATCGTTGCTTTATTTATCGTTCTTTTATGAGCGCAGAGATAAACCTTATGACCTGTATTCAGTGTTTTCACTTCCAAGCAAGTAAGTTTAAAATCAACACCTTTAATTTTAAACGGCAGAGTGTATGTATTGGGGCTATATTCTGTTTGATATTTTCGATTTAAGTCTATGGTTTCAGAACCATCAGTAATCGTAATTTTAGGGATGTGTCCTGTTGAAAAATAAGAAAGGAAATGTTCAATTAAATTTCCAGCAATCGTATCTAATCCTTTAGGAAAATTACCTGAGATTAAGCCATCCATCGTAATAATTGTTTTTAATTCTGATGATGAATCCTCTGAAATTTTATCTTCAACACCTTGTTTAGTGAAATCAAACGCTCTTTCGTAGTAGTTATTTGTCTCTGATTCAAAAAAAGTACTTGTTACGGAAATACGAGAAAAGAATTTAAGCCAAGTAAGTCGACCAACTCCCTTTCCACCAATTCTTACTTTATATGTCGAATCAAATGTCAAAAATGATTTAAAATTTTCTTCATTAAAACCAATTCCTGAGTCTGTAATCTTTAACCCTGTAATTTCTGACAACGTGCCCGAATTTTCCATTACCATTTGACTGGAACGTACAAATTTAACTTCAATTGAATGCTCAGTTATCTTTTGTTGAGTTTCTTCAACTGCATGAATAGAGTTTGTAATTGCTTCATAAACAACAAATAATGGATTTGAAATTCTAATCTTTGAAATTCGCCCTTCTATATCTATGCCATAATCTTTCATTATTTCTCCGTTTTAAACTTTCTTTAATACCCCAGCCTCAATTAAATTAAAAAATTGAGATTTCAAACTAATGGCATATTCTTTTGAATGAAGAACTACGCCTGCTTCAATATTTCGATGATGTGCTGCTTGAGTGAAGTTTGCCGATGTGACCAGTGTTTTTTCGGTATCAACAATAATACATTTTGCGTGCATGGATGATTTCACATTCCCATTCAACACAAGTGTTCGTGGGTCATAATATATGTCAGGAAGCCTTGCCCCCGGCCATTGCTTTTTCTTAAAATCATTTTTAAATTTTAAGAGCACAGCATTTTCAATTGATGTATTTCCATCCCTGCGAACGTCAACAAAAAAAACGACCTTGAAATTTGGGTCTGCATCCATTTTCTTTCCCAATTCTTTGAAGATTTCCTTCCCCTGATAAAAAGCGAAACCAGCAATCACAACTTCATGTGCAGCTTTTCTAAAAAGCTCTTGGGCGACAATAGCAGTATCTCTCAGAGTAGAATTTGGAGCCTCTGGCCCAGTCCACACTAACTCAAAACTTGCCAATTTGTTGTCTTTCGTGACCGACAACTGTTTTCCAATTTCACTTAGAGCAAAAATAGCCTGAGCAGTATTAAATGAATTCTCTTGAAATCCCTTAAATACAGATTCCCAAAAGGATGCCCGTTCAGAATCAAATACCTCTTTTAGAAGAAATGGACTTAATGGAAATGTCCATCGTTCACTCTTTAAATTTTCAATAATAAGTTTTAACTCTTCATTTCTCATATCAATCCATATTAAAAAATTCACAACCTAAATTCTCAAGAGTCGAAACGACAAGTGATCTATCAAGGTAGTTATTACTCATTTCACATGAGGTCTCAGCAATAAGAAGACAACCATGACAAGCGGCTCCTAAAAGATATTTGTCGTCTAAGTTATGATCTGGTCTATGTTGGGAGCAAACAGGATCATTCGAGCAAAGCTCATTCATCTCAAGAGCGATCTTTATATATTTGTGAATATCCCTTCCTGCTTCAATTAAGCCTCCAAGAGTTCCTTCTGCGTCTGGTGAGCCAGTGTAAAGAAGCACTCCATAACCATTACTCGAGCAGTAGATTCTTTCTTTAATTGAGCTTGCTGGATAACCACACTCAAGTGAAACCGCGGTTATTAACATATGTGAGAATGAGTGAAGCATATAATAAGCAATTCCGGGGAAAGCATTTTCATCAAAATCTCTTTCCTTTTCGGCATAAAGTCGTCTCATTCCAGCAATGAGTTTCTGGCTTCTCTCAATAACTTTTGGCATGTTCGCCCAAGCTCTGACTTTATCTTTATCAAAACCGATAAAGATTCCTTCGCCTCTGTTCTCAACAGTTGGAACCCAAGGAACATTGCCTAATGAAAGTGAAGCACGATGAACAGCCTCGTTTTCTTCTAGTTCACCATCAATTCCTAAAGTCAATTTATCAATTCGAGTAAAACCCACTAATGAACGAACTTCTCTTAATCTATGGACAAGAACTAAACGTGAAAACTTATCCATAAAGGGATCATTGCCCCAATTCTCTTTTTTGATAGCTTTTGAATAGAAAGTTCCTGCTGGCCAGTCTTGACCAACTTCATCTTCAGATGAAAAAAGGGTTTCAAATTCTGCATCTTTTAAAGAAACGCCATGAGGGTTTTGGCCAGTTTCCCTAATGACTTGAAGACAATCCCATATTTCTTCATTTGAAAAACCTTTAAAATCTTCTTTTAGTAAAGGAATGGTTCTAAAGGCATCAAGTTGAGCGACATCAGAGAGATTTCCAATCATGTTTAAATGTTTAAGAACAATGTCTCCAAGGGTAATATTTTGTTTAGGTGGAATTGAAATAACACTCAATACCTGTGGGAAATAAATATTTGATGCGTTTCTAATCACTAATCGAGATAGTTCAGAGCAATCTTCATTTCCATCAAATCCAAGCCAAGGTCTTCGTCCTTTACAAAATCGCAACCCATCTGGAGACGGCTCTTTTGCTTCCTCAAGATGCCTGCTTGCGCCACAAGAACAAGTTACAATAATGTCAGATGCATCTCCTGAGTTACCAATTTCTGTAAAACGGTAGATTGGCACCCTGCACTCATATTGACCATGATGAATAAAGCCCTTCCAATCAATGTCATCAATATGCCCTCTCCGACACGCTCTCAAAAAACGTACAGGAACAACGGAATATTCATTACCATCATCATCTTTGTATTTCTGTCTCTGAATTAAACTTTTCGGAACTAAAAACCTATCTCGGCTATTAGAGATTTGGGTTGTAATATACCAATTTGGAAAGCTATGCGCCCTCATCCCAGAAGTATCTGTACCGTAAGTTTCAACTTGTCGAGGTGGATTTTTCAGAGCAGAAACGTGCTGAAGTCCCGGAATACGTCTTACTTTTTCAAGCAATCGAGGCTCTTGAATTTCTATATCCGCTCGAATCCCATCAAGACCAGCGACAATTACAGAATACTTAGGTAAATCAAGTAATGCTCCCGGCCCGAAAGTTGTAATAATTTGGCTTTGTCGAACTTCACCATGTGCTTTTTTTGTCATATTAGTCCTCCAAATCCTGATCGTTCATGCCTCTTACCCAGATATTAACGGTAGGTTCAACTTCACGCATAGAACGATTTGCACGGAATTTTAAATAATCACTCGGAAGGTTTGTTAATTCAGGATCAAGATATTGATGAACAAGGGAGTGTTTTTTATCCGTATATGTAAGTTGTTCATTTTGCTCATTTACATAATTTAAAATTTTCTCCCAATCATCTAAAAGAGAGTTTAATCTCTTTTGAAGACTCGAATGAGTGGCTTGAGAAGAGCCAGATGCAGTAAGTCTTTTGAGAATTAAGTCTGAAACAATTGTATTTAGCTCATTTTTCTTGCTAACAATTTTACTCGCATCTCCCTCTTGTCTCATTCCATCAACTAAATGACGAACAATGGAAAGATAAGTTCCGGCCAACCCCTTATCCAGTGCTTTGGTTGAAAATGGAGTAACACTTGTTGTTTCAACATCTCGATAATAACTTTGGTGATAAGGGACAAATCTTTCATAGAGCGATCTATCTCGATGCCTATGAATATTGTAAAGGGTGACAACAAGACCTGGTGTTGAACCTCGTCCGACACGACTTGAAGCCTGAATATACTCAGAGGTTGTTTTTGGTTGACCAAAAACAAGCATAAGTCCAAGTCTTGTAATATCAAGACCAACAGAAATCATATTGGTAGCAATGGCCACATTTACAAATTCATCATTGCCATGTGGTTTTGAAAGTCTATGCTTTGCCAATGCAACCCTTGCCGTATCTTCTCTCGAAGTAAGTTCAAGAACTTCAAATTTAATCGCTCTATTTCCTAAAGTATCAGATTCATCCTCATTCACTCTTTTTCTAAAGGCTGAGTAATTTCTTAGCTTTGAATTAACCTCATCTTCTATAATCCTTCTTGCCCCACCAAGCTCTCGAAGTGAGTTAAAATAGCCTAAAGCTGTCATATAAGGATCAACAATGTCACTATTACCTGTTAAGTCGAGCTGTTTTTGAGCAGCACTCATACTTGCAAGATAAGATTTTGCCAAAAGGTTTTTAGTTGAACGTCCTTGAGCCGCAATGCCAACATATAATCGGCCGGGGCTTTCGTTTGTTGCAGAAATTGTTTTAGCAAAAAATGAGTCTTTAGATGTGACCCCCGGAACAGGGAAAATATCAACATTATTTCTGCCATAAAGGGCCTTGACTTGCTTTTGAGCGTGTCTAACTGTAGCTGTCGAAGCAATAATTTTTGCCTTGATCTTCTTATCATCAACCACACGAGAAGAAAGTTCATCAACGGCAGTTTCATATAGACCAACCATTGTACCTAGTGGCCCAGAAATAAGATGAAGTTCATCCTGAATAATAAGGTCTAATTGCTTTAATGGACTTGGCAGTCTTTGTGTACCACCTTGATTTTCAGAAGATAAATAAAATCCTAATGTTGGGTGAAACTTATCAACTCTTCCAAAAAGTTTTCCAATTTTTTCTTCCCAAGGCATAGAAGCCAGCTTGTCGACTGTAGAAATAATAAAACATGGGAGTTTTCTATAGATAACTTCGTCAACAACAACTAATGGAAGTTTCCCAAAGTTTCTTGCGGTAAAATCACAGTCTCGGTTATCACAAATTACATTTAAGTCTGTAGGGTTATCAACAGATGTTTCTAACTTGAGACTATTCTTCGGATGAAGTGCAGTTCCACACCAAGGACATTTTTCAAGAGGTATAGGTGATTTACCACGGTCATTTTGAAAAGCCCTAAGCATTGTTCTGGCAGACCAAGGGTTATTATCACCCTTTGCTCCAAGTTTATTCGGTGTAGCTGCTTGTCCTACCCAGAGGCCAATTTCATAAGGCCATTCACCTAAGTTCCATTTATCCTTTTGAGTACGACGAACTTTCTCTAAAGCACATATAAGAGTTGTGGCTCTTTCAAGTTGGTCAAGAGTTAGAAGTCTTAGCGTGTATCTCATCAATATGCTAACACCAGCAGAAGAGATTGTCGGATCAATCAAACGCCTATAAACGAGTGTAAAAGCTACAACGCCGAGATAGGCTTCTGTTTTACCTCCACCAGTAGGAAAATATATAAGATCAACTGTGTCTCTTTCTGAGTCAGTTGGATTTACAATGCCTTTAAGGTTCATCAATATAAAAGCAAGTTGAAATGTCCTCCATTTTGGCGTATCAGGTCTTTTTTTCCTTGCAGCTTCGGCCATAACAAGATTCGCGACTTTAAATGATTCAAAAACATTTTTATCCTGTAAAAGATTAATTCCATTTTCAATTCTTCTGAGGGCTACATTGTATTTACTGACAAGATACTTCCCAGTATCAACTCGTTTTTGAATATCTTGTGGGATTAGCGAGGACTGCCGTTCAATCCATTGTTTATAGTCATTAAGTAAAGGGAGTAATTTAGTTTTAGCTCTCTCAAAGCTATCAAGTTTGGCTAATTCTTCCATGCGAAGCTCAAGACCATCAGTATCGTGAGATTGAACCCCATCAACTTCGTATGACGGCATCCAAGAAGTCGTTATTTTTTTACATTCACCATTTTGGGCATCAAACAAAGCTCCAATTCCATGTCCTGTTGCATATTCATGCATAGTAGAAAATTGAAGATCAGCAATACTATCATCAGGGTCATTTGATTCTAATGCTCGAAGATTTGGCCTAGGACAAAAGCCACTATCAACACAAATTTCCATCTCCGCTTGAAACATAAAGGAGGAATCTGGCCTATCTTGGTCAACAATTTTCTTTCTATTTACCAAAAACACTGAAAGAGACTTGGTTCCATTTTCAATAAGATTATAAGATTCACCCGCTAGATTTAATATTTTTTGATTAACAATTAACTCAACTTCATTTGTTACTGGAAATTTTTGATTAACTTCATTTGAAAGTACAATCTTTACCTTTTTCTCTATATGATTCCTTTTCCATTGAAAACTTCCATCTTGTTGCTCGGGACTGTACTCCCCCCAACGACAAATGATTTCAAATTCTTTAGTTTCTTTTTTAAGAAGAAAACTCAGACCGATTGAAGATGAAAATCTTTTTATTTGTGAATTAGCGTCATCACCTCCAGATTCACTATTGTCATCGGTATCATCTGGACTGACACTAGCATCATCTTCCTCAACATCTACTTGAATACGAGAACCATGAGGAACAAGGAAGCCTGTAAGATAGTACGCAGAGGGTTGAACACTTAAAACTTCTCGGAGATATTTAGAATCTGAATTATGACTTGGCCCGATTAGGTCAAGTTTCATTGCACTCAAAACATTTTCTCTAATTTCACTAGATAACATAAATTTCCTCTTTAAGACAAATTAGCTAAGAACTTCATTATCTTTTTGCATCTTATTTAGACTTAATAGTTTTCCAAGAATTTCATCTCCAACCTCGGAAATAAATTTAAAACGATATGGTTTGCGCCTTTTACTCGTATTAGTTGCTCCCTCGTCATCTTCTTCAAAATCTAATATATAATCATATTTAACTTCTATATCAGTCCAACCATAGGCTTCCAAAACGGCTTTATCCAATTCAGCATGAAGACTTCTTAATTTTTCAACTTTAGGAGAAGTCTCATCAGGATTATGAAAGCGATTATAAATTTTTGTTAATCCTTCATTTAATTCAATCATTAGTTCCGAACGATATGTTAAATACTCATTTCCAACATCGTTTAATTTTTCAAATGTTTCATAGCCATCAGGAAATGGGAATGTTTCAAAACAATCTGAAGCCGAGTAACGCAAATCATCCTTCATTGAAGATGAAAAAAAACGAGCCCAAATCTCATGGACACTTGACTGAATAATTGCAAAGAATCCCATCTTGTCTGTTGCAAAAACAACTAAAGAGTCCGAAAAAATAATTGAGCTAGATACCTTTGCGATAGACAGGTTTGGAGAAACCCTTGATAAAATAAAACAATTACTAATTTTACTCAAACGCTCATACAATTCAGGCCTGTGAGCTTGGTAGCACCACCATCTTCTTTTCAGTGGCTCATTTACTGGATTATTACCCAGACTCTCTCTCAATGGCTTTACTTTATTTGAGACTATTTCTAGTAAGTCAGGAAATTCCTTTAATTTCTCTGGATCATCAATATCGCTTAAATAAATTACATATCGAGAAAATTCATGTATAGGAGAAGAATTTGTCTCCGCACCACCAATATATGGAAATATCCGACTTGCTTGAGAATCATTTTTTGTCTTAATTTCATTCATTAATGCGATAGGATTTGCATCAGATGTACTATCATCAAAAATAAAACCTGAGCCATAAATGTAACTACCTAAAGAGTAGTATGGATTTCTAACAAGTCTAGCTGGTTCTTCATTAAAATCACTTGGAACAAAATAAGAAGAAATAGTATTAACAAGTTTTCCGTTTAGGATACATTGATTTTGCACACTATTATCTTTTATAATTCCCACAACACTAACGACAACGACGGCTTCGCCCGGCCATCTAATTCTTGTATCTACAAAGACAATTTTTCCTTCATTTTGCACAATATGTTTTAAACCTCCAATACGAGTATCCCCTTGAGATATTGTATTTGTGGAAATCAAACACATTGATCCTTTTGAATTTAATAAAGCAAAAGAGTTTCTAAAAAAGTAGGCTACTAAATCACAAGTATTAGCTGCCCCAACAAATCTGCTAGTTAAAAATTTAAAATATGGGATTCCAAACGATGTTGAAATTTTACGGCCACCAAGGAAGGGAGGATTCCCGACAAAACAATTAAAACCTTTGTCTTCTCTGGAAAATACTTCTGGAAACTCTAATTCCCAATGAAATGGGACATATTTAAAGTCTGTCCCGAGCTGTTCACAGCAATATTTTTTAAGTTTTCCTATAGCATTTGATGAAAAATAATTTGAAACTGTTAAGCTATGTTTCTGTAGTTTTTCAACTCTTTCTTTTTCTTTTTCGCCGTCAAAAAAACATTTTAGAATAAGATCCCCAACTAAACGTAAAGGTTCAAGCCGTTCTTGATATGAATCTTCAGCCATTTTAAGTGCATCATAATTATTTTCATCTGAGGCATTTCTAATTTCTCTGCGCGCATCAATTGCTTCATCTAACTGATCTTTCATGTATTGAAACAAAGGTAATCCTTCAGTTCTATCAGTATAATCAAATGCCATAATTTGTTCGTTAGTTAAACCGAGGAGAGAATCGCCATGTTTTAAATTATGATCAAGAAAGCTAAAAGAATGATCTTTCGCAAGAGTTACAAGCCACAGAGAAAGTTTTGCAAGATTGACTGCCATGTGGTTCTTATCTACACCATACAAACATTTTTGTGCGATCAACTTTCTCGCGTGGAGAAGTTCATCTTCATCAGGGCTAATTTCAATTTTAATTCTGTGAGTAGCCCATGATTCAACAAGTTTTTCTGAAATTTGACGACATGTCTCAACTAAAAATGCCCCCGATCCCATTGCAGGATCACAAATTTTAAGGTCAAGAATTTGCTCGGGAGTTGCTGAATCACCTAAATCTTTAAAAATTGGTTCAAGAGCAACCCTAACTATAGGCTCTGTAAGATCTCTTGGAGTATAATGAGAGCCTGATTTTCTTCTCGCTTCACTTGGAACTAGAACCATCGCTCCTTTGGAAAGTCTAAACGGTGTAGCCCTTACATCAATTCTCTTTTCAAGAACTCGCTCTAAGTCCTCAATCGTTTTACAAGCATTAAACTCTTTCTTCAATTTATCAGTTAATTTGGTATCAGAATCATCTTTTAGCTTTTTAGCTTTGTCCTTTGCTTTTAATATTTCACTCAAATTAACAGGGATTGGAGCACCATGAGATTTAGCAGGTTTTAATGCTACTGTTTCACCTCCCGCAATACCAAGCTCAAACCCCATCATCGTTTCATAAACAGAACCAATTTGTTCAACATCAAGCGTTCTATAGGAAATTCTCTCCCCATTTAACAGAAGAAGGTTTTTTAAGACTTTAAAAATAACCCCATCAGAAATTTTAGGAGTTTTTCTGTATATCTGATCTTTTTCCTGTCGCCCTTCAAGAAACAAATAAATGTCAGGGTCAAATAAATGTCCATGTCGTGCAGGCAAGATAACTTTACCTTTTTCTAAGTGGTACTCAGCCCCATCATAAATAAGACGGAATAAGGAAATTAAATGTGCCCAAGCACCATAGCGACTATCCATAGTGTCAGGATTTTGAGCCTCATCTTGCCTCAGGCGTTCGTAAAGTCCTGCAAGAGAGTAACTACTTTGATAAACCTCATCTGTCGCAAGTAAATCACGATCTTCGGCATACATGATAAAAACCATACGCAGTAAGGTTGTCAAAAGTCCTTCGTAAATAAGCTGAGGATTTTCTTTAAGTGTTTTTGCTAAGAGTTCTCCACTGTCATCATCATTGGCAGTTTGAAAGCCTCTCAAAAGCTCATATAAGGCAGCAAGAACTTGTCCCGAGAGTTCAATAGAAACTTGAGCTTGATATTTACGACTAAGCTCCAAAATCTCAATAAGCGATTGACCTTGA
>Ga0066640_10001873_pt1 | contig 12646 bp, 6 predicted proteins | sample CryGeyCG2114_020_2_FD_59505 | JGI IMG/M metagenome (GOLD analysis project Ga0066640, IMG submission 59505) | Groundwater microbial communities from aquifer - Crystal Geyser CG11_big_fil_rev_8/21/14_0.20 | ecosystem: Environmental > Aquatic > Deep subsurface > Groundwater | place: USA: Utah... | reverse complement strand
TATTGCTAAGGGAGAGGTACACGCAATAATGGGTCCAAATGGATCTGGAAAATCCACATTATCCCAAGCAATCTTCGGACACCCTGCATATGCGGTCACCCAGGGCTCAATCACATTCAAAGGACAGGATATTGTTAGTCTTACACCAGATAAAAGGGCAAATCTTGGCCTCTTTTTAGCATTCCAACAACCTCATTCTATTCCTGGTGTAAAAATTGGTAGTTTTTTAAAGCAAGCTATTAATGCGCAGCGACACGCTGCTGATCCAAAAGCAAAAAGCCTAAAAATTCGAGAATTCCGAGAAATGCTGGAAAGTGCAATGGATGCATTACACATGGACAAAGGATTTGCAGACCGATACTTGAACGACGGTTTCTCTGGTGGAGAAAAAAAGAAAGCAGAGATACTACAAATGGCCATGCTCAAACCAGATATTTCTGTGCTCGATGAGATTGATTCCGGATTAGACGTTGACGCTCTCAAGGTGGTGTCGACAGGTGTAAACCTATTACGCTCGGAATCGGACATGGGTGTGTTAATTATCACTCACTACCCTCGCATTCTGAAATATATTGAACCAGACCACGTGCATGTGTTGCTCGATGGCAAAATTGTAAAATCTGGTGATGCACAACTTGCTCACGACATCGAAGACAAAGGATACGACTGGGTAAAGTAGCATATGGCAAAAAAACACATCTTTGAAGATTTGAATCGAGAGACTTTTGAGCATAAGAACGATTCTTCGTATGCAAATAAAGCACAACACGGGTTAAGCGAGGAGTTAGTGCGCAAAATCTCTGCAGATAAAAAAGAACCTGACTGGATGCTAGACATTCGGTTAAAAGGACTGCGTTTGTTTAATGAAAAACCTCTACCGACCTGGGGGCCCGACCTCTCTGCGCTCAATTTTGATGAGATAATTTATTATGCTTCACCAGATGACATTATTGAAGACAATAAATCATGGGACGATGTTCCAGATGACATTAAAGAGACTTTTGATAAACTCGGCATCCCAGAAGCAGAAAAAGAGATGCTCGCCGGTGTTGGCGCGCAGTATGAATCCGAAACGGTCTATCATCGATTAAAAGATGAATGGGAAAAACTGGGTGTTATTTTTGAAGATATGGACATCGCGTTACAGAAATACCCTGACTTGGTGAAAAAATACTTCATGACCAAGTGTGTTCCTGTAGGCGACCACAAATTTGCTGCACTCCACGCTGCGGTCTGGTCTGGTGGCACATTCTTGTACGTACCAAAAGGAGTGAAAGTGACCAATCCTCTGCAAGCGTACTTCCGTATGAATGCAAAAAACATGGGCCAGTTTGAACATACACTCATGATTATTGAAGAAGGTGCGGACGCGCACTACATCGAAGGCTGCTCTGCTCCTAAATATGGAGCCAATTCCCTGCACGCTGGTTGTGTGGAGGTATTTGTAGAGAAAGGTGCCCGATTTCGCTATTCATCTGTGGAAAACTGGAGTGCTGACACCTATAACCTCAACACAAAACGAGCTCTTGTTAAGGAGGATGGGCGCGTGGAATGGGTTGGAGGGAATATGGGAAGTGGCGTGACCATGCTCTACCCTGCTTCGTTCCTGTTGGGCAAACGGGCACACGCAGAACATTTAGGAATTGCGTTCGCTGGCAAAGACCAATTACAAGATACTGGCGCAAAAGTATTTCATAGTGCTTCTGACACAACATCAAACATTTTAATGAAAAGCTTGTCGAAAGGTGGCGGCACATCGGTCTACCGCGGATTGGTACAAGTAGCGCCTCATGCTGAAAATATTGTAGCCAACGCGAACTGCGATGCGCTCATTCTGGATGACTATTCTCGCTCTGACACCATCCCCTGTATGAAAATTCAAAACAATACCGCGTCTGTTGCACATGAAGCCTCTGCTGGGAAAATTTCTGCAGAAGATGTGTTCTACTTACAAACTCGAGGCTTATCTGAAGCTGAAGCCACTGCAATGATGATCAACGGCTTTATTGAACCTGTCGTAAAACAACTTCCTCTTGAATACGCAGTTGAGATGAACCGTTTAATTGAATTAGAAATGGAGGGCTCTGTTGGATAATCTATCGCGCCCTACGCATTTTCTTGCACGCGACCGGTCCTCGCTACGCTGCGGAGGGTCGCTACCGCAAGAAAATACTCCGGCCACAATATACTATGCAAAATAGACAAATCACAATTAAAAAAAATACAGAGCAAGTCCTGACGGAGTTGGAAATTGATGCTACACAAATTGTTGTTGAAGAAGGAGCACAATTGGATCTTATTTGCTTGCAATCGACTGGGTCGACACAAAAAATATTCAAAACTATTACTCTTAAAGATAATGCAGTTGCACGAGTATTTACTGGTTTGTTTGATTCAGTAGACATCACCATTACAGGCGTAATGGAAGGAAACCACAGTACATATGAAAATCATGTGATGTATTTTGGCATCAAACACCAATCTATCAACATGCTACTCAACGCAGAACACATTGGGAAAAACACCATGTCTCGAACACTTGTACGTGGAGTTGCGCTAGAGAATGCACATGCAGACTTTGCCGGATCCATTAATATCCACCAAACTGGCGGTGGTGCTGATGGCTATTTACAGCACGAAGGACTCTTACTCAGTAAAAAAGCACGTATCGACTCACTTCCAGGCCTAGAAGTAGGCACAGACGATGTAAAGGCCTCTCATGGCTCTGCTGTACACTACATACGACCCGAGCAACTTTTTTACTTACAATCGCGCGGCATAGGCATTCCTGAAGCAAAAAAACTGATCGTTTCTGGCTTCCTCGAAGAAATGCTTGCAACTGTCCGTGAATCCAGTATGCTAAAGCAGATTCATTCGTTAGTAGATGAACGAAAACAATTAATCTAAACCCATGTCCGCATCTCTTGCAGACAAAGTCCGCAAAGACTTTCCAATACTCTCAACTGGCCTTGCCTACCTCGACAGTGGCGCAACCGCTCTTAAACCTCAAGTGGTTATAGATGCTATAACCAAATACTACACCGACTACCCTGCCAATGTGCATCGTGGCATTTATAAAATCAGCGACCAAGCATCGATTGAATTTGAACGCGTTCGCGGATTGGTACAGCGGTTTATTGGAGCAGAACATGAAGAAGAAATTATATTCACCAGCGGAACTACACATGGACTCAATCTAGTCTCATTGCTGCTTGAACAAAAACTTAAAAAAGGTGACGAGGTGATTGCCACTAATATCGAACACCACGCAAACTTGATTCCTTGGCAGCTCATGTCTCAGTGGATTGGCATTGAACTCAAATTTTTGATTGTAAATGAAGATGACAAGCTAACAGTTGAGCAATTGGAAAAGCTTATTACTCCGAAAACCAAAATACTGAGTATCACTCAAACCTCAAACGTTTCTGGATACAGCCCACCGGTCAAAGAGCTCGCTACAACGGCGCATGAACACGGTATGATTGTTGTGGTTGACGGAGCACAAAGCGTACCTCATAAACCCGTGGACGTTGTTGACCTCGGAGCAGACTTCTTTGCCTTTTCAGGCCATAAAATGTGTGGACCAACCGGAGTCGGTGTACTATACGGGAAAAAAGAACTACTCGAAGAGCTAGAACCGGTTATCGGCGGCGGAAGCATGATTGACGAAGTAGAACTCACTTCTGCAACCTGGGCACCAGTTCCAGAAAAATTTGAACCTGGAACGCCAAATATTGCTGGAGTTATTGGCCTTGGAGCAGCCATTGAGTATCTTACAGCTATTGGCATGGAAAACATCCAAAAACACGAACGGGAGCTATTTAACTACGCTATTGCAGAATTCCAAACAAAACTACCAGGTGTCACCATTTATGGACCAACAGATATGTCGAGCAGGTGCAGTATCATCTCTTTTGCTGCTAAAAACGTGCATCCACACGATATGGCTTCTATTTTGGATCAAGAAAATGTTGCTGTTCGAGCTGGGCATCATTGCGCACAACCTCTCATGAAACACTGGGGTGTCCCCTCCACTACTCGAGCAAGTCTCTACCTGTATAATAATGAAAATGACGTTGACATGCTTGTGAACGGCATCATAAAAGCTCAAGAATTATTTGCTGAGTGATGTCGCCGGAGCATTTATCGCGACCCGGACAATCCGCAGTGCTTGGGCCGCTTACTAGCGGACCAAGGGGACGTCCGGGGGGTGAGAAAATACGCAGGAGACATCAATAAAAAAAATTATGGATATATATCAAGAAGAAATAATGGAGCATTACAGGCACCCGCAAAATCACGGGACGGTTGAGAATGCAGATATTGAACAATCGGAACGCAACTCCAGCTGTGGAGATGAACTCACTTTTTCTTTTAAGTTAAAGGATGGCAAGGTAGCAGATGTTCAATTCCGCGGAGATGGATGTGCAATCAGTCAAGCTTCTGCATCTATGCTAACAGAAGAGGTGATGGGAAAATCTATTGAAGAAGTGATGAAAATTACAAAAGAAGACATCCTCGACCTTCTTGGCATTGAATTAGGGCCAGCGCGCCTGAAATGTGCTTTGCTCTCTCTTCAAGGCGTCACACACGCTCTCGCTGACCAAAAAAAATAACACCAAACAAAAAATCGCTCCGAAGTATATCGGAGCGATTTTTCTATTTCAGAAGTACGTTACTCCTGTTTTGGCGCTTCTGTTGAAGCTACTGGCGCTGAACCGCCCTTTTTCTTACCCATTTTAATCCACATCAAGACTCCGATGCCGATCACCGCAAGAACGATGATAACGACCCAGATATTCTTAGCAATAAGTACGACACTCCATACAATCAGCCATAAAACGAGGCCAATTAATGCAGCAACGAACTTGATTACACCGTCAAATCCCTTATCAAGATGCTTTCCAAGCCCAGGAATCACCTTCAACACATTGGTGAAGAGTGTTAGAGGACCAAAGATCAACACAACACCAAGTACCATTAATACGAGTGATGCAATGCGTAATCCCCACTTTGAAGCACTGTCTTGTGATTCAAGCTCTTCTACTGTTCCTTGATATGACAATGTTGAGAAGACATATGGTCGACCTTCATACGCGGTCGTCATCTTGTTCTTTTCAGCATCTCCAGCAACTAACATATGTTGATCACTCATCATGTACTCATATTCTCGTCGCTCATCCCCTTGAATAGGGTCTGTAGCGCTTGAAACAAAGTCATATACAGTCATTTCTTGCGAACCGATAAAATTGACACTGCTGCTTGGTGTTACAGTATAATTTCCAATTTTTACATCGGAAACTGCAACAACTGGATCACCAACCGTATCCCAGCTATATTCCTCGACCTGATAACATTGCGTACAATTTGTACCGTCAGCATCACATTCCATTGTTGTTTCATACAAAATGGTTTGATCAGCGGTTGGTGTAGTACAGGTCTCTTTTTCCGTACGAGTATATGTCTCATTTGTCGTTGAAACATACATACAGTTGGTCAATGGAGCTACTGCATCCTCTATAACACCGTCATCTAATGAAACATCGTCAAACGCATCGTCCACTGGACATGTTAATGCATCGAGGTTCGTTGCATCTCCCTCAATGACAATATATCCTTCGGTACTGCCTGTTGCATCTACAACAGCTGCTGTTCCAAAATCAGCAGCACGATGCTGTGATTCTGCATACCATGCTGCGAGTGGTGACAAAAACACCACAAACACGATACCGATAAGCGCTCCTCCGAGAGTGCTCATTATGCCGCCCTCTTTTCGAGTACGATATGTACCAGGAACCGCTCGTGGCACCTTATTAAATAAACCCATACGTTGTGTATTTACTTATTGTTTAAATTAGCTGTGTATAGTATATCATGTCACAACTTCATTAACAAAAATCATGTGTAAAAATAAATATTGCACCCACGCATTAAAAATGGTATAGTAAACCAGTAACAAAATTACCATTATGACTACACAGCACACGAATTTAGATTCTGGTCTGAGCAAGGTGCTCTTGACTCATCCGTTCATCTGATAGCGGATTTTTTAATTAAATCAAAATGAAGAGAATAATTATGAAAACTGCGTTTATGACTCAATCACGTATATCGGCCCACTGGTGGCGAAATGCCATTATTGCTGGCATCGCAAGTATGCTTATGCTGTTTGCTTTTAGCAATACAGCTCACGCATACACCTACAATAGTTACTCTATTACAGACCTGAACGCTACAAGCACGAATACAGCAGCTGGTGCAACAACAGACATCACATTAACGTTCACTACACCAACAGCAATACCATCAGGCTCAACCATGTATATGTATATGCCCTATTTATATGATTATGACGGGGGTAATTATAATTCTGAATATCTAAATATTAGTGGTGCTACTATCACATCCAGCCAATTTACCGCAAGTACCCCTGGAACCTCATACGTCAATCTCACATCAAACGCTGATCTTGCGTCTGGTGCAGCTGTCACCATTACCATTATCGGCGCAGTGAATCCATCGTCAATGGAGGGTACAGGAACATACAGTATTAGTATGTATGACTGGGATAATGCCGCTGACACCTATACATCAGTCTATGGTTCTGTCAGCCAAGCATTTGGTGAAATTGATCTCACCATGACTTTTCTTGATGCAGACGGTACAACACCCATCTCTGGCGTGAATGTAAATTTGTCATACTACAACACAAGTAATTGGAGTGATTATGAATACTTTTACGGATATACAAATACAAGTGGTCAAGTACAGTTTGCTGGACTTACCGCAGGACGAACATACGATGTCTATACCTACTATAATGGAAGCACAGAAGACGGAGGCACAGATAATGAGCCACCAGTGATTAACTCATATACAAACACTGCTCCTGGTGAAACCGCAACATACACATTTGATGCAGCTAATATCACTACACATTTCAATGATGCCGATGGCGTTGCAATAGACAATGCATACTATTACCTCTACAAAACCGACTACACAAACTACAACACTGATTATGTTTGGAGATATGGATACACTGATTCAACTGGGTTGATTAAAACATCAGCACCAGTAGACGGAAATTACACATTGCAAGTCGCTGACCCAGAAACCTGGAGTTATTATAATTTCAACTTCACCGTTGTCGGAGGTGTCGCATCAGGACTCGCAGACCCTATTGCAATCCCCTCTCCTGAAGTAAGTGGTACGCTGTATGCTGGCGGTGTTGCACAAAGTGGAATTTATGGATGGATGTATGACAGCACATACAGTAATTATCGTTCATTCACTACTGCAGCCGATGGAACATTTGAAGTTGGATTTGGAGTTACGGGAACATATAAACTGGAATTCAGTTCATGGGGATTACCTGATGGATACTTTGCTCCAGCACCACAAACCATCGCAGTTACGGGTGGGGTACCAAACACTCCTCTTACTGTTAACTTGCAAGCTGCAACAAAGACGATTTCAGGAAACATCACCATGAAAGAAAACAGCACCGCAAATATTGCCGCTGGGACACCAGTAACAGATGCATATGTCTACGCCTACCAATCAGGTGAATCATATGGATGGGCGCAAGACACTGTGGACAGTAGTGGTAACTTCAGCTTGACTGTCACTGGCGGAACCTGGAACGTGTACATCTATCAACAAAGCTGGCCAGCAACATGGGCATATACAGGTGAAAACATGATTGTTGAATTTGCGAAAAATGACACTCCAGAAACCTCAACACTCGATATTCAGGTAGTACCCTATGATGCACATATTACTGGAACAATCACATATCCAGACGGAACACCGGTCGGAGCAAATGCCGTATATATTTATGGATATGGCTCAAACGTCTACAGTAGTGCATACACAGATGCGAACGGCGCATTTGACTTAAGCACCACAGCCGGAAGCTTTGATATCTATCTGTACTTCTATAACGGAACAAATAATTATTCAGTACCAACTGTTGCCACACAATCAGTAAAGAGCGGCGAAACTAAATCACTGGGAACAATAGCACTCGTAGAAAAAAGCAGTCACATCGAGGGAGGAATTACCATACGAAATACTGGAGATGCCGTTCCAAATCAATACGTATATGCATATAAACAAGATGGCGGATGGGATTCTGCGTATGCAACAACAGACTCAGCAGGACACTATAATTTATTAGTAGGCCCTGGAGATTGGACTGTCTATACGTACACATGGGATGTCACAACGGCATCTGGACAAAAAGTAATCTTCTCTGGTGGTCCGGTGACTGTAACTGTTGATGATAATGAAACAGTTTCTGGACAAGATTTTATCTTCGATATCGCTGATGCCACAGTTGTGTTCACAGCAAAAGATACAGATGGTACTGAACTCACTAGTGAACATGGTTGGGTGTCTGTAACTGATTCTGCTGGAGACTATGGATACTGGGGTACAGGTTGCTATGTCAATAGAGGTAATTGCCAACTCCCTCTTTCATCTGGAGTTGCATACACCGTCAACTACTATTCCTACAATAATTGGGGGTGGGCAGGTGTTGATGACACCAGCTATACCTATTCTGGATTGTTACTCGACGACGTCGCATCCACATCCATGGCGCTTACAAAAGACACAACACATGCAGCAACGCTTGTCATGGGAGTAAACGATGTTACGGTTACTGGCCAATTCCTAAATCAAGAAGGAATAGCAGAAGCGATTAGTGGAGAAGTATTTGCTCATAGCAATGCAGGAGGATGGGCATACGCATATGTGAACAATGAATCTTCATATACATTACAACTCTCAGCTGGTACTTGGAATCTCAGCTACTGGACATGGGGCAACTGGAGTTGGTATGGAGATAATACAAATAGCTTATCAACAATCACTGTTGCATCTGGAGATACCAAAACAGTTAACTTCTCAATGCTCGATAATGATGCGACAATTTCTGGAACAGTTGTAGACCCAAATGGCGACGCGATCACTAGTCCAACATTTGTTAAAGCATCAACGAGCTATGGCACATCCGACACGGCAACAGAAACAACATACGGATTAGTAGAACAAACCACCTATACAGATGATGGGGGAAACTTCAGCATGGACGTACCATCTGGAACGTATTTCCTCACAGCATCCTCAGCAGAGTACCTGAACCCTCAACCAGCAGAGGTCACAGCAGATACTGCAGGTGGTGCCACAGGACTTGTGCTCAAATTCCTTGCATCAGACGCAACCATAACCGGCGTTGTCAGTGATGGTGTTGGTATCACGATTAACAATATTCGTACACTTGCTGTCGGTGATGGTGTTGCAGATGCATTTGTATATGCCTTCTCTACAAATGGTGCTGATGTGAATGTACGATCAGACAGCGCAGGAGCCTTCTCATTACCTGTGACCAATGGCGAAACATGGTATATCGGTGCAATTTATCAATCAGGAAATATTGCTCAATACAGTGAACAATCGAGAGTCCTCCTCTCGAGTGAAACGACTAGTCAAAATCTTTCTCTGAGCAGCTCGTTAACTCTTCCTGATCCGGTAACTGTACAATTTGATCCAAATGAACCTGTTGTCACTACGCTCAGTAATGGAGTGGTAATCAATATCCCTGCAAATGCAATCACTGCAGAAAATATTGCACAAGTAACATTAGTGGTCACGCCAGTTGCAGAAATTGCACACGAAGCAGGAGTTGCACCAGTCAGCATCGGATACGAACTGAATTTCACAGATGGTAATAACAGCCCTATCACACAATTTGCAAGTGCGATTACCATTACCCTTCCCTACTCTGAAAGTGATCTTACGGATGCCGGAATTACCGAGGATGATCTCTCAGTCGGATACTATGCAGATGCAGCAGACGCATGGCAGAATGTGGATGGTGGCGTCGTAATTGACACAGAGAATAACGAATTCACTGTGTCGGTTGATCATGCTTCTAAATTTGCTATTCTATCAAGTAAAAGTATTCTCACTGGTGATGAAGGTGAAGATACATTGCTGACAAAACCAAATACACCAAAAGCAACAAAAAGGAAACCAACGAAGATATCACTCAGTTGGAAAGCAGAAGAGAACGCAGCTTCATATGAGGTTCAAGTCACTAATGTAAAAACAGGTACTGTCAAAAATACTCTCGCAGCTTCATCGAATGCGAAAATGGTTAAAAAGTTGAAGTCAAACAAAAAGTATCAATTCCGTGTACGATCAGTTGGTACAAGTGGTTCAACATCAGGATGGTCCGATGCAAAAACACTTAGAACCAAACCAGCAAAAACAAAAAATGTGCGTGTCACGAATCGTTCAATCGGCAGTAGAGGGGCTGGAACAATTACACTTCGATGGAAAAAACCACGGGGCACAGTAAAAAAATACCTCGTACGCATCTTCGATAGCACAAATAAAATCGTAAAGAAAAAGAAAGTAAAAAAGAAAAAGACAAAGATAATCGGCCTCGACACCGGCACCCGATACTCAGTGCGCATTAAAGCACGATTCAATAAAAAGAATGTATCCGTATTTTCGAAGAGACTCTTCTTCGAAACCGTCGGCTCCAAATAACACAATCACTATGCAAAAGGCGACCATCGCGGTCGCCTTTTTTGTATCAATATATTCTATGACACTACACTAGACTATCGCTGATACATCATACTTATACTCGCACGACTAACCCGGACACCGTACGTTTTCCAACTGTTCTTACATCTCCACCAAATTCAACGTAATGATCACCAGCAGCAGACTGAACAACGTCTACTTCTGCATCTGTGCTAGAAACTATTTCTACATCATTCCCAAGCTCAGCCTTTAAGCGATCTCCTAACATTTCTGCAGAGACACCACTTGTTCTCATTGATGCACCTGTCACAAACAACGAAATGGTACTTTCTGGAAATCGTTTTTTAATAAGCTGTAGTTTTTTTGCAGCAGCCCTGATGTGGTTCGTTAATATAAACGGTGTGCACGATCCATACATAGTATCAAACACAAGCGACATTTCCTGCCGTCCATCGCTATGCGTCACCGGCTCTATATACACAATTTGGTCAGCAATACTACCCTTTGCTTGCGCTTCGGTATTACTGTAGATGAAAAATTTATTGCTATCACCAAAGGTTAAATCTGTATCATTGTTACACCCAGCTGTTTTACAAGACAGACATGCCCGAATATTTTCAATAATCGCATTCATGTTATGCGTAAGCGTACTTGTCACTGTTTGCTGGACCTCTTTTGTATTAATAATGTGACTGATCTGTCCTAATCGTTCACTGAGCAATGCATTATCCGTATCATGGTTCGCTTTGCTCATTGCACTAAACTTTGCCTTCACCTGGTCGTAGGTATTCTGTAATGTAATAACCTGTGCACGAACACTGTTAACGTAACCTCTTAATAATTCCATCTCGTCCGGATCCAACTCATCCTCACGCTTCACAATAATATTTTCTAGATAATCCAAGTCCTGAGTTAACGCCAGTGCACCTGATGCTTGTGTGAACTCTTCATCGAGACGATTAAATATAGCAACAATTTCTTCAGACGGTTTAAGCAAGGTTCTAACTTGATTAATATCGTCTTCGGCATGTACCTCCTCAACGTATCGCACTACTCCTGCAACTAAAGACAATGCTTTCATACCAGACTGAAAACTCGTTTTGATATTATCGGCAGACAATTCAATGCCCTCAGCGGTTAGCGCCTCCTCTACACGCGCCCGCACCGCAATTTCTTCATCACTAAACTTAATTTCCCTCTCAGGCATGCTGATGCTCTGATGCATTTTAGCAGCAACGCGCCCAAGAAGCTTATTACCAAACTCTACTAATAAATCAATACGCATCTTGTCGACTCCATCAGTATACAAATCAGGATCGAGCAACGTACGTAAATTTGTAATGACATTACCCAATTTGACATCAATTGTTTCAATATCACCAATCGCAATCTGCGCTGTTTCTTGCTGAAGAATTGCTTGGAATTCCGCAACCTCTTCCTCTGCAATATTTAATCGTTTTGCTGTAATTGGGCTGTACTCTTTTCGTCGCTTCATAACCTCTGCAATAGCGGTCGCCTTGGCTGATTCAATATAATCCTCCGGATTAATATCTTCACCACGTCTAAATGCATCCCACTTATCATTCACCATCAACGCAAGATACCATCCTAACATCTGTTCATTTTGTGGTGTGCGTTTTGCTAAGTTGGCTAAGTACAATGACATATTCGTTAACGCATGCACATGCTCTGCAGTGAACTGCTCCGGAATATTCGTAATGCCAAAGCGTTCCTTAAACCGAACTTTCAACTCGCCAATGACGTGTTCACGTAAGGACTGAATAGCACCTTGTGTCTTCTGTTCTTCTTCCGCAATTTTTGCTGCTCCATCTTTCTTCTCTGCTACTGCCGCTTCCTTCGCTACAGTAGCTTCCTTAGCTGTTGCTGCAAATTCACGAATACTTCTGCGCACCAACACTAACTCTCTTGGGTTATGCACTAATGTTCCATTTTTTCCAGACTTCCCTTGTACAGCCAACCACGCACGAACCAGTGGATACACCTCTGCTTGAAAACGGCCCAGCTCACTTGGAGAAAGCGCTTCAAACGCCTGCATAAATTCAGCCGCAACACTTGGAGCTGC